>ERZ1292637.1291-Hain-H14-01um-R3-1291-length-10841-cov-9_pt1 | contig 10841 bp, 18 predicted proteins | sample MGYA00564405_ERZ1292637 | MGnify/ENA primary metagenome ERZ1292637 (study PRJEB36523, sample SAMEA6512645) | groundwater metagenome | collected 2019-01-09 | study: AquaDiva: Metagenomics assemblies of 32 groundwater samples | reverse complement strand
TTGGCACAGTTGTTGGAACACTATTGCCTGTTCTTGGAAGTATATTCGGTAAAATCAATCCTAAAAGGTTAGAAGAGATTAATTTAAGAATGACTCCAACAGAAAAACAGTTAATGGCTAGGCAAGGGAAAGATATACCTGCATTTTTAGCCAAGAAAAAAATAGTTGGCACGCCAGAAATGCGCTATCAAAAAGTAAGACAGATTTATGATTCATTAGAAGAAAAAATCGGCAAAACCATAAAAGAATCCAATGTTAAATTTTCAAAAAATGATGTATTAAATTCGGTTAGACAAATTCCTGAACAATTCAAAGATGACATAACTGGATATGATGAAGCCACAAAAGTTACTAATAAAGTTTTAAAGTTCTTACAATCCAAAACTCCTATGGAAGTAGAAGGAGATTTATTAAACACCTACAAACGCAATCTTTTCAAAAGAGCATATTCTAAAAACAATACTGATGTTACAAATGAAGCCATGCATGCTGTTGCTTCAACTTTTAAGGAGATGCTTGATAAGGCAATCCCAGGTTTACAGAAAATTAACAAGGAATATGGCAATGTTATCTTGGCCCGCAAGATTTTATTTAAGGCAATAAGCCGTTCTCAAATCGGGCTTACAGGAAAAATACTCGGAACTGTGGCCGGAGGAGGAGTAGGTGCGGCGGCAGGTGGTGGAATTGGAGCGGCGGTTGGTGCAATAGTTGGAGAAAAGGTAGCCGAAAAAGCACTGGGGACGGCAACTAGAAGTGCACTTGGCGCTGGTATTCAGTCAATTGCTGAAAAAATCCCCACTGACAAATTAGGCAATTTACAAATTACCCGTAAAGCTCTGATTCGTCTTCTTCAGGGGGCGTTTGGAGAGTAGATTTTGAATCCCAATCCCCAAGAAGAATTCTTAGAATGACATATGTAATTATAAATCCAAGAAAAAATGTCATATAGAATAATATAGCAAAATATGTTATAATAAGTCAATACTGTCCGCAATGACGTTAAACTAAAACCTGTTGTTCTTTATAAAATCGTTTATAGTTTTTAAAAGTCTCTTCGGTAAAAATAGCAACCTGCCATTGTTTATTATTTCCGTTCCAAGATTTTACTAGCCAAAAACCATTTACTTGTTTTTCTTGATAACTATCACCAAAGAAGAAACTTAGTAAAAACTCTTTTCTTGTATTCATACAACCCCTTTCTTATTAGCTTTCTGCGTATAGCTTTTACCTGCAAATTAAGGATTTTGCAGTAAGTAAAAACTATTGAAACCCATGAAGCAATTGGTTGAATATCTTATAATTTTACAATCCGTGCTTTCGCTTTTTTAAATCTGGTTTTATGGGCACATAGCTATTTGGCGTTAAAGAAAACCGTGAATAGTGTAGCCATCCAGATTTAACGCGCCAAGCGGCATTTATTATCGCGTTATCAACCGCTTTCGTATACTGGTTGCCGGGCCGCAGATTCCAAAGGCCGGTGGATAACAGGGTGGTCATCCGCTGTTCCAGTGTCTACATAAGGAATCGTAACTTTCTAAAGCCATACGAACGACTATGAAGAAAGTCTTGGGGTCGTCAGCTATGGCGTTGCCCCCTGCTATTGAAGATTGCTTAAACTAAAATCACCCACCAGTTCGCGGCAGGTGAGTGATTTCAGCGAATAATCGCCAATCTATGCCGCGAACATAGTAATTCTTCGCAAGTAGTAATTTAAGTTCTATGCCAAGTATAGCAAAACCATAAAACTAAGTCAAACTAACTTACCCACATATGCAACACTTACAAAATCAACAACCAAATATGACACTTGAACAAGCCAATGAAGCGAAGGCTCTTCTTGGCATCGCTACCAGAATTTCTGAAGGATTATTGCCCAAAAACGCGCTACCAAACGTGCCACAAGTTCTCCCAGAATCTCCCCCAACGCAAGAAACTGCCCCAGGAAGCGAGGAAACTCTTGATTTGGAGCAAAGTACCACTCCCCAGGAAAATGAAGCTAAATTCGCCGATTTGGAAGCTAAAATAGATACCCTTAAAGAAGAGATTAAGGCAATGGTAAAAGAAGAGATTTCAAGTATTAAAGAAAGTATCCAAGAAGCATTAAATGAGCAAGATTAAGCTACAAAAAATATTATCAAATCTTTCTAATTTAGATTCTGGGCTTCCAGAGGCTTTTAAATCAATTGAAAAAGAGATGCAGAGAGTAGCCAATAAGTTGAGAGAAGAAGCTGAAATTAAGACAGTTGAAAATGCGAAAAAAAGAATAACTGAACTAAAAGAAGAAATCAAAATGGCAGTAGAAACTCTGTTGAATTCTTTTGATGATTTGAGAAAAAAGTTGGAAGAAAACGAAAAAAGCCTTGTTAATGTTTTGGAAAACAAATTGGCTGTATTAAATTCTTCTATGTTGGAATCCAAAACTGCGAATTCTGAACGCGCTAAAATACTGGCAAATGAAATAAGCAATCTGCGGATTGAAATAAAAGAACTTTCCGAACATAAGATTAAAATGCCAGATTTTGCTTCTGAAATCAAAAAAGTTGAATTAGAGTTAAACGGCATGCTGGCAAACTTAAAAGAAGAGAGTGGCGGATTTTTAAAAGAACAAACAAATGATTTCCAAAAGAAAATAGATAAAATAAATGATGATATAATCGAATTGCGAAAAAAGACGATGTCAATGTTATCTTCATTTAGGGGAGGGGGAAATGCTAATCGAAATATTGCTGTTAATGGAAATACTTCCGTGCTTTCCCGTTATACGGATATAAATATTATTGCCGGAAGCATAATGGGAATTGCTACCGCCAACGATGATATTGTCAAACAATTGAATTTAACTATTTCGGGCATTCCATCTAGCATTGCTTCCGCTGTTGTTGCGGGGAATAATACGGAAATTCAATATAACAATAGCGGAACTTTTGGAACAAGTTCGACTTTAACCTGGAACAGAAATACGAGTGTATTGGGCGCAACTAATATTCAAGTTCCAAGCTTCACGCAAGGTTCTGTTCCTTTTCAATTATCTACGAGTGTTTTGGGTCAAGACAATGCCAATTTATTTTGGGATGATGCGAACAATAGACTGGGCATTGATACATCAACTCCAGGGGCACCATTGGATGTATTAGTTGAAAGCGGTGAAGCGATACGAATTACCTCTACTTCATTTGCTCGAATCAATAAACAAGGAAATGGCAACCTTGAAATTCTCACGAGTAACGCGGGAGCCAATATCTTGCTACGTCCTGGTTCTTCAACCGTTATAACGGTTCAAGAAGCAGGTCATGTGTTACTTACTCCAGCAAACAATGTTGGTATTGGCACAACTTCCCCTGACAGATTATTGCATTCTGAACTTTCTGACGGAACTACTGATGCGGTAACTTATCCTCAACGGCTTACACATATTACAACCGGAACTCCCGCAGATAATATCGGCGTAGGCTTAGAATTTGAAGCCGAAACTGCGGCAAATAATAACGAGATTTTAGGAACAGAAGCGGTTGTAGCAGTTGACACAACTGCCACCAGCGAGGATGGAAAATTTCAATGGCAATTGATGACGGCAGGGGCGGCAGCCACTACCAAGCTAGAACTTTATAATGCTCCCTGGATGGTATTAGATGAAGCCGATGCTGATCCTACAACCACACAATTAGATTCATTAGATTCCGGAGCTTTTTACTTTAAAAATAATAAATTAGTATTTGCGTATAATAACGCTGGCACCATTACGTACATTTCGATCCCGCTCGATGGAGCAACAACGGCCTGGACGCATGGTACCACCGCACCTTAATGCCTAACTACGCAGTCTATACAAGTACAGCATTTACTGAAGGATCAGTTGTCGCAACTGCTACTTTAGGCACTGGCACGGCTGATAACACAACTTACTTACGAGGAGATTCAACTTGGCAATCTGTTGCGGGAGGGTCAGATCCTTGGACAATAGTTAGCCTAAGTTCAGATTTCCAGACTGCCAATGCAACAAGAGTAAGTATTCTGGGACTTAGTTTCACTCCCTCAGCAAACACTAATTATATGTTTGAGGCATTACTTCTTACCCGAACCAAAAATGCAACAGTAGGGCCAAGACCAGGCATATCTTGGCCTACCGGAATGACCGATGGAGTAGTACAGGTCGATCAAACTTCGGGCGCTACAACCAGAATTATTACTAATGGGAATATAGTGACGAGCGTACTAGCCGCTGTCGGAGGCGTGCCTTCCGTGGGGGCATCTTGGCCCGCCTATGTTTGGGGCAATGTACGCGCAGGAGCATCTCCTTCGGGCAATGTGCAATTAATATTAGCATCTGAGACAGCTGGAACTTCTGTTATGGCCGCAACTGGAAGCTATTTGCGTTATAGAACATATTAAGAACATATTAAAATGAACGAACTACTTACATCAGAAAACTTAAAAAACGGAGGACTGACTCTGGCTTTGTTGTACTCAATTTACATCAACTACAAAATCAACAAGGATCACTCAAAAATTATAACTAACCATATAAATCATGCAACAGAAGTTCAGATTAAACTTCAAAATTCCGTAGAAAAATTATTAAAGTTACTGGAAAAACTTCTTAAAAAGTGATATAATATATGGGGAAGGAAGTGATACTTCCCCGCCAACTTATGATTTTCCCTTTGTTTAGAAGAAAACTTATTCGGGGCGCCGAGGAACATCTTAAAGCCGGTCTTGGCGTGGCTTGTGATTATACCGCAAACCATGAAGATGTTTTCGCGCCTTTTAGCGGTGTTCCTTATACTTTCAAAGAACCAAAAGGCGGCAACTGGCTGGGGATAAAGCGTGAAGATGGCGTTCATGTGCAGTTCGCTCACCTGCAGCAATACTATATCTACAACTGGTTGGGATTCAAAAAAGGCAAGGTGAAGGCCGGTGAACTTGTGGCTTTGAGCGGCAACAGCGGTTTAACCACCACTGGTCCGCATCTGCACGTTCAGGTTCTGGACTCCAAAGGCCAACGGCTTGATCCTGAAAAGTTCTTCTTTGCCAAAAACATTCCGGTAGTGGCCGCGAACACAACAATTCCACAGATGCGGGAACTTCAAAAAAAGGTTCTGGAATTCAGCGGTGGGATGCTAACGATAACCTGGGATATTATAATCCACCCCATTGTGGAAAGCGGGATGCTTTTACAGGATAAGGCCTACGCTTTAGCTGACCAGCTTTTTGATAAAAAGTATTTGCCTTATCGTTATCTGTTTTTGACGTATCAAGGTAACGCGCCGTTTTTAACCTCATTTTATTACCCTAAAAAAAACATGTGCATCACCACTGCGCCGGAAAACACTGACCCGCGTTTATTGGCTTTTGAATTTTCTCACCAACTGCAGAAGTGGTATAACGAAAACCGGCCGCAAGGAAATTCTGCAGTGGAAGTTACCGACAGCAATTTTCCCAATGATGACTTCATAATCAACAAATACCGTTTAGTTCTGCCTTATCGGGATTTACTGGTTGGAAGGGGGGTATGATATGGAAACTTCACTTTACAAACGGGTAGCTTTGCGTTTCGCGCGCGTGTTTATCGGCGGCTTTGTGGCCGCGCTAGTAGTTCAGCTTCAGCAAAACGCGGGATTCGTAGATTTGGATTCTTTTTTGAATTCTTTGCTTTTTGCCGGAATTACCGGCGGTTTGGTCGCGGTGGATAAGTTATTACGAAGATAACCATTCTTGTGATATAATAAGTAAGTTAAGAAAATTCTGTTTCTAATCGTTCTCTTTGCCCTCTGGTTCATTTTCTTCGTTATATTCGCCCAGGAAGAAGGCAAACAGGGTTACGGATACAATGATATGTTTTTAGCCCAAAAGCCCTATTCTGGGGTAGATATAAGCCCTACAAAGGCACAAATCAAGGAGCTGGTAATATCCAAGGCAAATGAGTTCAATATAAGTCCAGAATTATTTTTAAGGATTGCGGTTTGTGAAAGTGGACTTCGTGAAGATGCTCAAAACCCCACTTCTACGGCGAGCGGTATTTTTCAATTTTTAAATTCTACCTTTTTTAATTATGCGCGGGCTTACGAACTGCCCACTGATGATAAAAACGATCCGGAAGTGCAAGCAGAACTTGCGGCAAGAATGATAGCGGCTGGCGGGATAAGCCATTGGAACGCGAGTAAAAATTGCTGGCAATAACTTTACTGGCCTTCGCGCTTCCTGCCTGAAATGAAACGAACTCAAACACTTTTTATAAAGCGCGTTCGTAATTTCATTCGGTACACAACGGAAGGCCGGTAAATTTGCATATTCTATAACACTATGTTATACTAGAATCAGCTTAAGCAGTTCGGACTTTAAAACATAATGAGTAAAAGCTTTGTAGCCCGCCAGAAATGGGGGCTTTTTGTTTGTGGATAACCTATATTGACATGGCTTGTGGCTATGCTAAACTGGCTTATATGGGCAGTGTATAACTGCTGGTCGTATAGTAAATTAACTTTATAAAACAATGAAAAATAAACAAAAAAGTGAGTGGGGAAAACAAGGGGCTGATAAAAAATGGGCTAGCCGATATGAAACGTTAATCGCCCTATCGGGAATCTACGGCAAGAAACGGCAGGATGAGTTTATGAAAGATTGGCCGACAGAACATCTTAAACAACTGCTTGCTTGGCACAATAGACACAAATGAAAAGAATACCCCTGAAGCAAAAATTAAGATCAGTGGTGATTAAAAAATATAAAAATAAATGTGCTGATTGTGCTGAAGAAAAAAACTTAATAGTCCATCATTTAGATGAAAACCCCAATCATAATATTATCAGAAATCTTATTTTGTTATGCCCTTTCTGCCATGCAAAAAGGCATTATCCCAAAATGGAGAAATTCAATGTTGGAGAAATCGGATATATGATACGCGGATCAATGTATATTCCTGTAATTATAAAAGATATAAAAATAGGTTTTGGAAGAACGCGTTATCTCATTTCGCCCCTACATGGAAGTGGAGAAATGGCAACAATTAAAATTGTTAAATCTATACTTTAATACCAAAAAATCCCCTTGCGAGGATTTCGGGTCTAATTCAATACCCAAAGTTTAGCACAAGCGGATTGAAATACAAGTGGACAACAAAGAATGTATCATCTGCGGATTTACAGATTCGCAGGAAACCCTAAAAGATACGCCCAATGGCTGGATACATCAGGAATGCAGTGATGATCAAGAAGCCGATCTGCGGGCGGAATATAACGCTCAACGCGAGCTGGAAAAAGAAAGCCAGCGCGAGTTGGGAATCTAATATGGAAAAAACAATAGACGAAATTAACGCGGAACTTCAAATTCTTGCCGCCACCAAAAAGGCGCAGGAAGCTGAAGAACTCGCCAGAAGTTATGGATTACAACGAACAAAAACGAATAGAGAAATTCGTGCAGGAGAAGCGGGACAACATCGCGTTTCTCAACGCTAAAAACTGCGCCGCCCAGCTTTTAAGCGGCAAAGACTGGAAATTTGAGGACTTTGAAGCGTTAGTTGAGAAGATATACATGTTAGCCCCTAAAAGCGCGTCTACGGGGCAAATACAGGGCAATACGGACGTTGTGGAAGAACATCGCTATGATAAAGGCGCTTTGCACAAGATTACGCCTAAACAGATTGACTTTATCAAAAAACTGGCCGCCGAAAGGGATATAGAAGTGCCGGATTTGGAAAACTTAACTTCGTTTCAAGCCAGTAAGCAGATAAACGAACTTAAAAAGTTTCCCCTAAAACAAAAAACAAATTCCCAAATAAAGGCGGAAGATGCCAGTGAGTATGATTATGGCAATGATCAATAACACAACTAGGAATATGGTGGCTGAAATTCAGAATGAAATCGCAAAGGGCAATTTAATGCCAGAGAGAGCATCAGAATTATTGGTTCAACTCGCGGCGCTTTTGGGGAATGTGAATGAACGGATACTGGAATGTGATATGAGTTATAATAAAGTGCTTTTATTCTGGCTTGAGAATGAAGCCAAGGCCAACAAAGCAAAAATCCATGCCGAATGCACACCAGAATACAGGGATAAGATAGAAGCCAGAAACACCAAAGAACTTACCATTGAACTCATCCGATCGCTTAAATATATGTTAAAGGCGAAGGAGGATGAATATCGGGCAGGTAAATACCAATGACAATCAAAGAATCAATCGTACAATTCTTAGAAGAACAAGGGTCGTGGCAATTCGCTGGTCGAGTAGCTAGGGCGGTCGCCGAAAGCCATCAAGCCAAAGAAAGTAATGTAGAGAGACGCATGAGAGAACTTGAGGACTCTGGTACTATCGAGCGTCAACTCGTGGCTAATCCGGCCGGTGGTAATAGGGTAGTACAGTATCGAGTAAAGTCTATGCAGAAACCTGCTAACCTTATGCACTGGCGACCCGAAATCTTAAAAGCTAAACTAATAAGCGAGTCTCAAAAGAGCTTGCTGTAAAAATATGAAACCATTTACATTTGAAGAATTGTGGAAGTGGGATAGTAAGTTAAATAACATTGAAACTCGCCAACAAGCTATTAATGAAGCCACTTTAGAAAGAGGTTATCATTATCATCAATTTACAGACAAAGACAATGTTGAACGATGGGAATTATCTGAAAGCGAAAATGTAAAACCCTGTGCAACTGGACATTTTGTTTAAAAGTATGAAAAAAGATTTAGAACAATTAAAAGGTGTAGGCAAAATCCTAGATATGCTTTGGAATAATAGTTATTATGGCATGGGCAAAAAGGCATCGGCAAGAATTGAGAAAGAATTGATTTATTATTTTGGCAAAAATTGGGCAACTGATATGTATAAACTTATTGAAGACGGAGAAAAACCACACGAGATTAAGCTAATTAAAACATTAAAAGAACTAAAATCTTAACCAATCTTCCGTGACAGAAGATAAATAGAAGGAGGTGGTATATGTTACACACATATAACCCAGTAGATTTGCCTACCGAGTGAAAAGAAGCGTCTATTGGAACTTCTCGGTAGACTTATCCACTTTTGGCTATTGCAAGTAGATTAAAAAAGGATTATACTGTAAGTAACAGAATAGATTATATCTCGTTTCGGGCGGGATAAGGTATTATGTTCAAAAGACTACTACCACTGCCCGAAACGGTGGTGGTAGTCTTTTTATTAGGCAAGGGTGCACGTCCCCAGTTCTCCGAAAGGAGTTTGGCCGTTAAAAACTGCTTAACAAGTGCCCGTTGAGAACCACTGAACCGAAGCAAAAATTAAAAAATTTGCTTTGATATAAACTATCCTTTGAGCTAGACAAGATTCTAGCGGGTAGAGAAACACAAGTTCTGGGGGAGGAGACGGGAGGTTCTTTGGGGGTTGGGGTTTAGGATGTAACATTTGTAACATATGTCACATAAGATATTGAGAATAGATGAGGAATTACATAGAATGTTAAAAACAGAGGCCGCGGAAAACAAAACGACCTTGCTGCAGCTTTTAGAAGAAATAATCTTAGAACACTATGGAACAACTAAACCTCCAAAACTATCAACCAAAGAAGGAAACTCGCTACGATTTAATCGAAAAGATAGCTAAAGAACTAGGCAAGCCAACAAGACAACTCCTCGGTTTAACTAGGGGTTGGACTCACGAGGGGCTGGATAACATATATAGGTCATCATTAGCTTTAAGTCTTGATAAGGGTTTGCCATTCGAGAAATCCTTTTGGTGGCACATGAAGGAAATGCGAAAATGAAAAGACATTTATACAAAATTACAAGAGATTGCAGGTTATGGAAAAAAGGTCAAAAGGTTTGGGAGATTTATGGCACTGGATCTTTAGCAAGCTTTGTAGTTGGTAAATATCGTGGAGATGGAAGATGGATAAGGGCTTGGATAAATTATGGAGATGAGCAAGGAAAAGGATTTTTTTGTAAACCAAATGCTAAATGGATTGGTGAAGTAGAGATAAGTCATGACTTTAACGGGTATATTGAATTTTTGAGCGGGTGTTGATGTTAACCCGTAGCTCCATGAGCGTTCAGCTTTAGCTGTTCATACTGGCGACCCTACGGGGTCTGCTCAAGAATTTAACCAAACTACCGCAATTAAAAAACAACTCTAATTAACAAATCTATTGGTGGATTTCTAAGGGAGTCGCCAAATGTTAAAAAATCCTGTGGATAGCAAAAAGAGAGTTAGGCAGAGATGGACGATTTTGACAAAAGTCGTTATATTATAACACGAATTGAGATTTTGTCTTTGACAAGCATTTAATAGTATGCTATACTATGTGTAGGTGCGGGAGCACCATACACTAAAAAGGTGTAGTGATTGCCACCTTAACAAATTGGAATTACTATTTGAAGACCAGCGAGGGAACAATGGCGGTTGGGATAGTTACTATTCCACGCCATACTCAAATGTTTTCATTCACCAGTTTATCTCGGTAGATAAAAAGCAATACTTATCTGCTGAAAAAATAAATGGCGAGGGAACATTAAGGTTGGTTCGCAGGGAAATCTTACCGATACTTGGAGGCATTGGCTCAACCTTTCCTATCAGCCGAGATACGATAGATGAAGCATTGGTTGACGCAAAGAAAATAAGCCGGGCCACCAAAGAAACAAAAATTATCGGCAAGGGATATTATAGTAACAAAACATTACTGGAGAAAATAAGAAGTCATCTTTAGTGGTTGCTAGAGTTGGCGAGGTGAAAGCAATCACCACCTCGTCTACTCTGTGGAGCTACTAACGGACAGAGACCTCCTTAAAAGTCCATCAAGAATAATTTAGAATGAATAAAATCCCCCCCAGAAACCCTAGTAAGGTTATGAAAAAGATATCCACTTGTGCATACAAGT
>ERZ1292637.1290-Hain-H14-01um-R3-1290-length-10846-cov-5_pt1 | contig 10846 bp, 13 predicted proteins | sample MGYA00564405_ERZ1292637 | MGnify/ENA primary metagenome ERZ1292637 (study PRJEB36523, sample SAMEA6512645) | groundwater metagenome | collected 2019-01-09 | study: AquaDiva: Metagenomics assemblies of 32 groundwater samples | reverse complement strand
GTAGTTGATATGCCAGCTTTGATGAAAGTAGCTAAGAAGCATAAAATAATAGTATTAGAAGATTTCTGTGATGCTTGGGGATCAACAATAAATGGTAAGAAGATTGGTAGTTTTGGACATATTAACTTTACTTCATTCCACGCAGCTCATATTATTGCTATGGGCCAAGGAGGAGGAACTTTTACTAATAACAAAGACTTGGCTCAAAAAGTCAGAATGTATAGAGATTGGGGAAGACAGGCAGACCTAACACAAAGAAAAAATACTAAATGGAAAAAGCTACCTTATGATCAAAATCCTCGTTATATCTATGAGAAAATAGGATATAACCTATCACCTCTTGAGTTGCAAGCGGCAATGGGTAGAGTGCAGTTAAGGAAAGTAGAGAAGATTAAGGCATTAAGGAAAAGAAACTTTGAATATTTTTATAAGGAGTTGAGTAAGTTTGACGATTTGATTATGCCTAAATGGATAAAAGGAGCAGATATTTGTTGGTTTGGATTTCCTATTTCTGTTTTAGATGGACGTTTGAAACTAATAGAATATCTTGATAAAAGGGGAATAGAAACTCGTACTATGTTTACGGGCAATGTAACGAAGCATCCAGCTTATGCTAAGAGTAATTATAGGATTGGAACTTCTTTGAAGGACGCAAATTGGATTTTAGAACATAGTTTATGGTTTACTGTACACCCACGATATACTCCAAAAGATTTGAAATATATTGTTAATGCATTTATAAATTATTATGGATTTGGGAGAGTGTAAAATTTGATGATTAAACTATCACAAATAACCTTAGTAGTTCTTGGAGGAATAGGTTATAGAACTGACAAGCTAGTTAATGCCCTAAAATACTCTTCCAAAGAGATTGAATTTGGTGCAGTAAAATATATTCAACTAGGCGAGATTAAAGATATTGATTCTTGGAGTAAGGCAACAATTTATGAATTACCTAAGTATATTGAGACGGATTATTGTTTATTAATTCACGAGAATGGATTTGTGGTTCATCCTGAATCTTGGCGAGACGAATGGTTAGAGTATGATTATGTGGGTTCGCCTTGGCCACTACCTAAAGATGACTTTTCTTACAAAGATGAGGAAGGTAATATTGTTAGAGTAGGTAATAGTGTATCTTTGAGGAGCAAAAAGCTAATGAATTTAATAGCTCAAAGAGAATGGAAATCAGGATTTGGATACTATAATGAAGACGGATTTATCTGCTGTCATAATAGAAAATGGCTTGAATCGCAGGGGTGTAAGTTTGCTCCTTTAGAAGTTGCTAAATGGTTTGGAAGGGAATTGGAAATGCCAGAGAATGAAGATGTTGAGAAACCTTTTGTATTTCATTATAATAAAATTAAACCAGGGCGTAATGTTGAATATGCCCCACTATTTTTATGAAAATTATTAGAAACATTAAACCAGAGTTTATAGATGATCGTGGTGAGATTACAAGGATTTTAGATTCAGATGTGCCAATTAGAAGCATTTTATTAATCACTTGTAAAAAGGGTTCCATTCGTTCTAATCACTACCATAAGAAGGATAGTCATTGGTGCTATATTGTTTCAGGTAAAGCAGAATGGTATCAACAACCAGTAGAGGAAGGTGAGATAGAGATGGAAATTTTAAATGCTGGAGATATGGTGTATGACCCACCTAATGTAATTCATGCGGGTAGATTCCTAGAAGATACAGTAGAACTTGCTTTCTGCACTGAACCTCGTAATCAAGAAGATTATGAAGCTGACACTATTAGAGTCAAAATTATATGAAATTAGGGTTATTAGGGACTGGGAACTGGGGAAAACACTATGTTCGGTTATTGCCTGAGTATGGTGAGTTAATAATAATGGATAGGGAGATTGACCCAATTGTGGACTGTGTAATTATCGCTACCCCAGCTGAAACTCACTTTGAATATATAAAGAAAGCATTAGAAGCAGATAAGCATATTTTAGTTGAAAAACCAATGGTAATGAGCTTAGATGAAGCACTAGAAGTAAAAAAGATTCTAAGGGATAAGGTTTTTATGGTGGGGCATCAGTATATTTTCAATGACTCTTTACCTAAAATTAAATTAAAAAAGCTAGAAGTGAAAATGAGATACCCAGTTAAAAACGCATATTGGGAAGCATCTCCTCATATATTTTCTATTTTAGACTTACTTTATGAGGGAGATGTGGAGGTAATTATAGATATAAAAAAAGGCAAGAAATACCGAAAGTTCCTTTTTAATGGACAAGAATGGGTTGATAATCCTACTAAAGAACCACTAAAAGTAGAATTAGAACATTTTATTGACTGCGTTAAAAACAACAAGAAGCCCTTAACTGATATAGAACATAGTATAAGAGTAATTAAACTAATGGAATATGCAAAACAATAATCAATGTAGAATATGCGGATGCAAGGATTTGGTGAAGTTTTTGGATTTAGGAAAACATCCATTGGCTAATTCTTTTCTGAAAACCAAAGATCAAGAAGAAAAACTTTATCCATTAGAGGTGGCATGGTGTAAGGATTGTAATTTAGTTCAACTACTCCATATTGTAGACAGAGATATATTGTACCGAGATTATATCTATTTTTCTTCGGGGGTGTTAAAACTTTCAGAACACTTTAGAAAGTATGCCGAAGATGTGGTAAAATATCTAGATAAAGATGATTTTGTGATAGAGATAGCAAGTAACGATGGCATATTGTTAAAGTTTTTTAGAGATGCAGGTTATGAAGTACAGGGTATTGACCCCGCAAGGAATATAGCACAATTAGCAAACCAAATAGGTATTCCTACAATACCCGAGTACTTTAGTGAAGAAATCGCAGATAAGATAGGTAAGAAGGCCAAACTTATTATGGCAAATAATGTTGTGGCTCATACTGATAATCACCACGATATGATGAAGGGAGTAGCTAAACTACTAGCCAAAGATGGGGTATTCATTATTGAAGCTCCATACTTATTAGATATGTTTTGGAATTTAGCTTATGACACTATTTATCACGAACATTTATCTTATCTTGCAATTCGTCCGTTAAAATGTCTTTTAGAACAGTATGGGTTAGAGATATTCAAGGTAGAAATGCACGAAATACAGGGTATATCTTTAAGAATATTTGTAGGACATAAGGGAGAACATAATATAGAGTCTTCAGTCAATGAGTATATCAGTAAAGAATTAGAATATGGTTTAGACAAGATTGAGGTTTATCAAGCATTAGCTACACAAATTATTGCTCAGAAGAAAAAACTTAAAGCACTTATAAAGAAATTATCAAAGACAAAAAAGATAGCTGGATATGCTGCTTCTGCAAAAGGGAATACACTTCTTAACTTTTGTAAAATAAAACTTGATTACATACTTGACCACATGAAAGCTAAACAGGGGCTCTATACTCCAGGAATGAGGATACCAATAGTAAGTCCAGAATATGCAGAGCAAAACCCGCCAAATTACTATGTGATGCTTGCATGGAATTATGAAAAACAAATCTTAGAAAGAGAAAAGGAGTTTTTGAAAAAAGGTCATTTTATTATTCCAGTTAAAGGAGTAAAAGTAATATGATAATAGGTCTTTTTCATCAAGGTTCGGGGTTAGGAAATCAATTACACCGCTATATAGCGACAAGGGTTAAAGCTGTTGATTTGGGTGTTGATTGGGAGATGGTATATCAAGAAGATGGTTCTGGCAAGGAAAGATTTTTTAAGGGCAAAGATTTTATTAAGTACCCAAAATCTATTCTTGAAATAGGGACATTAAAGTATGATAATCCAAATTTGGCTTATTGGAATGAGAAAAAAATTGTAGATGAATTTGGTAATGACATAAGAAGTTATGACCCAGAGTTTAATTTTATAGAAGACAATACGATTATAGATGGTGAGTTTCAAGATGAACGATACTGGCAAGATTATGAGAAAGAAGTGAATGAGTGGCTGAAAGTAGAACCATTAGAGATGTCAGACAACTTGTGTGTTATTGGCTTTAGAGGCGGAGAGTTTTCAGTATTTCCTGATTTGTTTTTAACTGAAGAATATTGGAACGAAGGAATGTCAAGAATGTTAAAGATAAACCCGAATATGAAGTTTGAAGTTCATACCGATGACGAAGTTTTAGCTAAAGAACTATTTCCAGGTTTTAAGGTAATACACGATATAGGAATTAATTGGAGAAGTATGAGGTATGCTAAATATGCAATTATAGCCAATTCTTCATTTTACATTTTACCTAGATGGTTAAATAAAGGAACAACAATAGCACCGAGATACTTTGCTCGTAGAAATACAAAAGTGTGGGCATTACCACAGAATTATTATAAACGTTTTCTTTACTTATGAGAAAAGTCGGTTCGGGAATTTATAAGAGAATAAAAGGAGTTAATGTCAACAATGAGAATCATCCTTGGAGAAAACAGATATTAGTTGATGTGATTTTGGCTAGTAAGAAGAGTAAAAAAGAAAAATTAAAGGAATTTTATGAAGTATATTCTCGTATCTTACAACAATGACCCAACTTGGATAAAAGATTATACTAATGATTGGTTGATTTACGATAGGTCTGATAAACCTTTTGAATTCCCTAATACTATTCATACTAAAAATGTAGGACAAGTTGATTATGATAAGTTAGGTTATTTAGTTGATAACTACGATAATTTACCTGATGTATTTTTATGGGGCAAGACAAATCTCTTTAAGTCAATTTCCCCAATAGAATTTGATATAATAGATAATAACCAGACATTTACACCACTATTGACAAAATATCACAAAGTATATATGCCAGTATGTTGGTATGATGAGGATGGAATGTATAGAGAGATAAATAATAGTTGGTATGTTAATAGTTTTCCTGCAAAACACTTTAAAACATTTGATGAGTGGGCAAAGCATTTTAAAATCCCAAGTCCTGAATATATTCCTTTTGCACCTGGGGGTAATTACATATTAACTAAAGAGAAAGTACACAAATACCCTAAAGAGTTTTATGAAGAAATGCGGTCTTATCTTCCTTATGCAAAAGAGCCAGCAGAAGCTCAATTTTGTGAGAGAAGTTACTACTTACTATGGCGGTAATAGATTGTTTTACATTTAATGGTGAGTTTGATATTTTAGAGATTCGTCTTAATATTTTAAATGATGCTGTGGATCAGTTTATTATATGCGAGTCAGATGAAACATTTACTGGTATTAAGAAACCATTATACTTTTGGGAGAACAGAGAAAGATATGCAAAATGGTTGCCTAAGATAAAGCACTTTGTAATGGCTTCTAACGATCCCATTCTTTTGTTAGGGGCCGAGAAGAGTCCTGGCGTGCCTCAAGAGCTATCTTGGTGGAAACGAGAATATACACAGAAAGAGAGTATGAGATACGCCTTGACAAACCTAAAAAATTTTGATACACTCTACATAGGAGACTGTGATGAGATTTGGAATCCTAATAATATGCCACCAAAAGGAAGGTGGAAATTAGAGCAAACAGTATACGCATATTATCTTAACAACAGATCAAGTGAGTGGTGGGAAGGAACATCAGTAATGCAATATAGTGATGTGAAAAATGATACACTTGACAATCTGCGAGCCCATGATGTTTATCGTAATTATATGAGAGCACCAACATTTCCAAATCATGGTTGGCATTTTACTAATATGGGTGGTGTTGATTTTATAAAGCGTAAACTACAAAGCTATAGCCACCAAGAGTTTAATAATCGGTACATTTTAGAAGATTTAGAAAACAAAGTTAGGGAGAATAAAGATTTTATAGGAAGGGATTTTAAATTTACAATAGATGAAAGTGAATGGCCTAAATATTTACAAGAACACAAATCAAAATATAGTCAACTATGCTTATAAGTTGTCAAACTAAATGGCAAATCCAAATCCTAAAACAGAACATCTTTTACCATTTCAATTTAAAAAGGGACAAATATCAAATCCAAATGGTAGAGCTGGTGGTAAATCTTTAAAAGAAAGAGTTAAAGAGAGATTAGCTCAATTAGATGATAAACAATTAGATGAATACTTAGAGGGATTAAATAAGTTAGATGTATGGAAAATGGGAGAGGGCAATCCAAAGACTGATGTGGAAGGTGATATAACAATAACAAAAAAAATAGTTTCAGTAGATGAGTAATTTGTTGGTTTTGTGATTGAGTGTTGATTTCTTAAACGAAAGTTTGAGGGCTCTAACTACCACTCAATCACTAAGTCAATAAATAGGCAATAAAGCATAAAGCGATGCCAATTACAGTAATGTTTTTGGCATTTTATTTTAATGGAAGAAGAAACAATAAAATTTAGTGAACTTTCACACTTTCTTCCTAAACAAAAAGAAGCACAATTAGCATCCAAAAGATTTAAGTTTGTTTTATACGGAGGCAGTTTAGGAAGTGGTAAGAGTCATTGGCTAAGATGGATGATGGTGTATTGGTTAATGAAGTATTACGCCAAGTATGATAAGAAAGGAATAAGAGCAGGACTATTTTGTGAAGATTATGTTTCTTTAAACGACAGGCATTTAACAAAGGTAAAGTTTGAGTTTCCTCCTTGGTTAGGAAGATTTAATGAAGCTAAGCACGAGTTTACCCTAGCCCCTGAATATGGAAGTGGAATTATAGCATTTAGAAACTTAGACGACCCAGAGAAGTATTTATCAGTAGAGTTTGCTGCAATGGGTGTAGATGAAATAAACAGAAATCCAGTTACTACATTTAGAGAGTTAAGAAAGCGTTTGAGATGGGAAGGAATACCAGATGTCAGATTCATGGCAGCTTGTAATCCTATTGGTGAGGCGTGGGTTAAGAACATGTGGGTTAAGCGTTTATTTCCCCCTGAAGAGAAAGAACAGTATGAATTTGTTTATGTACCAGCTCTACCAACAGATAATCCTTATTTGCCACAAGAGTATTATAAATCACTAGAATCACTACCAGAAGCTCAGCGTAAAGCCTATTTAGAAGCTAATTGGGACGCATTTGATGAGACAATAGATGAAAAAGGATATATCAGGTTAATAAACGACAGAGAATATCAATCAGTTATAGTTCAGGCAGGAGAACATTCAGGTTATAAGGTTTTAGGAGTTGATCCAGCAGCAGGAGGGGATAACTCGGCAATAGTCTTAAAAAGTGGAAACTTGCAAGAAGTACTATTCAATCAGAAGTTACAGAACACAATGGACTTAGTTGGTCAGATAATGGAGAAATATAGAGATTATAAGGCAGATTTCATTGTTATAGATAAGACGGGTGTAGGACAGGGTGTGTTTGATAGAATAAGAGATTTAGACTATCCCGTACGAGGTGTAGCTTTTGGAGAGAAGACTGAAGATGAGATGTTTCAAAACTTAAAAGCTGAGTTACATTGGAAAGAAAGAGAATGGTTATTATCAGGAGGAAGACTATTAGCTAATTATGGATGGAATGAGTTTGAGAACATAAAGTATCAAAACAAGGATGGCGTTATAAAGATTCAACCTAAAGAAGACTTGTTTAAAGAAGGACTATCTTCGCCTAATTGTGTGGATGCGGCTGTGTTGACACAGGTTATTAAGAGTGAAACAATTAAGAAAGAGAAGTTTATAAAAATGAATAAAGGAAAACCATTTTACGACGCAATGTCGGATGTGTGGCAAAATGAACCACCATCAAGAATAGAATTATACCGATGAAACATTATCAATCAGAAGAAAGAAAAGGTATAGCCCAAGAGGGTGAATGGGTAGATAAAGACTTGGCAGTAAAGGCTGATACACCTTTAATTGATTCAGCCACTGGAAAGAAAGTGATTATAAGGAAATTTGACTTTGAATGGAATAAGAATACAAAACCAGAGGATAAAATGAATGCTCAATACAATAAACAAGAGTTTTTTAATAGCCACGCTAAATATATAAGAGACTTTTTATGGAAAGATGGGCTAAGTATTTTAGAAAACGAAGACCCTAAGATGAATTTTAATAAAAAAGGTTACATAATAGCTGTTGCTTGTGAGGCAAGGTGGGGTGTAAGTATATTTGAAAAGGGTATGACTTTACAAGATATTTTTAAAAAGAAAAGGAAATAGTATGCCAAAAGGAGTTTATAATCATAAAAATAATTATATTTTAACACCTAAGAGATTAGAACATATTAAGGCTGTAGGATTTAAAAAGGGGCACAAAGACTTTGTGAGCGATAATGGAAGAAAACAACAAGCTGTAAAAATGAAAGGAGAAAACAACCCAAAATGGATAATAGATAGAGGTTTAGTAAAACAACAAGATAAAAGAATTAGCCCCATATATAAACAATGGCGTTATCAGATTTTTAAAAGAGATAGACATATTTGTAAAATAAATAATGAAGACTGTTCAGGTGCTCTGGAGGCACATCATATATTATCATGGAAAGATTACCCTGAATTAAGATATGAAATTAACAATGGCATTACACTATGCCATTATCACCATCCTAAAACAAGAGATGGTGAGATAAAGCTAATACAAACCTTTCAAGGCTTGGTAATGCAAGTAAACTAATTTGAAACCAAACGACATTGCTAGTTATTACAAGGAGAGTCAAGACTTCCTACAAGAAAGAAAGCGAAGGCAGGTTAGACAGCTTGTTTTGCTTAACAATCTTCAAAGAGGAGATCAGAACATTGCTTCTACGCTTTTAATTACCCTTTTTAATAGAGTTCTTTCAAATCTTTATGATGATAAACTACAAATTAAGTTTTTGCCCTCACAAGGAATTACTCAGAATCAAATAAACTCATATAATGTCTTAGCTCAATCAGATTATTTAGAAATGGGTAAGCCAAAAGTTGATTATGATTGGTCATGGGATACTTTATTCTTTGGCAGAGGATATTGCGAGACACTTCAATTTGATAAAAAACAGAAGATAATGAAGCCAACTGTTATCAATCCCTTAGTATTCGGATACGATCCCTACTTTGAGGAAGTACAAAGTTGGAGATATTACTGGAAGTGGATAACTAAGAGTAGATGGGAGATTAAAAGGCTCATTAAGAAAGGCACTATCACAGGTATTAAAGACCCTAAAGAGATACCGACAGGAATTGAACCTGATTTATGGGATTATAAGATACGAAGAGATGCAGCCAAGAAAGCTATTGAACCCCCACAAGATACTGTGGCAGGGGATGTGTATCAAATACTTGAGTTTTATGGGTATAATGATAAAGGAGAAAAAACTGTTTATTGGCTAGATAAAGGAATAGATAAGGTTTTAATGGAAGAAGTCCTAGATTTAGAAGATGGAGAAGATGATGACTCAAAATGGCCAATAGTGGTTAAAGAAGCCTTTAGAGAACCACATTCATCAGTAGTATTCTCAGTAGCTGATTTACTAGAAGACAAACATAGAGCTAAATCAGTCTTACTTAACTTAGCTTTTATAGCTGCTAAAGATAGAGCTAACCCACTATATGGGTATAATCCTGATAAAGTTAAAGATATAAGCCAGTTCTTTCAAAGACAGATTAATCAGCACATTCCTATGGAGGATGAGAGTGCTGTTTGGCCATTAAATACAGAAGACCCTATGTCAGCAGGGCTTATTCAGTTTATTGCTCTTTTAACACAAGAAGCTAATGATCCTATGGGAACAGGGTCAGTAGGCGAACCTGCTAAGACTGCTCAAAGAGAAACTGCTACTCATGATGCGATTAATCAACAGTTAAATGATATGGCTCAGTCTTTACAGTCAAAGGTTATGCAGTTTGGTGAGTCAGAGTTTTGGAGTCATTGGTTTCATAGGTATGCTAAGAATGCTAAAGACTTAAAGACTAAGATTGCTAATATTGTAGGAGTAAAAGGTGTTGAGTCGCAAGAGATAGACTTTAAAGACTTTAATACCGATTTCCCTCCAGGAGTATTCGTCTACTCAGCTAAAGAAGCAGAGTACAAGGAGCTAGTTATGAGACGAGATTTAATGCAATTGTACCCTAACTTAGTCCAAACTATTGAGCCAGAAGGTATGAGAAACTTCAACAAACATGTATTCTTTCCTAAATTTCTTAATGATCCCTCTTTAATAGATTCCATATTCCCTAAGACATTAGATGAATTAAGAGCTTCTGAAGAAGGCGAGATATTGACTAAAGATGAATATGTACCAACAAATGAGGAAGATAATCACGAATCTCACCTATACATTCATAGAGCAATGTTTCCAAAGACTATTGCCTGTTGGTTTCACATAAAAGAACATGAAGAAAGATTGGCTGTACAGAAGAAAAATGTTATGATGCAACAACAGATGCTACAACAAGATATGATGCAAAAACAAATGCAACCACAATCAAAGGTTGGAGCTCAAAAGCAAAATCCATTAGAACAGGCTTCACCGTTAAAAACAGAAATTCAAAATAGTATGCAAGGTCGAGTAAATAAAACTAATCAATAAAAATATGAATTACTTACCAAATTTACCAAGAGATAAAGGCGATCAACCAATGCAACATTTTGCTACTAATGCTTCTGTTAAAGCTATTTATGCTTCAGAAAATGCTTCAGCTTCTTCAGTAATAACTCTCACACACGATACTACAATGATTGAAATAGCGGTATTGGCGGGCACAAGTTCACTAATCTCTGCTGGAGCTATGCGATGGGTAACTTCGGTAGCTGGCTCTGATGCAAGTACATCAGTAATAACTGCCGCAGCAACAAGAAACTTTGACCATATAATACCTAATAATACAGTGCTTAAGGTAGCCGTCCCTATAGAGACTAATCCTCAAACAGGAAGCGTACAGGGAATTAATAGAGAACTTGGTTTATATCGAAGGGTCGCAATCAAATCAATAGGTGTAGCAAGCG
>ERZ1292637.1287-Hain-H14-01um-R3-1287-length-10877-cov-6_pt1 | contig 10877 bp, 11 predicted proteins | sample MGYA00564405_ERZ1292637 | MGnify/ENA primary metagenome ERZ1292637 (study PRJEB36523, sample SAMEA6512645) | groundwater metagenome | collected 2019-01-09 | study: AquaDiva: Metagenomics assemblies of 32 groundwater samples | reverse complement strand
TAGAATTCACTTCCGGCTTCTTGATAATATTTGAAATTCATTGGATTAAACGGACTATTTCCTAGTAAATGGGCGAAGTAAGCATCCCCCATGATGTTGTTGATATGCGTTGGGACATTCCACGAAACTTTGCCCATTTTCCAAAGACGAATGTAATCACCGAGGGCTCCTCGGATATAGTCGCTGCCCTTCATACTTCCAATAGCGTCAACTATGTCGGGGTGGACCAGCGCCCCTTTGTATTTCCCAAAAGCTGCATCATTTCCAAGAACTTCATAGGGGCCATGAGCAGTAGCCACGGCTAACCCGGTCTTAGGCCCTCGGGGAATTAACAGCGGTCTTCCGTCGTTGGCCACAATACCGGTCATTCGTTCAAAAGCGGCATCGTTAGCTAGCATCTTTAGTTGTAAATTAATCGTGTTGCCGACTAAAATCGGAGCCTCCGCGGCTCCGAGGGGGCCGAGTAGGGCTCGGATTTCTGGGGGGATAGATTTTCTTTTAATTAAAGCGGCCACTGGAAGGGAAGTAGTTCCGTACGTCCGCACTATTCCTTCTGCCTTAGTATCAATTCGTTGTTGAATAGTAAGAATACTTTCGATAGTAGCGTCGGCTTGATCGGCCGTAAGGCCGAGAGCCGGATTCTCGGGATTTTTAAGGTTAAGCATTAACCAATTTCGGGCATCATCAACAACTTTAGGGGGCACGTTTTCTCGCCATTCAACCGGGCTGTAGTGGGCCTTGTACATTTTATGGTAATAACTATACGCCCCTGCGGTAAATTCTTTGTCGTTAATTACCCCCCTGTCGTGTAGAAGTTGATGATTCGTATCTACCATTTCCCTAAATTTAAGAACTACGGCCTGTTGATCTGGAGGAAGCGCAACGAATTCCGGAGCAGCGGTGTAACTTCGAAATCCAGTAGCGCGATCTTTTTTAAACTCTGGGAACAGATGCTTTGTCGCTAAAGGATTATCAGCCAGCAGTTGTTGGGTATCCTCTACATGACCACGAGTTGTGATATCCCCCATGAACTCTTGGCCCTGTCGAGTTAAGTCGCTTAGATGCTGGCCTTCCGGCCATTCATACTTGGGAATAATTTTACGGCCTAACCAATCGGCGGCATCAATAACCTTACCACCTCCTGGAAGACGGCTAATCGGCCCACGAAGTGCACTAGCCGTTTGACCAGCAACCGCTAGTGCGGGCATAGCAGTAACGGGAACATTCAGCAAAGTATCAGTAAGGGCCTTGCCGGGGTCTTGAAGGATAGGGTCTAGGTTTTCAGTCAGAGAACGAACCCCACTCCATCCGTGATAAGTCTCAGCGGCAACCGGGTTGATTAGTCCTAGGAGGGCTTCGGTGTTTTCTTGGCGCCACTTGGAATATTCTTCTGGATCACTAGGAGGGGTTGCTCTCTGCCCTAACTTCGTGCCTAATTTAATAGCGCCAATTGCGGCATCTACTGGCCCCGGAATGGCGCCGAGAAGTCTCGGCGCGTGGACAATTCCAGAGACGATATTAAACAGATGTTCCCCTGTTTTTCGAATTTTATCTGTTACGTATTCTCCTGGGCTATATCCTTGTGAAGGTAAGGGGGTATATTTGGGCGCAGCTAGTTCTTCTGGTTTTGGCGCCCGAATTACTGTATCTACAGGAGCACTAGAACGGATAGCATCATCTACTGGGTCATATGGTTTTAGGCTTCTTATAGCCTCATCAACTGGCCCATAGTTGTAAAGAGGGTCAGCCACTATTTCTTACCATATCGTCTATAGTATTCATTAGTAATCCATCGTTTAAGTGTATTAAACTGTACTGTACCAGGTCTAGGAGGAATAGCCCCAAGTCCTAGCTTTCTTTGTCCTTCCTTAGCCAAATCTATGAGTTCTTGTCTGTGATTATCAGTAAGAGGTTGAGGAACTTCATACCCAAATGGAGCTTCACTTTGAGGCGCGGGAATTGCGGCTTCCTCGGCAGTCTTTTGTTCTAAGGTTTTACCTTCTTGCTTGGGGGGGCGCATTAAATCATAAAATTCGTTCTTGAAACCCTGCCACTGATTAGGCATAGTTGCACTACCTGGTCTGGGGGTAACTTTAGGCTTAGCAGCTTCTCGTTGTTTATTGATCCCGGCAGTACGATCATAGATTTCTTGGGCTTTCTTTCGTACTACTTCGCTACCAGCCGCAGCCTCCCTCCCTCTTTCTAAACCTTTTCCAGATTGACCAGCGAACGCTCCGCCAACTTCTGGTTTAATCGTACTACTACCGGGGGCTTCGTTGCCTTGGCCTACGGCCGGAGGAGCCTGGGTGCCGAGAGTTTTGTCAAACTCAGTTTTGTCTTCGGGGCGTAGTTTTTCGTAATTGCCTTTTGCATAGCCGTACTTTGGCATCATCATAAGCCTACTTTTGTTACTCATGTCCTGGACGGCTTGAGAGTCTTTCTGAATAGAGTACGAGGCTCCTTCGGCCAGAGCGTTATCGGCTTCGATCATCCTTTGTCTGGCTTCTTCCATCTGTTGAGCTAGGCTTGTCATATGTTGCTGGACCGCGGCCATTGTAGTGCCAGTATAGGCCCCGGCAGAAATACCGACGCTATAATCATTATACTCTCTAGAAACTGCATCAAACTGTCTCTTCGCTGCCATACTCAAGTCTTTCAATTGTCGGTATGCTTGCTTGCCCACGTCACCTTGAAGGCGCATATTGGCTATAGCCATAGCCGTATCGCCCTTCATTTTCTGAAGTTCAAGAGCAGACTCTTTTCTGGCTTCAGCGCGAGTCTTAATTTGGTCAAGAGCTCCTTGTTGCTGGCTGATATGCTTATCAGCGGCAGTAACAGCGGTGAAGACGTTCTTCTTTTCAATCCCACCTTGCTGCGAATATGCCCCTTGCATTCCGTGGAGAGTACTTAAGAAAGGACTATTAGGATCATTGGCCTCAAGCCAAGCAACCTTCGCATTCAGGACTGACATATCGCCTTCCGTTGCAAGCCCGAAACGTCTTTGCATTTCGGCGAAGGCTTCCTTTTGCTGCTCTTGCTGTCCGGCATACCGGCTCTTAATGCCCTCTTGGACATGAGCCATGAGGACATCCTTCATTAATGGTGCGGCTTTTGGTTCAAAGGATTTTGGCATGAAGGTGCCAGAAGCGGGTTCGAATTCGCCAAACGGCGTCATGTCAACAGTACCTTCGTTGGCCATTCCCCCCATTAAACCATATAAACCTTTTTGAGTAGCTACGTTGCCGGCTTCTTTATCTGCCTGAGTGCGTTGATATTGAACGGTTTCGTAGTCTCGTTTCATGCCCTCCAGGTACTTGTTGAAGTCGAATTGCTGTCCTGCCAGCTGGCTCCGTTGGGCAGTATCAATAGCAGACTTGCTCTTGTACTGTTCCAAAGCCTGTTTATCTTCTAGGACTTTGAAAAGAGTATCGGCCGCTCCGCTTGGGGCAATTTTACCAGAATAGGTAACTCGACTATCGGCCATTATTCCCACCTAGCCAAGGCTTTTTCAATTCCTTTTCCAAATCCAGCCGCCATATGGCCACCGAGTTTGCTCCACGGGTTTTCAACACCTTCCATTCTAGTAACGTTTTCCCCCTGATAACCAGTAGTAGCCCCCTGGAGTTGGCCGAACCTACTGTTCAGAGCCAGCAGCCGCTGTTCGGCAAGTTTTGCTCTGTAGTCGATTAGGCGACGACTTTCCTCCTCCGCAGTTCGTCCAGTTTCTAGAATACCACGAGCAGCCGCAGAAGCCCTGGCATCTCTTCGAATCTCTTGTTCCTGTTGGGCACGAACTTCGGGCGGCAGAGATCCATAATAGGGATCGGCGAGTCCTTTGTCAATTTCTCCCTGAAGTTGGTGAGCCGAGGCCAAACGCATCTGTTCTGCCTCGTTGCCTTGTTGGGTCCTAACGTCAGTAGCTACGAGTTTTTGAGGTTCGCCGGGGAAAGCTTGGTCAAACCCCTGGGCAACGAGACCTGCCCCGACCCCCGGAAGGATACCCTTAAGGAACTCTTGGCCTATGCCCCACCAAGGAGAACGCTCTTGATTAGGGTTATACGTTGGAGGTTGGGTAGAAGGCCCCCACACGGGCTCCGGGGAGGGCGAAGAAGCTCTGGCCTTTGGATTTGCCTCGGTACTTTGCGGGTTAAACCAATCACTCCAACCAGAGTTTCCTGCGCCGCTCCAATCAATACTATCGAACCCACCCGTTTGTGGTTGTTGTGTGGTCTTACCCCAGTCAAACCAACTCAAGACTATTCTCCTTACTTAGGATCGTATTCGAGATGAAAATGTTCATTGACAGTACCTGGATACTCCCAGATCAAATCGTATTCCGCGTCGTACATTTCTTTGAATCTGTCTATAATCTGGAGAATTAATGTTTTAGAATACGTATGGGAGCGGATGTCTGCGGCTTTTCCCTCGTAATGAAGACTCCCTTTCATATGAATACCATCGACAAGACTAGTAACAGTAATCTCGCTATATGGAACAGCCTCATCAACTACTTCGGCAAAATAAATCAATCCTCGAAGTAACTCGGTATCTACGAAGGGCATCATTACTGAAGATTTAAATTTTATCCGCATTCTTATTCTCCCCAGTTAAAGTTCTTGCCTGGTAGGTCTCGTCCCAAAATTCCAGGGTGAGTTCATAACTATCCCCGTCTACAGTAAAACTAATGATAATAGTCTTACTAGCATCATTACCAGACTGGTGAACACTTACTCCCGTAATTGTAAGAGTAGTAATGCCACTTATCTTACGGCCTTGAACCCCGCAGGTTAGGCCGTAGTTAGCCCCAAAGAGCTCAGTTAGGGCCATTAAACCCTGGCTTCACTTTCAGACGAACGAGACGTTAGGTTCCCCTTGAAGTCTCTAATGGGAAAAACAAAATCCGTAAACTCCAAACGTATCTCTAATGTCTTGGCACCAATTCCAAAGAATACACTGCAAACACGTCGCTCTTCTGGAGAAGGACGGAAGCTCCCACTAATGATATCAAGAGCTACTCCGGTGATATTCGTAGCTCTTAAAATTAAATTACTTTGTTCTCCTGCAATATTGACTAACTGCGTACTCAACTTAGACCCTTCGTGGGGTTGGATTAAATCCAATAATGACCGGAACCTGGAGTTCGAACCCTCCACTAGTAGACTCAAACTTAACTTGCATCCATCGGGAGGTGCGGCCAAAGGTTATGAAGCCTTTGTCAGAATCCATACTAGAAGTATTGATGGTACCAAAACTAGTAAAAGTAGCGCCGTCAAACTCAGTAGGATCATCGGCAAATGCCGCATACACCATGACGTTTCCTGTTCCGAAAGCATTCTTTAGATAGAACTGCCCGTTAATCCAACGCACTACATTAGCTATTCCATCTTCAGTTTTTGCCTGAATCCATGGAAGGGTTACGTTACTGGTAATTTCTGTTCCATCAAACGTCGTGCCTACGTCTAGTCGATATATAAACCCGTTCTGCTGGTTACAGGCTAGTATTTCTCTATTGCCATTTATGATAGCTCGGGTAAGGTATCCCATTTCTAAACCAGTATATTTACTAACCCAAGCATCTAGAGTGTAATCATAGATTAATCCCAAGATGTTTCGACCAGAAGAATTAAGTAGTTTACTAGGTAGTTTTCGTCTAGTTAGTTGCGCGGGCATGTCGGATTCCCATGCACTAATAACTGGAGCAATAAACTGAGTAAAGTACGGAACCATTAAATCTCTCGGTATACGATTCCAAAAGCCCAGTTGGTTAAAGTAAGTGCTGCTACCGGAAAATGAAGGCCAAACCCAGATGAAGAACCAGCGCCTAAAATAATAATCTCGCTTGGAGTTGGTATCCAAACCCATCCATTGAGAACGTTAAACGCATCGGCTACGATGATGGTTTTGGCACCAGCGCCTTCCGCCGAAGCATTGATGCCGCAAGTACCGGCCGCTCCAGCAGCACCGCCAACAATAACAGAAACTCCGTCCAATAGATTTGTTCTTATGGGAGTTTGTGAGGTCACGGTTGGAAAAGCTGTTACTTGAAAGTTAAGCTGTACCCGCTGTTGGGCGCTGGTCGCGTTAGCCGATTGGCCGACCCAACAACGAAGTATCTCCAGCGAAGCCGTAGTTCCAGGATTGATAAAACCTAGTGTCACGGCTTGATTTGCTAAGGTAATCCCACCACCCGAGAGAACATACGTACCACGAGCCATTCTATACCTCCTTAGGTATTCTTTCTAAGTCCCCACCGAATCGTATGAGTACGGTCGTGGCGGATGGTGACATTTTTTTGAAGATTAGTACCATCAAGATCGGTTAACAACGAACTAATATTAGTGCTAACAAGTCCTCGGCTCGTTAGGCGAGCACCAAAAATATTATTCTCGAACAAGAAATGGAGGGACCAAGGCGTCTCGGCGATGGCTCGGTGTCCATCAACTCCGATAGTAAGAGGGAGCGCGCTAATGCTGACGTTAGACCCAGTACCGCTAAATGTCCAAGCCGAGTTCACTTTGCCAACGATGAGCTCATCGAAGTACGCTCGAAGAGCCGTGATCTGGTCGGTCTTTTCAAAAACGTGGCGGCCTCCGCTAAACCGAGCGATGTTGGCAGTAGGAAACTCATCTGGGGTACCAGCATCACTGTATACGATCCGAACCGGGTCAGAATCAATCCCACTCACTACCAACTGTTGAGCGTACAGTTCTATAAAGTCCCCTACTGGCGGAGCTAAGTTATAAATGTGGTAAGCGTGATCTATGCTAATGGTGTTACCGGCAGTCGCGTGAGAAACTTTAAACCGAGCAATGCTACTCCAGACAGGAACACCCGTAAGCGCGAAAGCAGAGCGTAGTATACTAATTTTCTGCCAAGCAGTTGTGTCAGTAGCAGTAGCAGTAGCCTCGAAATAAACCGTATCAGCAACATTGCCAAAACGAACAGTCAAAGCCGTAGTCCCCGATCCGGCCGTTCGTTTTAAGTAAAACTCAAATTTATCAGTAGAAGCAAAACTAGTACCTCCGTTAAGCCCTGTAAGAAAATCTTTCGCGGTAGCGTAGTCAATGTAAGTGATAACCCCGTTGGTTAAGCTCCCTCTACTTTGGGTTCCTTCATACACATTAATCGTATCGGCCGCGCCGTTAGTCCAGGTTTCATCTGATTCCCAATCAGCAACAAGTAACGCTCCTACCGGAAGTACGTTAGTCCCATCGTACTTCATAATTGGATCAATTCCATTAGATAGAAACAAATTTCCTCGAAACGGAGTGTGGACATAATCAATAGCAGTAGAAGTAATCTGAAGCAATGTGGTCCAAGTGTCCGTACTTAACACATACTTCCGTAGCCATCCATCATCGCACGCCGCTATAAACGAGCTTACTCCAGCGCTATCTGTATATGGTTCAAACCAAAGTATTTTACTACTAGCCGGGGCGGCCGAAATATTTAACTTGGTTATCCCGGCAATAGTAATCGGAACCTTATTGGTAAGAAGCATGTTTTGAGAATCAACGTAGAATCCCTTTGGCACTCGGCCGTCGGGGTCATAGGTGTTCATACCTTTACTAAGATCGTCAATGATGATGAACTGTTCTGCGGGTTGACTCACTTAACTAGGTACCTCAAAGGGTTCCACGACTATACTTTCTTGGATTTGTCGAGTGACAATCTCGGGTTGAATCTCACTGAGAAGCTGTTTCTCTAACTCCATCTTACTTTTCTCCGCTAATTCAAGATTTACTTTGCGAAGAAGTTCGCTCGCGGCTCGTTGGGCTAGCCAACGATGATACTCCTCCGGAAGCTGTGGTACCATAGCAAGAGCGTAAGAGGCCGTTGCATTTGAAGTAGCCTGATATGTCCTTGCGAGTGTCAAGGTAGTGGCCGTGTCAATACTAAGAACAGAAGGATAGTGCGTGTTAATTTCAACCGCCGCAACAGCCGTCCCCGATCCCACCACTAAGTCCGCGGGGGTTCGAAGTCCTAGAGCTACCCAACCCGTACCGGTACCGACAACACCTGCGCTAGTAATAGTAACCGCTACCGTGCCACTTTGATCGTACAGCAATCTGTGGGGTCGGAACTGGTAGGTTAAGCGAACATCAAAAGCATCTTTTGGCGCGGGTGCTAAGAGAAGTGTTCGCGCTCCGAATATGGCATAATAGAATGTCTGCTCCCCGTTTGGCCCTACCTGTGAAAGATCCGTGGTAGGTATTACTTGCTGTTCCATAAAGAACTTTTGAGTTGTCAATGCCGGTCGAAAAGTAACCCCATCAAATCCACTGGTAATCGGTAGTATACTAACTACGTGAACAAAATCTGGAGGTAAAGTATACGTAGTCGTGTCAACTACTGTCTTGAGACTAGATGGAGCGTAGGACTCACTAATCATGTCAATAGCGGAATCCGTGCTGGCGATCCGTTTCGTAACAATGTCACTACCGGCCAATCGGAATATTCGGTATGCCGAATCTACAGCAGTATTAATCGCGTCAGTATATTCTTCAGCCGTCCAAAGACCACTAAGCGTACCTCCGGATCGAATAGCGTCTACTTCAAACAAAGCTTTTCGGGCCAACTGTAGTACGTTCAATGCTTACCTCTGAAATATAACATTGAGATATAAAGTGCTGGGTTGAGTAGGGCCTACCTTGAAAGGCTCTGGAAGATCAGTTTTATAGATTGTTTCGCCTTTATTGTCTACAAGAATAACTTGCGTTGCCGGGCGAAAATCATTCCCCCGAGGTACCGTGATTTTCCACGTAATTACGTTGTCCCCTTTACTATCGTTTGCTTTGTCGGTGTCCCCAACCTTAGGATACCCAGGATCAACCGGGAATACTATATTTACTAATGATCCATTGCTGATAAATTTCACTCCAGTTTGTCCGGTAAAAGACAAAAGGCTCTTTAAGAGTAAGTCAATACCGTGGGGCGTGAACACAATATCTCCCTAGTAGATATGATTATCGGACAATCAAGAACGAAACCCTTGCTATAATTTAAGTTATCTGTCACTATAAAGTTCGCTAAACTGTTACTATGAAAAATTGAGTTAATAATATCGTAAATCAAGGAAGAGCCTTATATACAGCGATCCACTCATCTCGGGCCGTTTGTATCTCAGCAATTGTTGGATTACGTAAGAGTAGTTTCTTGAGTAACCAAACTATGGTAGTCTTGATGGCTTTCTGGGCTTGATCGTTCGTAGCTAAGGCCGTGGCTCTTTCATCAGTAGTCGGTACGACATGCACTGCGATGATAGTATCTACCTGTGCATCCGTCAGTTCATCGGCATCTATAACACGGAGCACGTCGCCGGCCTTACCGTTACTTGCGCACAGCCCCTTGAACGACGGGGATTGTGCGACAAACTCCTTATGGAGCTTCCCGAGGTCCACCGTCTTCGTCAGAATCCGTTGTTTTTCCATATTATCCTTGAATTCCTACAGTGAGTGTTGTTCGGCGTCCGACCGTGACAGAACCTAGCCAATCGGCGGTGCCCCCGGACGTTAAACCAAGTAGCGTGGCATAATGATAGCCTTCCGCAAGACCGTTTTTAACCAGCGTGGCCGCGCCCCCGCTTAGACTATTCGTTACGGCGGCGTCATTTCGACTCGTCGCATCCTCGGCAGTCGTGCCGTCGAATGCGAGAGCGGCGCTCATCTGAGACCCAAGGGTGCCGTTACTGAATCCCCCAGAAGAGGCGATAAAAACAGCCTCGTTAGCCCATGTTACAAACTCCACGCGTTCCGTGCTACTGAGCTCGACATAGGTTGAGCTCGTGGTTGAGCGGGTCGCGGCAAATGCATTCACACCACCGACGGCTTTTCGGTTGAACCACGAGATAACGAACCGCTGGGTCGCCGAATCCACAAACTGTCCTGGTGTCGATCCTTCAGTACGAAACATTCCTACAAGTGTACGAGTAGCGTCTGCTGTCTTCGTATCAATTCCAAACGTAGTATCCTGAGTATGGCCAGTAGTGCTATATTCTAATGTACTTGTTCCCGCATTATCATAGGCATAAGCAAAATAAGTAGTATTAGCTACTAGTCCGGTGTTATCTAAAGTGAGTGCTGTAGTAATAGGGCGAATTCGCCACGTAGTTCCTACTTTCAATGGAATTACTCCAACACCTAACGTACCTACCGTAGCACTCGAACGAGTAAACCGAGAAGTCCCCCAGAAATATGGCGGTAACCAAGAGAGTTTATCACTTGCTTCTGCATCAGAAGTCAGGACCCAGGCAGTCGTGCCTACGGCTTTACGGGCAACGGTATCGGCGGCAGTTCCTACAATAACATCTCCTGCCGCGTCAACAATAGTATCGAGAATTGCTTCGGCGTTACTTGGTACATCTAATGCCGTTCGTGCAGCACCCGCCGTTGTACTATTGGTACCTCCCTTTGCTATATCAAGAGCCGCATCAACGCTCCACGTACCAGCATCTACAATGGCTACGCCGGTACTAGCCGACGTATCTATATTTGTACCCCCTTTAGCTGCAGTAATCGGGCCAGCTAACGCAGCTGTAGGAACGCTTGCTAAATCAACTCTAGCAATCGACCCGGAAGGATTCGTAACGACAAACCCATCTACTTGGTCAAATCGAAGAGTTGCAGTACTCGTTATGGAGGGGCTTCCGTCTACTTCTTCTACAGTCATAGCAACAAGCCCAGCGGCGTCTACATAAGCTTTCGTAGCAGCATCAGTCGTATTAACTGGAGTCGGAACTTTCACCGTTCCACTGGCATCAAAATCTTGAGTCCAAATCTTTCGCCATCGAAGCAAACTACTACCTAGGTCTATAACACTACTAATATAAGGCCATAGATGTTCTACGAGTTGTTTTGGATTATACGCCATAGCCACCC
>ERZ1292637.1286-Hain-H14-01um-R3-1286-length-10879-cov-5_pt1 | contig 10879 bp, 12 predicted proteins | sample MGYA00564405_ERZ1292637 | MGnify/ENA primary metagenome ERZ1292637 (study PRJEB36523, sample SAMEA6512645) | groundwater metagenome | collected 2019-01-09 | study: AquaDiva: Metagenomics assemblies of 32 groundwater samples | reverse complement strand
GTCGAGTCACGCTCCCGCAACATCAACGCGGGCGTAAGAGCATCGGCCGCGCAAATCGAGGCGCAGCGCGGCGATAAAGGCCCACCTGATGAGGGCTACCTGCGCGCCAAAGCTCGGGCAGAGCAGAAACTGTCCAAATTCTTTGAGGCTTTGAAAGCCGCAGCTTAGGAGAACTTGAAATGCCCATCCAGCGTATTGCTAACCTGAATGAAGCGTATGTCGAAGCGTTTAATCCCGTCGCCGGCACGCCCACGGGGGGCCGATACACCATGGTGGCACCCGTTCGTGGAAGACTGATCGAGGCCGGGTTCATGCCCGCTTCGCTTGTGGCTTCGGCGATGACCTTGGCGGTGTCGATCGGCAACAACTCCGATCCGACCGTTTCGAACTTCTCGCAGGTCGTCACCTCGACGCTCGGCACGTTCTCGTCGGTCAACCTGATCGAAGGCGCGTGCGCCTCGGTTGTCCCGCCTTCACCGGCCTATGTCAACGCGGGCGATGCGATCCAGTTCACGGCGTCGGGCGGCAACACGTCGGCGATCGGCGCCGTGATGTACGCGATCATCAAGAAGGGCTAAGTCACATGGCCTTTGAAGATGTCTATCGCATCATCGCAACGCAGGCCGTTTCGGTTATTTCGGCCGGCGGCGCGACGGTCAGCACGGCGGTGCTCGGCGCGGAGACCTTTGCCATTGAGCTGGTCTTTCCGGGTTCGGTGTCGTCCACCGGCGGATGTCGGTTTCTGATTGGCGACGCGCAAAATTCCACCGTCAGCTCCACGACCAGCGCGTACCTGCCAGCGAACTGGATTGGCCGCTGGAAGTGTACGCCCGGTCAGCGAGTCTACGCCAAGAGCAATGACGGCGGGGCTTTCAGCCTGACCATCATGGAACTCTCCAAGTAAATGCAAACCACGATCGTCAAGCTCAGCGAGAAGCGGAACATCGCCGTCTACTCGATGGACGACGTTGAGCCGTACCTGGAGCACAACAAGCAACTGCGCTCCATGGACCAGAAGAGCGACTGGGGGCGGCATGTGGCCTCGATCCCCAACATCATCATGGTCAAGTGGCTGAACGAGGAATGGCAGCGCGGCAACAACGTTCGGTATCTCTCGCCTGAGTGGGATCTGATCGTGGCCCGCAAGCTGAAAGACCCTGAGTGGAGCTATCTCCGCACCGACGCGCCATCAAGGACGGTTGGCTATGGCTCTCGCTAACTATACCGACCTTGTGACGAACGTCGGCATCTGGCTTGCTCGCTCAGGTGACAGCAATATCACGGCCTATGCACCGGACTTTGTTGCACTGTTCGAAGCTGAGTTCAATCAAGACCCCGATAGCCGTTATCGGCAGATGGAGACGACAACCTCGCTAACGCCGTCAAGTGGCGTCGCGACGCTGCCGACAGATTTCCTTGAGGTGCGCGCTGTCAAGTGGACCGGGACGCCAGCGCGCGATCTGGAATATGTCACTCCATCCTACATGACGGCGCGCTGGCCGGACGCTCCAAGCGACAATCCGCAAGCCTATACGATCGTAGGCGGCAATCTCAACGTGATGCCGCTCAGCAATACGGCGCTGACGTTCGACTACTGGCAGAAGCTTCCGAGCCTTCAGACCGGCACCACAAACTGGCTGATGACGGCATATCCGAACATCTATTTGGCCGGGACGATGGTTGAAGCCTATGCGTTCATTCAGGATGCAGAGAAGGCCGTTGCGTGGAAAGAGCGCATGAGCAATGGACTCGGCAAGCTCACCAAGAGCGCCTTCAATGCTCATGGTCGTATGGCGCAGAGGGTGATGGGGCCGACGCCATGATGCGCCGTCTGCTCTTGTGCTGGTGGGCACAGTATTTTGGCTATTGCGGCGGTGTCTTAGAGCATGATGGCGTAAGCGTTCGCTGGCAGTGCCATAGGTGCGGAAAGGTGATCCGTTGATCCCATTCGGCGACTGGAACCCCGACAGGTTCGCAAAGGACGCTTCACTAGCTCTCGACGCGCGCAACGTCATTCCCGCCGCGGAAACCTATCGCCCGTTTCCCGCATTCGACATTCCCGGCGCAAGAGATACCGGCGCGTTCTCCTCAGCCTTCTCCAGCGCCTTCGACACCAATACGGCGGCGTATCTCCCGGCCGCTCCCAAAAGTCGCGTGTTCGTCGCCCAGAAGGCAGACGGCGCATACTCCTACTTCGTGGGGACGGCGACCAAGCTCTATCGACTGACTTCCCTGGTAGGAGGCTGGACGGATGTTTCGCGTCTGGCGGGTGGTGCTTATACCCTGCAGGACCCGGACCTTTGGGACTTCACCCAATACGGGACCAAGGTGATAGCTACGAACGTCAACGACGTTGTGCAGGTAATCGACGTTGATTCGGGTAGCAACTTCGCGGCTTTGGCTGGTTCACCCCCGCAAGCCAAGTACTGCGCTGTGGTGGGTGACTTCCTCTGGCTGGGCAATCTCTCGACCGGCCGGCGCAAGGTGCAATGGTCTTCGTTCGGCAACATCACCGAATGGACCGCGGGGACAAATCAGGGTGACGAGAACGAGTTTCCGGACGGTGGCGAGGTTCGGGGCGTCGAAGGCGGACAAGTCGCCGTCGTCTTTCAGGAGCGCATTATCCGCCGAGCTTCTTATGTTCCCGGGTCGGATTATATTTTCGCCATCGACAAGCTTTTCGAGGGGCGCGGCCTCGCCGCTCCGTTCTGCAAAGCGCGCATCGGCGAAAACATCTTCTTCCTTGCAGACGACGGGTTCTATTCAACACAAGGCGGCCCGATCGGCCACGAGAAGTTCAACAACTATTTCGCGGACGACGTAGAGCCGACTTGGAAAACCCGAACGCTGGCCGCAGTCGATCCAAAGCGCCCGCTGTTCTACATCGTCTATCGGTCGGTCAACAACGCGCAGGACTACTACGACAAGATGCTCATCTATAACTGGGTGTCCGGCCGACCGTCCTACGCAACTCCGGCCATCACCTCGATTGGCGCGGCTGCAACCACGGGTGTGACGCTGGAGGATCTGAACTCCTTCGGCTCGCTCGAAGCGGTTACGCCGAGCCTGGATTCCCCGGTTTGGGCGGGCGGCGTTCCGGTCCTCTTGGGTATCTCCAGCGTCAACGCGCTCGGCTTCTTCGCCGGGGCGAATGCGGAGGCCATCGTGACCACGGGTGAGATGCAGCTTGTGCCCCGAGCTCGGGCCTTCATCAACGAGGTTGCGGTCGACGCCGACACTGCCAATTATCAGGTCTCCATAGCGGCCAGAGAGACGCAAGGGGCGTCCGTTGTGTTCGGCGCGGAGTCTGCCGCTGCGGTGACCGGCAACGCACCAGTGCGCTCCTCTGGCCGTTTCCACAGGGTCAAGGTTCGCATTCCCGCGGGAGAAGTCTGGACCCACGCAAGGGGTGTTGATCCGGTGTTTGTGAAGGACGGCAACAGGTGACGGTTGCACTCTATCTGCCTGCGAAGGTGATCGCCGACTCCATCCCACTGATCTGGCCGCATCTCGACCGCTTCTGCAAGCGTTTTCCGGACGACTACTCGCTGCCGGAAATTCTGGTTGGTCTCCTGTCGGGCCAGACCGCAGGGTTCATGGCGTGGGAAGAGGAGAAGCGGATTTCTCACGCCTTCGCGTTCGGCTCCGTCGTCATCGAGCACGGCGGACAGAAGTGCCTGCAGATGGCGGGCATCGAGGGTGAAAACCTCGACCAGTGGCAGGCGATGATGGACGACGAGTTCACGCGCTTTGCGAAGGATAACGGCTGCGTGCGGGTGCGCTTCATCGGCCGCAAGGGCTGGAGGCATTACCTGCCCGGCTGGAAGGTCAAATACTACGTTTTTGAGAGGCCTCTATAATGGGCGGCAAGAGCCAGACGCAGCGAACCAACTCCACGCAGAGCGCAGCGCCTCCGTCTTGGGCTGCGCCGTATCTGCAGGACATCACCAGTCAGGCGTCCCAAGTCTACAACCAGGGACCGGCTGCGCAGACGACGCAGGCGCTGGACATGGCGACGCGGACGGCGCAGGGCGGCAATCCGCTTGGGCTGGCGTCCTACACCAACGCCGCGAACCTGCAGCAGATGGGCGGCCTGAACAATGCCCAGCGCGGCACGCTCACCAATCTCAACAACGAATACCTGACGGCGGGAAATCCGACCTCTGCGCAGACCAATCTTGCAGGCTACGCCTCGGGTCAGAACCTGACTGGCAATCCGTATCTCGACAAGATTCTGGAGACGACCAACGAGGGCATTGCCAACCGGACCAACGGCCTGTTTGGCGGCGCCGGTCGGTCGTTCTCGCCAGCACATGCAGCGGCACTGGCGAAGAACATTTCGGCCGCCGACAATCAGGCGCGCTATACGGACTACGACCGGCAGGTCCAGAACCAGTTCAATGCGAACCAGCAGATCGACGCATCGAACCTTCAGCGGACGGCGCAGCGGCTCGGCATTCTCGGCCAGCAATTCGGCGGGGAACAGCAGGGCGTCAACACGATGCTCGGCATTGCGAACAACGGGCAGAACATCGATCAGAACCGCTATCTCGACGCGGACGCTTTGAACCGTGTCGGCCAGCAAACCCAGAACATGCCGTGGCAGAACCTGCAGAACTACATGCAGTCGGTTCGCGGCGCGTCGCAGGGCTATGGCACGCAGACGGGTCAAAGCGAGACGACCACTCCGGGACCGAGCATCTTGCAGCAGGCTGTTGGTGCGGGAATGACAGGCCTTGGGCTGGCGAGCGGCTTGGGCGGCGCATCCTCGTTCGGTGGGGGCGGCAAAGGTGGCGGCGTTGGCGGCAAAGGCTTGAATTCCGGCGCGCTCGGCGCAGCATCTCCCGGCGTGAACGGCAGCGCCTTCTACGGTCCTATTGCTCCTTGAGGCTGTAAATGGCAGGCATCTTTGACTTCCTCTCGCTCGGCAACAACGAGCCTGGTGGGCTTCTCGGCCGCATCAACAACCCGCTGACGCTGGCTGGCCTTGGCGTGCTGTCGGGGAATAACGCACAGCAGGGCTTTGCGCAGGGCCTGCAGGGGTTTCAGTACGGGTCGAAGCAGCAGGAGGAGATGCAGAAGCAACAGCAGATGCGCCAGGCGCTTCAGCAGTATTCTCAGGGCGGTAACATCAATCCGCTGTTATTGTCGGGCAATCCGCAGTTGATGCAGATGGCGCTGACGCTTCAGGCGCAACAGCAACAGGACAAATACCAGCAAGAACAGCTCGGGCTATCAAGGCGCGCTGCCGATCGTGCTGACGCTGCGGCTAACAAGCCAACCCTTAAAGAAGGGCCGGACGGGAATCTTTATCAAATCACCCCGGATGGAAAGGCCACGCCGGTCAATCTGAGCGGCGGGCAGGGCGGTACGGGCAATCCATTTGGCCCTGGAAAATTCAATGCAGACGAAGGCAAAGCTTCTGGCTTCACTGACAGGATGTTGCAGTCGGAAGGCATCTTGTCCGGGGTTACGCCAGAGGGCGGAATTGGTCCAGTGCTGAAGTTGGACACTGAGGGGGCATCTCAGGGAAACCGAGCCGCCTCAAAAATCCCGATGGTCGGCAACTTTCTCGTCGGCGAAAATTATCAGAAATACGACCAAGCCAAGAGCGATTTCATTAACGCGCAACTGCGTCGTGAATCTGGAGCGGCGATTTCTCCCTCTGAATTTGAGAACGCCGACCGCCAATACTTCCCCAGACCGGGCGATACCAAGCAGGTCATTGAGCAGAAGCGCACGAACCGGCGCTTGGCGGTTGAGGCAATGGGACGGGAAGGCGGCCGTTCATATCGGCCCAAGGCAGTGTTCGGGCCAAGCGGAACGCTGCAACCCTATGGTGCGGAAAGCGCGCCGCAGGCCTCGTCACAGGGGGCGGGCGACCCATTGGCAAGAGCACGAGCCGCAATCGGTCAGGGTGCTGATCCAGCCAAAGTGCGACAGCGTCTCATTGAGAACGGCATCGATCCGAGCGGGCTTTGATGGCTGATATTTCGTTTGACGATCTGGTTCCGACGAGGCGAACTTCTCCCTACGGAGACGCCATCGCCGGTATCGAGAGCGCAGGCAGCGGCGACTATATGGCCCTTGGCCCGACCACAAAGTCGGGCGATCGTGCTTATGGTCGTTATCAGGTCATGGGCAACAATATCGGCCCGTGGGGCATGGAAGTGCTCGGACGCCAGGTCACGCCTGCGGAGTTCATGAAGAACCCGGCAATTCAGGATGCTATTTTTGAGGGCAAGTTTGGCCAGTACGTCAAGAAGTACGGGCCAGAGGGCGCAGCCAAAGCATGGTTTGCCGGCGAAGGAGGAATGAACAATCCGAACGCCAGAGACCAGCTCGGCACTTCCGTCGCTGATTATGCCGCAAAGTTCAATCGCGGTGTGCCTCAGCAGGCTATGGGATTTGCGCCAGAACAGGCCCCGGCATTCCCGCCGATGAAGAAACAACCACAGCAGCCTGTTGGCAACATCTCGTTTGATGATCTTGTTCCGCAGCAGAGTGTGCCCGCCGCGGTAGCAAGCGCACCATCTGCGGAAATAGGCATGCCTGACGCGATCGGCCGCGGTGCTGCCCAAGGAGCATCGTTCAACTTCTATGATGAGTTGCGCGGTCTCGTTGAGGCTGGCGGCGCGAACCCGCGCGATCCGGCAAGCCTCTACAAACTGCTTGGCGGCGCGTTCAAATACTTCACGGGCGACAAACAGGCAGAGCAGACCTACGACGCGACGGTTAAGCGTGAACGTGACCTGACGAAGAAGACCGAAGAAGAGCGGCCCTATTCCTATCTCGGCGGCAACGTCGCCGGAGCGGTTGCGGCGCCCGTGGGTGCGGCTTTGCAGGCGGCAACCCTTCCGGGGCGCATCGGACGCGGGGCGCTTGTCGGCGCTGGGACAGGCGCTTTGGCGGGTATCGGTGAGGGTGAGGGCGCGCTCGACCGAGCGGCTCGTGGCGCGACGGGTGCGGCTGTGGGTGCCGGAGTGGGTGCAGTCCTCCCGGTAGGTGTTGAGGGCGTTGTTCGAGGTGCTCGGGCGATTGGTTCGGGGACGACGAATGCCCTTCGAGGCGTCCGCGATCCTGAAGGCGAGGCCGCGCGGCGCGTTGCGCTTTCGCTTCAGAAGGACATTGAGATTGATCCGACCGCGGCCGGCAGGCTGACGCCGCAAGAGTTTGCGGCCGGGCGCGCGGCTGGTGAACCTGTCAACTTCATGGACATCGGCGGCGAGACGACGCGTGCGCTGGCTCGATCCGCTACGAACACGTCCCCCGAGGGCAGGGCGGTTCTATCCAAGGCTATTGATGATCGGTTCGAAGGCCAGACGCCGCGCGTCACGGAATGGCTCGGCAAGAACTTCAATCACCCTGACGCAGGCGCGCTCCAAGAGGCGTTGGAGGCGGCGGCCAAGACGGTCAACAGGCCCGCCTATGAGAAGGCATACGCCAAGGGCCAAGGCGTCTGGGACGCCGATCTCGACCAGCTTGCTCAGGCCCCGGTGATGCAGCAGGCAATCCGGCTGGCCTCTGTGACGGGCCGCAATCGCGATACGCTGGCCGGGTTTCCTCCGATCAAGAACCCGTTTTCAATGAACAAGGAAACGGGGCTGTTCGAGCTGCAGCAGGGCGTCACCCCGAATCTTCAGTTCTGGGATCATGTCAAGCGCAACTTGGACAAGCTCGGCGCCGAAGGGCAGGCGTTCTCCAAGGCGCTGCGCGGCCATCTGGACCAACTCGTCCCCGAATACAAGACGGCTCGCAGTGGTGCTGCCGCGTTCTTCGGAGCGGAGGACGCTGTTGAGGCTGGACGCAAGGCTTTGAATATGGACCCGAGGGACATCTCCCGGGGCCTTGCGAAGATGAGCAAGGTTGAGCGCGATCTGTTCCAGGATGGGTTCGTTTCCGAGTACACGAAGACCTTAAACAAGGTTGGCGATCGGCGATCCGTTCTTAACCAGATTGGAGAGTCGCCCGCCTCTCGGAAGCAGCTTGAGTTGGTTCTCGGTGCGCCGAAGGCCAAAGAGCTTGAGGCCATGCTTCGTGTCGAGGGCATCATGGATATGGCCCGGCCGGCTATTCAGGGCAATTCGACCACGGCACGGCAGCTTGCAGAGCTTGGGCTTGCCGGCGGCACCTACACGGTCGGCACTGGCGGCAACATCATGAACCCGGACGGCGGATCAATCTTCAATGCCGCGCTGGTCTATGGGGCCGCGAAAGGCCGCAACAAGATCAACGAGAACGTCTCACGCAAGGTTGCGGAAATGCTCGCGTCGAGCGATCCGGCCACCCTGCTTCGCGGCATCAAAATCGTTGCAGGCAACCAGCAGCTCTTCAACTCCCTGCGTGCGGCTGACAAGGGGCTCGCCCGCATCGGCGGCCAGCAGAGCGGCGGGCTCTCCATCGGAGCGATGCAGGGCGCGGTGCCAGCACGCGCTGAGAACGAACAGCCATAGCCCGCAAGGGTAAGGCACTAGAAGCCAAAGACAGACAAGCAACGTAATCCAACCGGCCCTTTGAGGCCGGTTTTTCTTTGAGGAATCCATGGCCGATAGCACCTTGTGGTCCGTCACCCCTGCAAGCAATGACGATGCAGACCCTAGCATAAATTGGTCGGAAGGTCAGCTTCCCGGTACGGTCAACGATTCCGCCCGGAACATGATGGCGGTTCACGCCATGCGCTGGCTGGATGAAACCGGGTATGCCCTTTCTGGCGGTTCCTCCACGGCCTACACCGTCACTCCCCAGCAGACGCTCACGGCTTACAGGGACGGCCTGGAAATCATGTTCCGGGCGCATGCGGCTTGCGGTGCGTCTCCTACCCTGAACGTCTCGTCCCTCGGCGCGAAGTCAATATTGAACGCACACGGCGGGACGCTGGGCGCTGGGGAAATTACAGGAAATTCCTTTGTTCATGTGATCTACAGTACGGCCCTCGGCAACTTCTACACGGTCAATAAACCGACATTGTTAGAGTTGACCGCGACCCTTCAGGCCGGCGGGTTCTTTGGCATCCCGGTGGGCTTCATCGGCGATACGGCGGCGGGAACAGCGCCGTCCGGCTGGCTTCTGTGTTACGGGCAAAACGTATCGCGGACGACATATTCCGCGCTATTTAACGCCCTCAGCACCAACTACGGTCCCGGTGACGGGTCAACGACGTTCGGAATTCCCGATCTTCGCGGCACGATCACGGCCGGCCTCGACAACATGGGCGGCGCGGACGCCGCGCGGTTGGACGGCGCGCTGACAATCTCAGGCGGCCGTACCACGCTCGGCGGCAAGATGGGCGAAGCTACCCACCTTCTGGCCATTGGATCGATCCCGTCGATTACGCCATCCGGCACGGTCTCGGGCGGAAATCTTACGACCAACGGTTCTGCGGTCGGCGGTCTCAGCGGCGGCGGTACTACCTTCATCGCGCAAAGCGGAACGCCTGTGGTTGGCGGCACGACCTCTGGCCATGTGTTCTCCGGCACGACCTTCGGTGGCGGCGGCTCGCACAACAACGCGCAGCCGACCCACATGACGAACAAAATCATCTTCACGGGCGTCGCGTAATGGCGTTCAAGGCCGTCGATCCGCACCGCGCGTCGATTCCTGACGGCGACAATGGACTAGTTGCGTTCCAGCAGATCAATACGATGCTGTCGGAGGTGTACTCGACCAACTCTGCACAGACCAGCAGCATTGCAGCTATCACGAATCTGACGACGAGCGTCACGAACATCATCAACAGCGTTGCCAATCTATCCAGCAGCGTCACGTCGCTCAGCAACACCGTCAACTTGATCATCGCGTTCAAGGCGTCGAAACGCGGGGCCACGTCGGACAATCAGACCGGACTCACTCACCAGAATTACACGAAGGTCGTCTTTCCGCAGGAGTTCTTCGATCAGGGAGGTTACTACGACACGACCAACTCGCGTTGGACGCCCCCTGCCGGGCTTGTTCTGATCTCATCGCAAGTCTGGCTTTCATCCAATGTCGTGTCAGTTGGGCCGGCGAACGTCGTGACGAAGATCTGGAAGAACGGCCAAGCAACGGAAATCGGGACGGGCATCGGGTTTGCGCCCGCCGGTTTTACCGGCACCGGCTGTTGTCAGGTCCCCGGCACCTACGACATGGCGAGCGGCACCGACTACTACGAAGCGTATCAGTACGGCGAATATTTCAACGGAACGAATGTGGGCATCATCGATGCAAATCCAGCCCACACATGGTTCAGCGGGCATGTGGTGAAGAAGACATGAAAGAGCAACTTGCTGATTTCCTGCGCTCCAAGGGTAAGGAGCTTGTCCTCGGATTCTCAATCGGCGTTCAGGGCTGCAACGTCTTGTTGGCGGACAGCCTGGACGGGCGCGGTGTTTGGATCGCGCAATGGGACACGGGCTCGCTTGGCGACTGGCCGACCGAAGCAGACGGCTTTTCCGCCGACCAACTCAGGAATAAACCACTATGACTGCTGTTTCACGCTCGACCGACTCCACCAACGTCAATTCGGTCTTCGCCGATAACACGACCGGCGACATCTCCGCGGGTGATACTCGCACGCAATACACCAACATGCGCGACAGCATTCCGCTATGGTTTGATGATGTTGCGACCACGTTGACGGCTGCGGCAACCACCAGCCTTGGCACGACCTCGACGCGGTTCATCAACATCACGGGATCGACTGCAATCACGTCGTTCGGTTCAACGTCCAACGCCTTCGCGTTCGTCAAGTTCGACAGCACGCCGACGCTGACGCATAACTCGACCTTGATCAATCTTCCCACCTCCACGAACATCGTCGCTGCCGCTGGCGATGCAATGTTTGCGGTGTCGGACTCTGTCGGTGTCTGGAAGGTTCAGCACTATACCCGCGCAACGCATATCC
>ERZ1292637.1285-Hain-H14-01um-R3-1285-length-10880-cov-5_pt1 | contig 10880 bp, 19 predicted proteins | sample MGYA00564405_ERZ1292637 | MGnify/ENA primary metagenome ERZ1292637 (study PRJEB36523, sample SAMEA6512645) | groundwater metagenome | collected 2019-01-09 | study: AquaDiva: Metagenomics assemblies of 32 groundwater samples | reverse complement strand
GGGACTGTATAATATGAGAATTCCCCGGATATTCTTGACACATATTCCTTGTCCGCCGAGAACAGGGTGATGTTTCCATGGAATACCCCGGTCGTATTGGAGGATATTTCAATTGACATTATTCCCTGTGGCAGATTGTCCAAATTTATCACTTCCCCTATTTTGCCTGTCACATCCCTCTGCAAGCCGTCCGGCTGCTTCAGAACCATCCTGATTGTCTCATTTGGATGCAGGTCAAACTTGAAGTTATTTATCAATAAAGAAGTTCTGGTTGATTCGTGTATTGTTGCCAAGTTTCTGGTCTGGGAAATGCCTGTCTTGATGTGGAGGAAGTTTATATCCTGGATTGAAATTGGGTTGAAGTCTGTTATTGTGATTGTCGTCAACGTCAGGTTGATCTGGTTGCCAGAACTATCAAAGGCAAAGATTGTTATATTATAGTTTCCTATATCCAAAATTTTAAACCTTCCTATCCAGGTATCCCTGAAATCTTTCTGCATGGGGAAGGTCTCATTTGTAATATTGAACTTGATTATTGTGACTTCTATATTATCAGTGGCATCGCATTTCAATCCAATGTCCTTTGTCCTGTTTTGTGTTCGGGCTGACAATATGCAGTTTGAGAGGATTGGGGGGATGCTGTCTTTTACATCCAATTCAACAAAGACATTCTTCGTCTCGTTTTGGCTTGTGAAATTGATGCTGACATTATATTTGCCTGGCTTGAGGGATTGCGGGATTGCATAAGAGATTGGAAAGATTATTGAGGAATTGGTGTTTACCGATGTCGAATTTGGTATGATAAACAGATTGGTGCCGCCATAGGTGGCATTCAGCAATAAAGTAAAATTATTCGGGTTGGTTATGTTGATTTCCGTTATGAATCCAAACTCCCCGCTGTTGACGGTCTTGTTGATTGAATCTGGGGCAATGGAAAAAATATCAGCCCTGACAGAACTTACTAGAAGCAGGAAAAATAAAATTGTTATTGCAATGGTCCATATGAGTTTTTGATTCTTTTCCAATTTTAATTACCTTCTTTTATTTGTTCTTCAAATTGTTTTATAAATTCTTCAGTTTCTACTATTTGGCTTTTTTCATTCACTTTAATTTCATTTACTTTGGCATCCACAACATCAGGTATCCTTTTCACAAACTCCATCGCGTCCTGCTTTATCTTATCCAATCTTTCCTGGATGTCTTCAATCTCAATTCCATGAACCGTGATTTTGTCAATCAATGTCCCAAAGTTCTTCTCAAATCCTTTTTCCAGTTTCCTGAAATTGTAAAGGAAAGCCACAAGGAAAATAAGAAGGCTGAATATAAACAATCCCTCATATGCCATATTCAGCCCCCTTCATTTTTCTTTCACCACTTCAAAATTTTCAATATTCATTGCTATTTGGAAAAGAAGAAGAAAAATAGCAAGATTCGCATTAATGAATGCCACGATAATTATAGAGATTATTCCCAAATAAAACCATTTTGATGATTTTAATTTAATCCTATATTTCATTTTTTCACTTCCTTTTCCTCATATACGTTTCTGGCTGTCTTAAATAATTTTAATGACAATCTTTTTGAGTAAATTAAAAATACAACTATCCAAAATATGGACACCACAATTGCGGTCAGCGGATCAAAGTCAAATCCTATCAGAACCATTTGAACTCGCCTTTTTTCCTAATATCAATATGAAAACGATGGCATGACGGACAATAATGCATTCTAGATTGTATATCATTATCATATTGGATTATCTTAATGAAAATCCAGAATATTATGAATCCAAGCAGAACTCCTTCGAATACCATTTATCTTCTTCCCCTTTTTTCTTTTTTCTCTTCATCCAAAGCAAGATAAAAGAGAAATATCATATAGCCAGTAACTGGAATTGTAGCCAATGAATTGAAAAAAGCTAAAATAATAGAATTAAAAAGAGTTACATTTCCAAGAATAAAAAAAAGATCAGAATCTTTCATTTATTTCTTCTCCTCTTTTTTAATCCATTCATAGATGAGTTCGACGATCTTGTCCTTTGGGATCTTGTTCCTCGGTATCAATGACTTGAATTTTTCCCAGTCCTTTTTCGGGAACACAATTGGATAAGTTATGTATTCCACATCTTTGCGAAACAATCCCATACTATACTATATGTGTCTTACTGACATATAAATATGATTTTCTTACGAAAAGCTTATTTGACAGTAAATCAATTTATGAAGAGACAATAAAAAATGGAGCCATGTACACATTCCCAAATACCGTTGCATTTGATCACCATATTGGCTCCATTGTCTCTTAATTATAGATTGCAGGTCGGCAAAAGGCATACTAAAAAATATGGCGGAATTATATGGAACAACTTATATTTTTTAGCATATATTTTGCAATATCTTAAATCTATTTAACATATCAAACCAAATTTATTTTATGCCGCATAAAAATCCTAATAATTTGGCATTTTGGGAAAATTATTGGATTGGTGGGAGAAAGGAGGAAAAGGGGTGGGAATGCCCAAAATGTCATAAATATTACATCCATAATTCTGAATATACCAAAAAAATCCACAGACAGACTGAAAGGCATAAAAGGAGCTTGAAGAATGCAAGCCAATAAGATTCAAAATCTTATGAGGGAATCCCTGTTTTTTTCATTCATAATTTTTCTTGCCGGATTTTTGCTTGACGGGATGACTACTTTTTACTTCGCCTACAATTTTCCGCAGTCATTCTCTTCAATTGAGATGAACAAGTTCACAGTCAAGTTTTTTGAAGAATACGGGAGCTATGGGGTGTTTCTTATGGATCCCTTGACTGTCCTGCTGACATTCTCCGCCGTCCTCGTTACAAGCATGCTCATTTATGGAAAATGGAAAATTAAATATTCTTTTATCTTGTTTTTTTATATAATTGGTTTTATGAGGATTTTTGCCGGGGCAAACAACCTGATATATATTTTTGGGAGTTAAAAATATGGATGAGCAGCAGAATTTTTACAGGAACTTGCCTAGAAGATATTCTCTTATTAGAAGAAGGGAGGTGAGAAAAAGTGGACGCAACTGCATTTTACGGAAGCGGTAACCTGATGAGTGCAAAAGTCGTAAAAGACAATAAACTTGAAGGGAAGCCCCTTACAATCAAAGACGTGGTGTCGAGAATATTGGGGCAGGACGAGACAAAAGAGAAGCTGATCCTCTCGTTTGAAGGCATGGACAGCGAACTGGCATTGAATGCGACGAATGCGAAAATAATAGTAGAGGCATTCGGCAAGGAAACTGAGGACTGGAAGGGAAAGAAAATATCCCTTACGCTGATCCGGGTCAATTTCCAGGGGCAGATGACTGACGGCATACAGGTCAAAACTGTGGTTTGAATTTGAAATGGAGCTGCAAGCAGCTCCTTTTTTTATTTTTTAGTGATAACACTTTTTTGGTATATAGATTAGAAAAGAAAATTCTTTATATGTAAATAATATCAATTAAATTCTTACAATGGACAAAATAGTTTTTATTCGCAAAATTTTCCAGCAGGGAAATTCTCTTGGTGTTACGATCCCCGAAGAAATTGTTGATGTGAAGAGGCTAGAAGTTGGGAATGAGATGATGATTGCTCTCATAGATGGTGAAATAAGGATGGGGAAGAAGAAATGAGTGAATGGTCTCTTCCTCATTATGCAATTTGCAAGACTTTATTAGAGAATGGGGGAAAAATTGAAAATCCACTGACGTATGATAAAATTTCTTCAGAAGCAAAGCAATGGATAAGGGAAGAGGAATTGAACGGCGAGCTCAAAATCGCAGTAAATTACAACTATGTTGGCGTGAAAGAAATTGAAGGGAGGGTGTTTTTTGTCCTTAATGGGAGCGGTGAAGAATTTGTCGGGTTTACGGAAAAAAGACTGGAGGAAATCAACCAGAAAAACAGGGAATTTGCAGAGGGGCTTAAATCAAAATCAGGATCTCAAGATGAAATTGTGTGGTCGGATACCCAACGGAAGATACATCCGGTAATGGATGTGTGGAATGGGAAATTTCTCACGACCCAAAATTTCAAATTTAAATTTGGAAATGACGTCTTCGAGCTTCCAGCTGCAATAACAAGCGACAGGGAAATATTCAGGCTGAATGCCAATCCCCCTTTTGATGCCCGTCTGATGCCTTCCGGCATCATCAATAGGTGGTCAAATGAAGGAATGAAAGATTTTATTGAAGGCATATATGCACATGTGGAGCTCGCGGATGTCTTCTCCAAAATAGACAAGCAGTTTAGGAAATATGTGGATTTGTCTTTTGAAGACCGTTATTATGCCTTAATCTCATTCTGGATAATAAACACATATTTTCACGAACTTTTCAATTCATTAGGCTATCTTTTTTTCAATGGTGTAAAGAGAAGTGGAAAGACAAAAACCCAAGAAATTATCGGCCAACTCTCATTCAATTCAGAATCGGCAATAAGCCCGTCTGAAGCAAGCTTGAAAGCGGCAACAGAATTCCTTAAGTCAACTTTAATAATGGATGAGATGGAAGGAATATATAAGAGGGAGAATAGGGGATACATCAATGAACTCCTGAAATCTGGCAATAGAAAGATGTTTTCCGTTCTCAGGGTGAAGGGGGATAATAAAACTGGGTGGGAAATTGTCAGAAACAAGAATTATGGCCCAAAAACAATCAGTAATATTGAGGGAATAGAGGATGTCCTGCAGGATCGTTGCATAACAATAACAATGGACAGGACTGGAAACAAGATTATTGGGAATAAATTAGTTGGTGAAATTGACAAGACATGGCAATTCATCAGGGATGATTTGTACTACTGTATGATGACAAATTGGAAGGAATTATTGTTTTTATATCATGTTTTTTATAATTACTTTTCAGAGAAAACCGAAGGCAAGGTAGAAGATATTAAAAAAGCAATGGAGAGGGCTTCTGAATATATTAATGAAACTTACTTTCTATCTATGGATAATGTAGATAATGATGTAGATGACGATGATGTACGTGTTGCGGGTGTGGGTGTAAATGTAGCAAATAAGGAGAAAAATCCAAACAGTGACAATAGTGTAGATAATGATGTAGATGTATATAATAAAATAGATAGTAATTTCATAAAAAATCAAAATACCCACCCTCCAAACACGTACATCATCGACACCTACATCATTTCCTTCATTAAGAAGATTCATCTCTCGGATCAAGAAGAAATATCAAATCTAATCTTGCTGCTGGAAAAAACCAAGGATGTTGTCATGTCTAGGGATTTTGAGATGTGGCTTCCTATTTATGCGATAGCTTACTTGACCCACCCATCTTTTTTAAAAGAAATGGTGGAATTATCAATAGATTCAACCAAGACAAAAGAACTGCAAGATTCCTTGGTAAGCAAGGAGATGTCATTAATTGCCGTCCTGCTTGATATTGTCAAGGAGGATGGCTATTATCATGCCAGCCAGATTGCTGAAACATTTAAGAGGATGGAAGGAGTTAGTGATAATTCACCAAAATGGATGAATTCCAAGTGGGTGCTGAAAATCTTGAAAAAAATGAAGATTATAACTCCTAAAGACCAAAAAAGGACAGCAGATGGCTATGTGGCTTTTATTTCCAAAAGAAATGTTGAAATCATAGCCAAGAAATTCAAACTTATTTCAGAAAGCGAAGCTACGACATCAACTGGTGCGGACCCTCATCCACATACGTCTGCACCAGCTTCGCCTGAAAATGGATTAAAGGCGGTGTCAACGCCTTTGTCCGATAAAAGAGAGCCGTCGCAAGTTATCGACGGCGTCCAATTGGCAGATTTTTTGAAATCAGCGGAAAAGGAAGTTGAGAAAGAGTCTCGGGTTGTAGATTCTTCTCGTAAAGTTGGTTTAGCTTCTTCCGAAACTGATGCGCACATCGACGTGCATGGAGCGGAAAAGGAAGTTGATGTCAGTCGAGACATCAAAGTAGCTTTGACAAAGCATCAAGGTGGTGACAGAGAAGGAGCTACTCCGACACTTGAGTCATCACTTCCTTCCGAAACTCCAAAATGTTACCGATGCCAATCCCAAGCCATCCAGCAAATCCCAGATGACATCTCCGGCCAGTTGTTGTGGATATGCAAGAAATGCTTGGAAGAATTTGCGGATGCGAAGCAATAATATGCAATTATCAATAATCAAATGCCCATTTTGTGATAAGGGTTATGTAAAATCTTATGAAGTCCAAGAGTCATTTTCAGTCAAAAGAAGCAAGACCGCGAGCCTGCCTGGGAACAAAACCATTAGGAAAAACGAACAGCAAATAATCATCAGGGAGGGATGTGACTGTGGAAGAACAGCAGAAGATATCCAAGAATGGTATGACAGATAAAAAGAAAATCATCGGAATTGTAAGCCCGCCCTACGAAATCGAAGCAACATCTATGCAAACAAGTAAGAAGGAAATTGAGAGAAGAATTGATCATGGGATTAAGGGTGCAACAATTACACCTGAAGGAAAATATATGACGGCTGGCGGGAAATTTATGGAAAGATATGGCACAACTAAAGGACAGATCGGCAATCTCAAAGATAATCCAAAATTAATTGGAATAACATCACCACCTTTTGAAGAAAGTTTAATGACAAAGGATGTTGAATTTTGGAATGAAATATCAAATAAAAGTAAAAATTGGCACGGAGCAACAAGAGATGCAAACAAATATGGAAATTATGGTTCATCAAAAGGACAAATTGGCTTGTTAAAATCAAAAAATAATTCAGAAGAGCTTGACATAACACAATTCCACAACTGTTCTGAAGAATTGGAATGGAACGGCTGTTATGATTCCGATTCGCAATTCAAAAAGTTTGTAACTCCAGAATCTTACAGCCATCCTGCAAAAATGTCTTTCCTGCTTGCCGACAGAATCTTCAAGCATCTCAAATTTTTGGGATTACTAAAGAAAGGAGACTTGATTTGTGACTTCATGGCAGGCACAGGAAGAACCAATCTCATGGCAAGCCTGCACGGTTTCGACAGCATAGCAGTCGAACTCGAACCGCATTTCATAAAAATAATTCACGACAATAAACAGCAGTTGGAAAAAATAACTGGAAGAAAACAGAATTGGGAAATTATTCAAGGCGATTCGAGAAAATTAACTGAGATATTGAAAATACACGATGCCGTCGGCATCGTGTCGCCTCCCTATTACCAATCTGGTGGAGAACCCAACCTAGACGATAATACAATCAATCAAAAAAACAGAATCTCAATGCGAAATAATTATGGATTAGATAATCCTTCCAATATCGGTAATCTTCCTGACAAAAATCTTGTCGGAATAACAAGTCCGCTTTTTATCGAACAACATTTAGATGATAAACAAAGACTATTTGGAAGTCATAATAGAAAATTACTTAAAGATATAGGAAGAGGTAATGAAATTGCTTATGGACAAAATCCAGAAAATCTCGGCAATCAGCAGGGAGAATCCTATCTTTCCGCCATGTTTCAAGTCTACCAGCAAGCCTCACAACTGATGCCGATAATTGTAACAGTGACAAAAAATCCGACAAGAAAGGGAAAACTGAGAAGACTCGACACAGATACCGCAAAACTTCTGATGGTTTGCGGATACAAGATTGTTGATTATCATCGTGCAATTTTATTCACCAAACAGAAACAGCTGACTTTAAGCCAAAAAATCATCGAGCAGTCAAAAGGTAGAATAAGCTTTTTCAAGAGGCTTTCAATTCAAAAGGGAAATGTGGCTGCAGAATGGGAAGATATAATCATAGCTATTAAGGATGGATGAAACAATATATGAGAAAATCTCGGCAATATCTCAAATTCCTGCTTGACATGGCTACGATAAGCTTTATCATTCCAGTTGCCAGTCTTTGGATTGCTTGGTCATTTATTTACAGAGGGGCGTATGTTTATTTCTTCGAGCCGAACTCGCTTATCCTTTGGATAGAGACAATTGTATTTTCAGTCTTTTTGTTGAATTCTTTTTTAATGATGAAAGAAAAGTATGAAAAATTCATTTCATCCTCAAATTCTTCACAATCAGATGAATGAGTTCGTCAATGAATCCTGAACTCTTCACTTCATTCTCGAAAACCGGCTTCCTGCAGTGCGGACATGTCCTTCTTATTGGAAACCCAAGCAGATCCTCGACCATGTCATTGTAGATCTTGTAGTAGCGGTATACGACTTTCTTCGATTCCCCATTCTCGGCCAGCCCGCCCTGCGACTTCTTAATCAGCTCCCTCGGCCTCTTCCCCTCGGTGAATGCGAACAAAATATCCTTTCTCATCGTCTCACTTCACCTATTTTCTCTCGAACTCCTCAATTCGCCCCTAATCTCTATTTTGTACATATTGTCAAACACCTTTATCTACACTTCTTGCAATGTTCCTTCGTCACTCCACCCTTATCAAAATGACAACTGCAATTGCAATCTATATAATCCCAAAAATCAGCCATGTTAAATCCCCTGACCATACATTTCAAATCTTCTTCTGAATATTTACATTTTCAAATTTTCTTCCTGAAATATAATTTTTGATAAAATTATCAAAAATTGTTTTGGATATAACAACCCTCGAAACAATAGTAATTATTTTTTTCTTGTCAAGCATTTTTAATATTGGGTGATTGGGGTCTAAAATAAAGGAAAATTCAAGCTCCACTTCATTATCAAACAGCCCAAAACTCACCATGTTTGCCTTTTCAAATTTCTTGTTTATATCAAGTAATAATATATCAATTTTTTCTTCCATATTCTTATTTTCTTTTCATATCTAATAAAGTTTCTCATTGCTGTCCTTTTGAAACTTGCATATCAGATCATCATGATGATCGGGGCAAGTTTCCCTTTATAATGGTATATTTTTGGAAATGGTTTCGTGCATATGCAAAATCCGTACCCCCATTATTTGACGTTGGCGTAGTTACCGCCAACATTCACTTGGACAGTAAAAAAGTGTTCAAATAGTTGTTTGATAATGATATCAAACAACTGTTTTATCATATTATCAAACATATATGTTAAAACACCAAAAATCACTTATATAGTGTTTGACAATGTATTCAAAGTGATATTATGATACCAACTCAAAAATTAAAGGAGCTTGCTGATAGTGGTGAGGTACGAACATCCTCTTACATTTTCGGCAAGTTCGCCCGAAAGGGTTTGGGGCTTGAAAAATGAAAACAGAACAAATAGACAATGAAACTCTGAAAGAAATCCTAAAATGGGAAATAGAGAAAGAAGGATTAGACCACAGGGATTTTTGGATAAAAATAACAAACAATAAGCCTTATAGAAGAAAAGGTACATGCTATGGAACCGTATTCAATCCTGTTCATGTACATAGAACGGGAGCATATAGTGAAAAAGGATATGTTTACGTAATCCTGCATGAACCCAAACACAATAGTTTAATGGACTTGATAAAAACCTTTAGGCACGAACTATTACACGCACGAGGCATCGCCCATAAGGATTTTCTTCATGATAGGTTTCTTGGTGGGGAAAAATGAAAAGAATGTCGTATAAACAGCGTATAGAAAATGAAGAATTTCACAAAGCATTGATGGAAATGCCATCAACTGAATTCAAAAGATATATTGCAATCCTCTTATGGAGCCTTGATAATTTTTATGACAATCAAGGAAGAAAAGCTTTCAAAACTGGTGAGAAGAAATGACTAAGAAAAAATCTTGGTGGAAATATATATTAACAAGTGTGCTAACTTTATTTGGAATTATTTTTATAACTGCTATTATTGGAAATTTATTTGTAAATATTATTTCACCTAAATCATATCTTTCTGAAACTTGGACTCCGACAAGATGTGAGAACGTTACTGATTTTTCAGAAAGATATGTGAAAATAGAAGAAATTTTCAAGTTATGCAATTATAGAGTTGAGCCAATAGAAGAAAATTTTGTTAAAGAAGTGAAATATAATTGTATAAATAAAACATTGAATACCTATGTTCCGATATATTCAAAATACCCTGATTATAATATACCTGAATCAGAAATTTTTTATTATGAAACAAATCAAGTCTGCTACGAGGGATTGGACTGCAGAAAGCAATTGATTCAAGGTTGCGGGTATACAGAAGTAACTTGCCCAACAGAGAAGCCTTGTTTGAAAAGTTGTGATGAAAATTCCTCTACAATTGGTTATAAAAATGTCTGCGAACAGGAGAGGGTTATAGAATGAGCAATCCAAGATCGCAAGTGAGAATAAGGCAAATCAGGGAGGCGATCAGGAACAAGCCGAAATACACAAGCCAGATCGCCAAGGAGCTGGGGATGAAACCCCATCTTGTCATATATTATCTGAACGGCTGGAAAGTCCGTGGCCAGATGATGGGCGGGTATCTGAAGGGAGAATTTAAGATCGTAAAGAGGGAAGGCAGGAATTTATACATACAATTGAAGAGGTCTGAAAAATGACTAGGAAAATAAAAGGAAATCTCATACTGAAAATAAAAGGAAATCTCATACTGGAAAAGGATACAAAATTCGAAGAGAGTATAGAAGTCGAGGGAAGCATCACAGGATATTATAATTTGACTGTTATAGGGGACATCACTGCACAGAACATCAATGCATGGGACATCAAAGCATGGGACATCGATGCAAGGGACATCGATGCAAGGGACATCGATGCACAGAACATCAATGCATGGAACATCAATGCATGGAACATCGATGCATGGAACATCGATGCAAGGAACATCAATGCATGGAACCAAATTTTTTGTGAAGCAATAAAAGCAAAGAAAAAAATCAGAACCCGCTCCCTTATTGAAAACAGGTCGCAATTGGAAATGAAAGAATGGTGAGGAAAAATGATAGGAGGCAAATTGGATAGATTGATAAC
>ERZ1292637.1284-Hain-H14-01um-R3-1284-length-10884-cov-5_pt1 | contig 10884 bp, 19 predicted proteins | sample MGYA00564405_ERZ1292637 | MGnify/ENA primary metagenome ERZ1292637 (study PRJEB36523, sample SAMEA6512645) | groundwater metagenome | collected 2019-01-09 | study: AquaDiva: Metagenomics assemblies of 32 groundwater samples | reverse complement strand
CCCGCCTAGGCTCACCTCGGACGTCTCTGAGGGTCTGCCTGTGGTCTAGGGTGCAGCATAGTGGCTGCGTGGCGAGGTGTCAATACCAACCTTCATCGGAGAAGGCGAGGCGGTACGTCTTGCCTCGGTACTCGTGCGTCTGGCCCTTGATACGGCGCTCATCCCATTCAAGTCGGTGTGAGCGGTTGTAGTGGTTCGTGCCGTGCGGGCCGCGACGGTCACAGAGAACAACGGACTGATGCCCTGGCCCGAAACCGCACGCCGTGTCGCAGCCCTCGATTGCCCTAAGCACGTTCCGAACTTGGATGGGGCTGAGCGCCGCACTAGCGTTGGGGTTGCAGACCTCTCTCACAGTCTCGATGAAGTCGAGAACTGCGTCCTCTGAGATACCACTGTTCAGAAGCGGGAGAACTGCCGCTCGTAGCGTTGCCTTGCGGGAGTTGGTCGTCACGGCTGTCCACCTGCTCTGACTGTGACACGCTCACCAGCCTGGAACTTGCGCTGTTCGGGCGGGCTGTCAAGAAAGACGACGATGGCGTTCGGGCCGTAGTCGGGTGCAGCGGCGACAGTGCCTGTGGCGATGGGGGTCTGTGTGGTCATGGGAAGTACCCTAGTCGCTCTGTGAGCCGGTGTCAAGTTCACAGAGAAGAAAGTCGTTGGCGTCGGGGTCCCAGCGGACGGGAGCGCCATCGAACACGTACCGGAGCACCTTCGACGGACGGACGTAGGGCCGAACCTTGTCGTCGGCTCTCCGACCTGTGAGCCAGATGTAGCGGGTTGACCCACAGTAGTCAATCGGTGACTCTGCGTAGCAGGTGTCTCCGTCAGGGGTGGCGTAGATCAGCCCAGTCTCGTCGCTGTATCCGTTGTGATAGGGATGCGACTCGCCCGTTGGGATGAGGTCAACGTAGTCCTCAACGACGTGCCCGTCGATTGGCTTGCCCCACGGATCAGTCCAGGCGTCGAGTTCGTAGTGCTCGTGGACAACTCGGTTGGGTTTCATGACGCAGCCTCGATGATGCGCTGGGCGAGGGAGCGCTCGCGCTTCTCGTTGACAGCGACCCCGTTGAGGTCGGCATCTTCTACCCAGGATGTCGCATCGAGGTAGTGGCGCAGCATGAAGGCCAGGTCCCGCCACTCGGATTCGGTGAGCAGCATGGCGGTCTGTGGGGCGTCGGTGTCGGGGTTGGTGGTTATGGGCTCCACCTTAGTCGTGGGTTGAGGGGATGTCAAGAGATTGTTTGGGGCCGGTTATCTGCCTAAGTGCGCTGCTCGGTCGCAGCCGTTGCGGCCACAGTCGTGCCCATGTAGCGGCCACCGAGCGGGGCAGCAATCCGATGCATGACCCAGTAGGTCGGTACACGGAACGAGATGCAGCGTGCCCTCGGGGCCGACGTAGCGAGCGGGGCCAGGACACCAGTCCTGCTGATACTCGGCAGAGTGTGATGTTGATGTGGTCATGGGAGGGACGATACAGGAGGGGTGGCGGCGTGTCAAGAGGGAGAGTCAGAGAGGACCAGAGCCAGAATGTTTTGAGCCATCGAAACCTAGGTTTTGGTGGGGGTATTAGTGTCGCCGAAAGTCGGGAAGGGTAGGGACAGTAATCGAGAGTAAACCCCCTAGTCAGAGTTATGATTCTGCCGAAGAAGTGATTATTGTCCTGAATCCGCCTGTGAAAGAGAGATTCACTCTTGTACAGGATACATACCCTATATATATAGTATTAGAGAGATTATAAGAGAGACTCTATTAGAGAGAGAATGTATCTGGTTTTCGCAGGAGGATCGGGAGGATTCAAATCGTCGCCCCATTTTCTCGATTGTTTGCTTGCGCCGCCCTCATTTACGCGATACAGTGGGGACATGGCACAAGACGACGACACTCTGGTCAAGATCGCCCAGCACCTCTCGGTGATTCAGACGTACCTCAGCAAGGTCACCGTGCTGGTCGCCGAGTACCAGAGCGCCACGGCTCAGAATGGGACCGTCCGAAGTACGAACACTACCATCCACTCTCTCCATATGTGGGCTGAGCATCTGGCAGCGAACGGTCCGACGGCGCGCGGTGACATCACGGCGGCGACCGGGCTGAACCTGACCAAGAGCGGCTACGATCGCACGCACGCATGGGTAGGCCCAATGACCTACATGCCGGACGATGGTTTCCCTGCCGATGCCGTGCTGCGGATCAAGGGTCCGAGCAACGGTGTCGGTCGTCCTCCGGTGATCTTCTTTCTCTGGTCCCAGCGATGGGACGTGCTGCCCAAGTTCGGCGTTGGCCCGGTCCAGCCGGATGTTCTACCCGAGACGGTTGACCTCGGCCAGCAGTACCTCGACACGGTTACCGCCCCCATGGATCTCACCGCTGAGGATGAGGTGGCACTCGCTGACCTGCTGACCGGTGATGGCGACTCGGTACGGTACGCCACGATGGATGAGTGGGACGACGCATGGTCGGCCACGTTCGATGCCCTGGCGGCTGCCGAGGCCAAACCGTCCGATGAGGTGAAGCAACGGATGCGGGACACCCTACCGGATGGCGCGGACGGAAACGCCGCTATCGCTATCGCCTACCGTCAGGCGACGCTACGGTTACGTGAGCCGCAGACCCTCCTCGGAGTGATCCAGCCGCCCGTTGCGTCGCCCCACGCACTGGTGGATGGTCCGTGGGAAGAGCAGCCACTCGACTTGGAGCCCGAGCCGGAGCCCGACCGTAGCGGCTGGACGATGGTCGGGAACCACAACCACCTAGAGCATTCGTGGTCTTCGCTATGTGAGATATCGCAATGCGTACGAACGAACGGATGAAAACCTGCAAAAAGTGTGGCGAAACTAAAGCACTAGCCGAGTTCCATCGGGCACCTCAGAACAAGGACGGTCGTTCAGGTGGTTGCAAGTCGTGCGACAACGTACTGAAAAGGGCATGGAAAACCGCAAACTTAGAACGGCACACCGAGAACGGACGACGGTGGAGAGAAGCGAACCCCGAACTTGCTAGAGAACTCAAACGACGGAGTGTTCTTCAAAGTAAATACGGGATTACTCCCGCAGAATACCGCGAGATGCTTGCTTCCCAAAATGGTGGGTGTGCCTGCTGTGGCACCTCCGATCCGGGTGCTCGACGATCGAATTTCTGTGTCGATCACTGCCATGAGACTGGACGAATCAGGGGCCTTCTATGTAGCCCGTGTAACACGGCCATAGGGATACTAGGCGACACCGTAGCGAGCATCGATAGAGTGGCGGCGTATATGCACCGGGGGTTGGACGACTCGCCGCCGACTTGACACGGTGCGGACGGGATGGTATGTCGGTCGGCGACAGGGAGGTAATCGGTCCATCAACGATGGTCTCGGAATAGGAGCCTCAGTCACCTAACAAACTGAGATTGCAGACGGCCCGGCAGCAACAGAGCCGGGTCGTCTCGCGTACGGCCACGGTCTGAGTCTCAAAGCAATGAGTCTCCGCCACCCAGCGTGATGGTTGACTTCTCTCGGTCGGCACGGTATGGTCGTGGCATGACTTCACTACGAACGTTCCTTCTGGCCGCTGGCCTTCTCTGCGGTGCCGCACTATGGTCCGCCTCCCCGGCCTATGGTCAGGACGAGCACAGCGGCGGGACCTCCCCGACGATCGGGACGGCGATGGTCATCGAACGACCGGCGACGGCTCCCCAGCCACTGCCTGATACGGGCCTCGACGACACAGAGGCGATGGTCCTGATCGGGACCGGCCTGTTCCTCAGCGGTGCGCTGATCCTGTCCGCTTCGGAGCGCCGCAAGAGCCGCCGCTAACGGGCGACGGTATGGTCATGGTGTATCTTGGGCGAGGTAATCCTCAACCAAGGAGTCACCATGAAGGTTTTCATCGCCAAGTTGGCCGAACGAGCGGCCAAGACCTTTCTTCAGTTCTACTTCGCCAACTGGATCTACTTCGGTGACGGTGCGGTAGACTACGAGCACCTGTTCACCGAGGCGAACGTCAAGGCTGGCGTCGTCGGTCTTGCGCTGTCCGTCGCAACCTCAGTCGGTACCAAGAACGTCGGTCCCGACAACGACAGCCCGTCGGTCGTCTAGAGATTTCTTCGGAAATCACTTGACAGGCGCCATACGGTTGACGTATGGTGGCCCTTGCTGACGGGGGATACCTCGTCGAGATCATGGCTCGAATCGTCGCTACCGTAACGGCTGGGCGATAAGGCACGGTCTGGCAGACTGGTAAGGGCAGCACTCCTACCCGCCGCCGAAAGGCACGGATGGAGGGCATCAAAGGGCAGGGGAAACCCGAAGCCTGGCTCACGACTCCCGCAAGGAGCACACGGTCCACGCAAGCAGAACGGTCACCAGGCAACTTTGGCATAAGGAACTCGTTACCCTGGTGTGTGGGCACCCGAATCCCACTGATCGGAGAAAGGCCCCCGGCTTCGGCTGGGGGCCTTTCTCTTTGTCCGGGCGGCGCGGTTCTCATTCTGATGGAGGACTGTGGGTTTCTCCCCACGGTCGATGACTGGATGCGGCATCTCGACGCCGAACCGTGGATGGTCAACGCCGCCCGGAAACTGAGCCGAGAGTTGGTGGACGCATGAGCGACCTCACTCTCTCCACCGACGATGGTACGGTCACCATCCCACTCGCCATGCTCAGTGATCCGACCGTACGGGCAGCCCTGGCGGCAGCCTTTCGCACGGCAGATCGTGCGGCATCCCTCGCTGAAATCTGGGCGATGGTTGACGCTATGGTTGACGGAGAGTACCCCGGCCTCAACGTGGATTCGTTCGAGATTGAGTGGTGCTCGGAGTACGACGACGAGGGTGGGTACTACTGGGCTCTGGCCTATGCCAGCCTACTCGACGCCGACGGTACCCCCATCGACAACGATGAGGTTCTCGAATCCTTCCGTGATGGTCTTTACGAGGTCAACATGGATCGAGAGTCGATGCCGGACGGAACCTACAACAGGTTGACAGGTCTCGTGGCGACTCGGTAAGGTAGTACCCGTCGCGAGTAGAGCAGCGACCGCAACGCATCGGCCCGTTCTGCTGGTGACATCTCCCATAAGGCGCAAGGCTCCCGCTCGGTTTTTCGTGGTGGTTGGGCCGAGGGTATCCTGCGACTGGGGAGGTGTCACCTGCTGAGCGGGTCGGTGCGCGTCTGGGCCTTGGGAGCGAAACTCATAGCAATGAGTTCTGTACGTAGTGCCGGAGGAAGGCGTCAATAGCGAACCCATCTCCGTAACTATGTACGCCGAGAAAGACTTGACGCCGAGTCACGTACCCTGTATCGTAGTCCCCATGGCAACCACCCAGAACCTCAACAGAATGCTCGAAGGGCTCGGGCTCACTCGGGCCGACCTTCCATCCCTTGCGGAGTCTCGCAAGGCGTGGGCCGCGATGCGAGTGGAGTACGGATTCGCTGCGGGCGACGGGAAGGTGGACCTTCTCGCCGTGGGAGCGAACGTCAAGATCGCGAAGAACATCGTCCGCACCTGGACTCTTACCCTCGTGCCGTCTGACCTTAGCCTCCGGTGGAACGTCTGCACGTGGGCAACTCAGCAGTGTCGGAAGGCTTGCGTTATGTGGACCGCGGGACGGCAGTACGATTCTGTCCGCCGTGGGCGTCTCGTCCGCACGGCCTTCCTCGCTCAGCATCCCGCCGAGTTTCTGGCCATCCTCACCGATGAGATTCGTCGGCGCGAGGATGCGGGCGTGGCCTTCGGCCTTCGGTTGAACGTCGCATCGGATCTACGGTGGGAGAACATCGCGCCGTGGTTGTTCGATGGGGCGAACGTGCGGGCCTACGATTACACGAAGGCTCCCTCCCGGACCACCCCGGACAACTACCGGATCACGTACTCGCATAGCGAGCGGTGGACCGATGACCGCGTGGAGAACATGGTTGCGGCGGGTCACAATGTCGCCATGGTGTTCGACGTGCCTAAGCACCAGTTGCCCGCTACGCATCTCGGGATCCGAGTCATCGACGGTGACCTTACGGACTACCGCTACGGTGACGAGGAAGGCGTGATCGTCGGACTTGCGGCGAAGGGTGCGGCGAAGGGTATGGGCGGCGAAGGTCAATTCGTCACCATCGGGAAGGTGGCATGATAAGGTAGCGCCTTCCGTTAGGAGACCAAACGAAAGGGCCACCGCTACCTAGCGGTAGATAGGTGGCCCTTTCGTATATGGTCATAGGCATGGGATCTACGTGGGTACACCGCCTGTCTAACGTCGATAGTGAGTCCCGTACAGCAGACTGCGCAGCGTGCGGCCCGGTACGTGTTCGTCCTCGAAGGAACCATTGGCGCTGTACGGAAGCCGAGAAAGCGTGGCAGAGGTCTCAACATAATGGGACGACTAGGCTAGAGCGAGAGGCTAAGAGCGAGAAGCAGGGAGGGCTGTGCGCCATTTGTGGAGACGCTGCGCCTCTGTGCTGGGACCACTGCCACACCACTGGCAAGGATCGTGGAATGCTCTGTCGATCTTGCAATGTCGGACTGGGGCATTTCCGAGACGATCCTGCGCGACTGCGGAAGGCGGCGTCGTATCTGCGCAAGTATGCGCAGAACTCATAGCAATGAGTTTCGTTGGAACTCAGACCTTCGCCCCGGACTTGACACTGAGTACGGATGCTGTAAGATCATCTCAACGCAACCACTACTCCCTAGGAGGGAACGCAATGGAGATCTCCGCAGAACTCGACATCGACCAGATCGTCGATGAGGTCAAGAAGCAACTCGACTACGACGGCTTCGCCGACGATATCGCCGACCGGGTCTCCGAAGATCTGAAGATCAGCGACATCGCTGAGGAAGTCATCGAGTCGGACTCGTTCGAAAGCGCCGTTCGCGACGCCGTCGAGAACGCCCTGGGCGACCCGGCGGATGACGCCGTCGTCCGCGAGCGGTTCGCTGCTCTGGAGGCTCGCATCGCCACCCTGGAGGCCGCTCTGGCTTCGGCTGGTACCACGATGCAGGAGCCTGCCAAGCGAGTGCTCCATGGCGTCGAGGTCTCGCCCACGACCACCGGGCTGTTCTAACGGGCCAGGATGGTCAGAGGGGCTACCCTCTGACCAGTCCTACCCCCTAGCGCAAGGAGGTGGCTAAGGAAGGAGGCTCGGCCCTGTAGGTCGGGCCTCCTTCCGCGTCGGGGGCCTGGTCTCAAAAGCAATGGTAGTCTAGTCTGGTGAAGACCTGCGGAAAGTGTGGAGAGAGTCGGCCGTCCGAGATGTTCTATGCTCACGCCTCGAATAAGGACCGTTTGAGAGGCAGGTGTAAAGACTGCAACAAGGAAGACTCAGCGGAATGGAAGGCAGAGAATCTTGAGCGATCTAGGACGCTTGAGCGCCGTCGAAAGTTCCGAGCGAAGTACGGCATCACGCTCGAAGACTTTGACGCATTGCTACTCGCCCAAGATGGGCTCTGCGCTTGCTGCGGAACCGATGAGCCAGGTGGCTACGGCAACACACTCTGCGTAGACCACGATCACGTCACTGGCAAGGTTCGTGGCCTCTTGTGTAATGACTGCAACTTAGGGATTGGGCGGCTAGGGAGAGTGCGGGGGCTATTGTGCGACTACTGCAACACGGGACTGGGAAAGTTCCGTGACTCCCCTGAATTGCTTACGACTGCCGCAGAATATCTAGCCGAAGATAGTTCTTGACTCGGCCCTTGCAAGCCTGTAAGGTGTCAGTACGAACCCCAACCCCAAAGGAGCAATGAACATGAGCATCCTCGAAGCAGTTCCCGCCACCGTCGCCCCTGAGCGACGCCGCCTGATGGGCGAGGCGTACGATCTCTCCGGTGCCACCGACGCCGACTCGGCTCGGGCGCTCGCCGGTCTGGAGTGGGAGGCGCTTCACCGCCCCATCTACATCGACATGCCGGACGACATCGGCGGCGGGATGTCTCTCGCCGAGAAGGAGCGCTACGTCATCCGCTCCGACAACGGTGACCAGTTCGGTGCCGTCGGCCGTGAGCACAAGATCCTCACGAACGCCGAGATGTTCGACTTCGCCGACACGCTGTTGGCCGAGGCGGACACGACCTGGGCCGAGTCGCAGCCCTTCGGCGGCGCTCTCGCCGGAGGCAAGCAGCCCTTCCTGGCCCTCCGTCTGGGCGAGGGTGTGCAGGTTGCGGGCCAGGATGCTGTGGACTGCCACGTCCTGCTCAGCAACGGCCACGTCGGAAACACGGCCTTCACCGTGACCGCCACGCCTCTGCGCCTCCAGTGCAGCAACGTCGTCCGAGCCGCCATCCGCACCGGGAAGAAGGGCCAGGCGCTGTTCTCCCACACGGTGCAGCACTCGGGCGATCTCGCTTCCAAGGTCCGAGAGGCGCAGGCGGCGCTCAGCATCACGTCGGTCTACATGCGAGAGTTCCAAGGTCTCGCCGACAAGATGGCAGCCGTCGATTTCGGCCTGACCGAGTTCGAGGACTTCCTGACCGAGTTGCTCCCCATCTCCGATGAGGCTGGCGACCGGGCCAAGGATACCGCCGAGACCCAGCGTGCAGCCTTCCGTCACAACTGGCGGACGACCACCACCCTCTCCGACGAGTTGCGAGGCACGGCCTGGGGAGCGATCAACGTGATCACGGAAGTCATTGATCATGGCAACCTCGATGTCCGTCGGAGCAAGGTTCCCGCACAGGAACGGCGCATGAACTCGGTCCATTTCGGAGCGGGTGCCCGGATGCGAGACAGGGCGTTCCACCTCCTCGCCGGGATCTGATAAGGTCGCCCTTAGATCCCTCGACGGATGCAGAGGCCCTCGACTTCGGTCGGGGGCCTCTTTGCGTTGCGGGGCTAGCGGAACATTCTCATTGCTATGAGATATAGTACGGGAATGAGAAAGACCTGCACTAAGTGTGGCGAGACCAAGCAACTAGAGGATTTCTACCAGCAGCCCGACTGCAAAGACGGGCGGCAGGGTAGTTGCAAGGCGTGTGACAACGTACGAACGAAAGCCTGGAAAGCGGCACACCCCGAGAGTGAGAGAGCCACCAATCGGAAGCGGTATCTACGTGTAACGTATGGCATCACCCCCGAGCAGTACGACGATCTACTAGAAGCACAAAGAGGCCGGTGTGCGTGCTGCGGGACTGATGAGCCGGGTGGACGTCGCCGCAACACGTTTCATGTGGACCATGACCATAAGACTGGCCGAGTACGCGGATTGCTGTGCCACTCGTGCAACATCGGTATCGGAGCATTAGGCGACACCCTCGAAGGCGTGGAGAGGGCTGCGGCGTATCTGCGACTTGCGCCGCTTGCGTGAGCCGTGATAGGGTCTGTACATGCTCCGAGGGGGCCAACTACCAGGAGGACAGAATGAGCGCACACCAGCGATACCTCGAAGCCACGTACGAGCGGGCCGCAGCCTTCGAGGCGGCGTTCGAGTACTGGTGCGAGGAGCACGACCGGGACGTCGATGACGACGAGGCCCTGGCGGACTTCGAGAGGTTCTGCGACCAGTTCGAGCGATAGCACCCCCGACAACGAGAGGCCCCGGACCCTAGAGGTTCGGGGCTTCTTTGCGTACGCCATTCCGCTATCAGGAGTACGCATTGCTTTGCAACTAACATGGCTGGATGGACTCAAAGACTTGCACTAAGTGCGGTGAGCGTAAGTCACTGGAACTGTTCTACCGTGAGCCCCGGCACAAGGACGGACGGCAGTCCCGATGTAAGGTGTGCCATAACGCGTCGACAAAGGCTTGGAAGGCAGCAAACCCCGAAAACGGACGAGAGATGCGCCTTCGGAAAGCGCACGGGATCACCATACAACAGTACGACGACCTGCTGGCATCGCAAAACGGACGATGCGCTTGCTGTGGCACTGATACTCCCGGTGGGAGCAGCGGGTGGTTTCACGTAGACCACGACCACGAGTCGGGAGGTATTCGTGGTCTGCTGTGTGGTGCCTGCAACATGGCAATCGGACTGTTGGGAGACAACATTGAGGGTGTCGCTAGGGCCATGTCATACTTGACTCTGGTACAGAGTCGTAGTACGGTGTGTGTAACGGCAAAGAACCCCAGACGAAAGGACAAATGCCAATGACCATGCTCATCGAAACTCCAACAACCGAGGTTGAGGCCCCGGCCATCCCAGACACGATCGTGGCGAATGCCAGAGAACTCGATGATCTGAGAACCGCCAAGAAGGTGATTGAGGAACGAGAGGGTGTCCTGCGGGCCGCTCTGATCGAGTACCTCGACACCATCGGTGAGGACGCCGTTGCTGACGGACCCGTCGCCATCTCCCGCTCGACGCATGACCGCAAGGGCATCGACCGAGCCAAGATGGAGGCTCTCTACCCCAAGGTGCTTGCCGCCGTTGAGACGACCACGCCGGTCGTGCAGTTGCGGGTCAAGATCAAGGGCTGACCCGTCATCTGACAAGACGTTCTCCTTCGGGACAGCCCTAGAAAGTGCCGCCGACATTCCTAATCGGGATCGGCGGCACTTTCGCGTCCGGGGGCCAGGCACCGGACTCAAAGCAATAGGACTCTCGGTGTACGTACACCGGGCGCTTGACTCGACGCCAAGTGTCGGCTAACGTAAGACACATGAACAAGAACCTCGACGGCACCGCTCTTAGCCGAACGCAACTGATCGACCTTGCCGTGGCTAGCGGACACGACAGGTCCAAGTTCACGATCGACGTCAAGACGGCGATGATCGTGCATCTGTCCCGCACGCTTCGGTTCGCCATGTTCGCTCGTGGCGAGTTGCTGCTGGACACGCGTCCTACGCCCGCCCCTGCTCCCCTGTCTCTGACGGTGGACCATGAGGTTCTGGCGTTCCTGGGGGCGGCAGTCTGAGAGGAGACTTGCCGACTGTCACCCCTAGGGTGTAAGGTGTCTGTATGAACCACCGACCCACTCCCG
>ERZ1292637.1282-Hain-H14-01um-R3-1282-length-10888-cov-12_pt1 | contig 10888 bp, 17 predicted proteins | sample MGYA00564405_ERZ1292637 | MGnify/ENA primary metagenome ERZ1292637 (study PRJEB36523, sample SAMEA6512645) | groundwater metagenome | collected 2019-01-09 | study: AquaDiva: Metagenomics assemblies of 32 groundwater samples | reverse complement strand
TTATCGGCCTTGATTATGAACCATTTCTGATCGCCCGTACCTGTATTGTCAAAATGACATTTATTACGGGTAAACCTACACGCAGTACCATTGAAACTTACAAAGTCACCTGTAGCGGCTCTGTATTGTAGATCAAAACCTTCGAACGTTAGTCCATTACCGTTAATTGATATGGGGCCCCCCGTAAGAATAGCTCCACCACGGTTCTTGGATTTGGCCGTGACACCACTAACACTTGTCATAGAGATAGCAGCGCCGCTGTAACTACCATTGTCAAGCTCATGACTATCGCCGGCAGTTGCGCCGGCCACACCGCTAATCCATGCGGCTAGACCAGAATAGACAACCGTAACCATATATGTTATAGAACTCTCTTACTTAATATTTATAGTGGTGAAATCTTTACATTATCGAACTCGGCTAAACTGTCCTCACAGTATAACCACACTGAACCATTAGACATTTTGGGGGCGTTCTTAGGTACATCTATGAGATCCATGATTTTTACACCATTAACGCTCACAGTGATCTTAAAGTCTATCATGGTTATGGTGATGTGCTGAAATGATCCGATGGTTACACTTGGGGCCCCCAACGTTCTAATAAAGAGCTGTTTCTCAAGTGAGCTGTCACCTTCTACATTGTCTTTTTTGCCAAGTTCACATCCACTACGTTTGAGTGTAAAATAATAATGATGAATAGAGTCAAAATAGCGCCAGCCAATCCATGCAGTCTCCCAATTCTTAGGCGGATAGTTTAGACGGAGTTGTTTCGTGGTTTTCATATCTACATCGAGCTGAAAGTTACCAAATTTTTGAGTAGACAGTACGAGACAACTATGAGTTTCAAGACCATTGGCAGCCGTGCTAACTTTTGGTAATAGTCGCATCACACCACTGATACATTCGTTACGGCCCCCACCATTCCATATACTCTTCCAGCGTCCGTCTGGGCTTGTCTGACCATCTGCTAGAACATATGAGGTACTAAACGTCTCGGTAAATCCGGCACCCGATACTGGAGCTGAGCCTGACGTGTGTATATGGATAGGTACCTTGCCAGATATAGCTTCGATAGCACTAACTCTTGACTTGATCGAATTTAATTCGAACACAAGTCCACTTATTCTGACCCCTTGTTCGGAGATAATTGTAATTAGATTATTTATTCCACTTGTATGCTGCACTAGTACATTGTTAATTCCACTGATTGCTGCGTCAAATTCGGCCCCCGTTGGTACTATGATAGGCATACATCTACTTGGGCCCCCCACCTATTTAGTATTGCCACATTTTATTTTTCATAACCATATTTTGCTAGTAGGCTGGCAAGTTTGGCCTTGATCAGTACTACCTCACATAATGCATCCTCTTTTACACGTGCCATCTCTTCATCCAAAAATATCTCCATATCGTGAACAACATTATTCATATCCACACTTGGACAAATGACACTAGATTTGTCTCCCCCTCCAATCCCATACGCCCCATTGGTACCTATGCTATATAAGCATTATAGAAGATTGTCTACTGAGGAATGTATCTGAGATAGGCATAAAATACTTCTCTGCTCCCATCATGGTAATTATTGATGTGTAGGTCAATAACTTTTGACACATTTTTGGTTATGAAATCATTTATATAATCATCGAGGTCGATTACATTATAATCTTCGCAAATCATAATCCGTTCCCTACTTGCTGTCATAAACTATATCCCAATCAAGGGCTTTATTTAGTCTTTCGATATCTTGGGGCCTCAAACCTGAAATGTATTTACGAAACAGATCATTATGAAAGTAGCGGAGATGCCGTACAAGGCCTTCGGCTGAACAATCAAGTATACCATTACAGGTTTTGCATCTCACTTCCACAAATATATAGTGGTAAATCTCCTAAATAACTTATGAGATCAGAAACTCATGAGGGTATTATGAGACTACTAGTCATCATAGTGGCCGCTGTGGGATTTCTATGTCTAGTTTCACTCTCGATAACATTGAGTATTATGGCCGCCGAATATATAGATTCCGCCAAAGGGTGGCTCTGGAGTATGATATTCTGGGTTGGTCTGTTTGGATCGATAATAGGGACGACCTATTTGGTAAAGTATTTCATAAGTTTGTTCGGAGACAATTTTCACATTCGCGACTAGCGCAATTCTTTGCATTACAGTTATATTGTCCACAGTACGCGCAAACAAAATTTGCGAACTTCACAGCCTCACTGAGGGGGCCCCCAATATTAATGTAATCTTCCACAACTACGACAAACCCTAGGGTGTGAACAGGATTGACGGCCACAAACATGACATAGTGTTTGATGAAATTTGCAATTATTATCCATACAAGATATAAGAAATGAATTAAGATTTATAAATATTGCACAAGTGATCTACTTCCATTCATGTCGTATAGAGTAGTCAAATTTGTCCCTATCTGGATCATATTTGAAAATATACACCAATTTCAATGCAAGCTCGTCCAAACTCGGCACCCCCTCTTTCGGTTTCTTGTATTGTGCTATACCCTTGTGACAGATCCGACATACAAGTATAACATGGGGCACCCAAGCTCCAGCATGATCAAAACTGTACCCTTCGGTAACTTTTATTTTAGAATGACGACATTCAATAGTTATTTACCCTTCCTGCACTTCCGTAGCGCACCAAGTGCTTTACCCATTAATTTCATGTTTCGGGGCTTTGCCTTGGCATGTTTACGAACTGCAGCGAGCTCAGCTTCGCAGGCCAACTAACGTTTATGCCTCTTCTTAAGAGCGTTTTTATGTCTACGTCGCTCTCCCCTTGTCACACATTTGGATTTATACCATACGTATTTTCGCTTCAAGCGTTTGCTCTTAGCAGAGCATGAGTGAGATTTCTTTGCCATTGATAATTCTTATATGGGATTTTTCCTTTATAAAGTTTTTATAATATGGCTATCCGGTTTGGATTAGCTGGAGTGTGAGCATTATGACCATATTTGCGAAAATGACATCGTTGACATAAATATTCCCAATCTGATATATCTCTAATATATTTACCACTGATATTACAAGTATGAAGTCTTTTGTTTAATCCACAACTTGGACAATAAGGAGGTCTTGGAATACGTCTATGAACCCAGTCATGTAATGCCTGATATCCTACCTGATCCCCTTTCCACATACCATTGTGGGGGCCCATCTGTATTTTACTCATATATATTTTATGTTCTTCCGTATGAGGATGTCCTTTCTTCCCCTTCTTTGATTTAGACATTTTCTCACGAGTTTCTTCTGATCTGGCCTTTCTAGCTTTCCAGTAAGCTTGATTATCTATTAATGTTATACATCTACAAATTCTAAAACGCCTATAATGCATGTCGCAGAATTGGAGGGCTCTGGTGAGTTTATAACACGACTCTACTACACAAAATATTTTGAATTTCTCATGATACACAAATAATAATAATAATTAACGATATATATTCCTATGATTCGCAGTCAAAGTGGGCCCCACAGTTAGGACATAGTGAATGGCAACTCTGTATATCTATCATCTCATATCCACATCTGATACAGATCATACCAAACAAATAAGACGGCATGTCACGGCCCCCCCAACTGGAAGTAGATTCAATCTTTTGATACGCGGTTTATGAAAATCCAAGGTGATCGATTCCATAACATCCACTGATCCCTCAGCATCACTACTATTACATGGACGGTTAGTTGCGAAATTCAACGTACCGGGGCCATAATTCTTGATCTGCAATGAGAATAGCGGTTTTTGTGGTACCTCAATGTTTGTTGTGAATAGATCATTGGGGCGCGCAACATGTACACTCCCATCTTCAAAATCAAGTGTAACCATAGCACTGCCTGACGCCATTGTGAATTTCATAGTATAAGAGTAGCCATTAGATTCTTTGCGGAGCTCATCAAGAATTTCTTTCAAACTCATATATTTATTATCTGGGGGGCCCCCTTTAATATATTGTCTTTCAGAATGAAGGGCGCACTACCATTTATGGGATGTGGGGCCCGAGTTGGTACTATATCTCGTAAAGCCGGTCAAAACTTTCAAGACTCTTTCGGTATTAGCGGATACTCACTTGCAAGTGGGGCCCAGACTACAAACGGGCTCTGGACCAATCTATACACAGGTGGTGGTAGTGGTGTTATCGTGGCGGCAGCAAGTGGACGTGCTCATATCATGGGACAGCAACCACTCATATGCACTAGTGGTTCAGGTCTAGACAGTTATGCTACACTCACAGTGACTAACGCAGTATTTCAGGATTTTGATATGACAATTGATGTGATGACGTTCTCACAGACACGCACAAACTGGACTGCCAAGACTCACGAGGTGGGGGCCGTCGTATGGAGATATACAGATGCAACCCACTACTATTATTTTATGCAAAAGCCATATGGGGTTGAATTTGGCAAACAGGACGGTACACAGATATTTCTCAAGAGGCCCAATGTAGGACAGACCGATCTGACTCTTGATACATGGAGTATATACCGTATACGGGCCGAGGGCTCACTACATCAGATATGGAAAGATGGAACGCTTGTGGTCAGTCATGGTGATACTGGGAGTTCTGGGGCCACAGCCGCAATGGCCGCAGGTAAGATTGGATTGTATACAATTGATAGCCGTGCGCTGTATGACAATGTCGATATTAATTCAATATAATCTATACGTAGTAAATGCTTATTAATTTGGGGCCCCAAATATAAATGTATGAGCGTTAATCAGAACGAATCCACAGCAAAATCAGCTGCCTATGGTGCAGGCGTAGATATGATAAGCAACCCAATATCAGGTACAAGTTTTCCAGAAGCCGTTGTATTTCAGCAAGTCACAATTCAGGGTGTAACATCAGTAACCGCATCAGCAAACTTTTCTCAAATAACAGTAAGTGGTATGCTTAGGACGGAATCGTCCGGTATTGTATTCATTCAGAATGTGTCCGGTGCGGCTACCGGAGGTTCAGGCGGCACATTCAGTGGAAAAGACCCAGTTGGATATATCAGTGCGCAAGCAAACGGCGCTATAATCAAAATTCCATATTTCAGTTAGGATTTAAAACAATCCCTACATTTTTCATGGGCCCACACAAAATCGTACACGAAGAATATTCCACAGTCAGGGCATTTTTGTACAGAGTTAGCTGACAACATCAAATTATTATACCACAACTTGCCTATTAATGCTATGGTGGAAGAGGTTGAAGATGATATACTGGATTGTAAGACAATCTTAATTATAGGGGCCGTGGTTATCTCAGGGTTCTTTATTTGGAATTTCTACAATACGAGTAGACTACATGATCTTGTCCAGCAACTACTCAACCGTCCAGAACCAATATTCTACAGTCATGATGGTGAGCACCCCAGTGAGAGGATATACAAAACTCATAACGGACGCGACAGAAGCTGTTAGGTTATTATACTAGAAAATTGTAATATAATATCATGAGTACCGCCACGAACCAATACGGCTCAAGTGGGTATCCACCTGGAATGTCCTCTACAGAAGAGGGTGAAAACGACGATCGCAGTATAGCATCACAGATGCTCGTGCGCAAACTCCACAAACAAGCTCTTCAGCGTCTAGGAATACCAGAGGGACGCCAAAAAATAGATATACTTCAACTTAACTTGTTGCTAGATGTTAAACTAGCGCTGGATGCCCAACACAAACGCAAAATAATGGAAACTCCTCGTGGTATTGTAGAAACCATTACACTTAATCTAGTAGACGGCAACAGACTCACTCATATTGATTTTGAACAGGAAGAAAATACGGCTAACGTGCCAACCACGAACAATGTTAACGAACCTCAGGCACGTCTATATGAGATCCATGTCTACAATGACGGTCCAGGAGAGATAGCCTATAGTCTCAACAAGTCAAAATCACAACTTGATGCCGATGTTGGACTACTGAACGGTGAAAACAAAGGATTCAAGTTCGACATACCTACAGTCAAAACACTTAACATTGTAGCCACAAACGGTAATGCAAAGGTAAGAATTATAACTCTCATCTAACAAGACATAGTGAACTCAGTAGACTCAACAGGGGAATGGCTAGTGAGGACAGGTCTGGTCGGAGCGCGCGTGAACAGCTAGTCGGTCAACCTGCGTGGTGCAACACGGGGAGAGCCCGAGGGAAACCTCGGAGTTGTCGGGATCATATCCGACCTGAGTTCATTTATATTTAGGGGCCCCCCAAAGTCTATATTGTTAACAGAGTCCACACGTCTCAAACTAGCTGCTGCTTTCATTCATCTCTATGATGGTAAGTTTGTATGTCCACGCTGCAAAACAGTAAATCCCAAAATACGGATGTTTTGTAGCTCATGTCAATATGAGGCCACAATGTATGAACGACTCCGCCGTTCAGAACAGATTAAATACGATCAAATCCTATCTGAAATACATGGATGAGCTGACAGAAGCACAGTCTGATTTTGCATATATGATCGGAATGCTAGCGGCTCTAATCATCATCAACAAAGACCGCTTTGAGAGATTCCCAGAAGAGTCTCACAGATGGTTTTATACTGTACTGGGCCCCAAAAAAGGGGAGTATGCTTGGCATATTTATTGGGATTATCTAAGACAGTATAAAGAATCTATGCATTGAATGAGTCGACTGTGGCGCCAGAAGTTGAAATAAATTTACACTGCAATACACTACTCACGACTTTGCCATATAGAAATCCAAAAGTTTTATCATCTTGTTTGACCACACCTGATCCAGAACCTTTGAGTTTATACAGTCCTTCTCCTCCAGTACCTACGACAGTATATGTTACACCATTTTTTGGACTGAATCTTTGGTAATTATGATTGTGCGCCTGTATAACGAGATTAACTTTGGCTTTCTCGAACTCAGGTACAAGTGCCCCGATCTTGCCCTCATCAGGACTATGATCAGAGGGAGATGTGTATATCGGCTTATGAAACACTATAATTTTCTTGCCCGACATTTTTGACAAATTTGCTTTACCAAAAGTCACGGAGGCACTACTTTTCTCTGTGTCAAGGAGCATGATAGACATCTGACCAACGTTGACAACAGAATTACTATATCCATCAAACAGAGTAGCATATCCGCCCCCATCATGATTACCATTTGCACCATATACTTTGGCCCCAAACTTCTTTATAGCATCAGTTACTTTTTTGAATCCAGCTACATTTGTATAGCTCATGTCACCAGGAACGAGCACTGCACTGGGTTTTAGTTTCTCCATAGCTGACACAACTGATTGCCATCTGTTATTGCGTCCAGAGCCCCAATCGCCTGCAGCTGCGAATGAGTCACCACTGACGGTACCGCCGCCACCGCCATTGCCAGTACCACCCCCATCTCCTCCTCCATCACTGCCGCCACCATTGCCAGTACCACCATTACCACCAGGAAGTCCGGGTAGTTTTAGGTTTAGAAGTGCATCGACGGCTTTACCAAGATAACCTGCGTGAATAGCATAGGCCGCGCCTGCTATGACAGCAACTCCGACAACTAGGCCAACAACATCGTCCTTGGCCAAGGGTTACTTCCACTCGTGGACGGTGAATTGATCTAATATGGCTCCTTGCTGAGTTAGGAATTTACATTGTATGGTTGATCCTATCTCACAACGTAAGTACCCCGACTTGGCCTGTACAATATGGGTGGCCCCATTAGGGGAACCAGCTGCGTCAAACTTGTCAGAGCCGGTACCAACACCAACAAAAGTTACACCACTAGTCGTGCTGGGGCCCCCTTTGGGAATATATCTAAAATATATCTTGTTTTTGGCTGACAACACCAGACTAGCCTTGTACTTGGTTAGTATTGGCATAAGTTTTTCTTGTGCTGTCACATCCTGTCCATATTTGCTACTTGGTGAGAACAGGGGAGCGTTGATCACAACAATCTTCCATTTGGCTGTAGATGTTTTTAGCATATCTTCTAGTGTGGTTGCATTAACAGAGTTCAGAACACAGAATATAACATCAGCTGGTTCATATTTAAACTCCCAACCTTGTTGTCCAAAAAGAGTTAGATAATCATCAGAGTCGGCCCCCTTTGCCCATATGGCCGGTATTTTGGCAGCTTTAATCTTGTCATGTGTAGGTTTAAATGCGGTTTCTGTACTATCATATCCGCCAAGTCCGACTATGAGATCTGGTTTGGATCGGATCATTGCATCAGCTATTGGTTGTGATACAGCACCACCCCATTCTCCTACTGCCGTAAAACTCTTGACTGCGGGAGGTGGAGGTGGCTCTGTACCATCGTCTATGCCACCAGCACCGCCCCCAAGTATCTCATCTATTTTAGCCTTGATGTCATCAAGATATCCTTTAGAATTAGCATAATACAGTCCGGCAGCTGCAACAAGAACTCCACCAATCAGATAAATATCATTTTTGCCCAAGTCACTTAAATATAGAAGATTCTTATATAAGAATATTGTTTGAGTGGCGCCGTGTCTCCAAGTTAAAACTTACACCTCTTGAATGGCTCCTCGTGGCGGCAGGTGGAGTTCTACTCGTTAAACTTTTGGGCCCCCAATGGCGTTCATATGCAACCACCGACGCCAGAACGTTCAATGTGGTAGGTGATATTGATTATGGAGATGACGGGCGCACGGCACAAAACCTTGTCAGTGACAACCCCAATCGAGTGCTTATCCTTGGTGACTTTGGATATGAGAGAAGTGCAAGTACATGGTGGAATAGCGACACTATGAAAGCAGTTAGAGATAGTGGTATCCCAATTATAGCTACACTCGGTAATCATGATAAATCTTCCGATTATCTCAAGATATTTGGTCAGTCATCATGGAATTACAGTAGGACTGTAGGCAACACACGTTTTGTGGCAATTAATACACAATCACCAAGTCTGAGCAGTGCCGAGTCCAAAATCAAGAGTGGTCAGAACAATCCAGACATTAGATGGGTTGTACCAATTATGCATAAATGTATAGTCACACCTAGTGGTTCGCATCATGGACCAGAAGTGTCTATCAAATTCCATAAGATGTTCCAGAAATATAGCAAAGTCAAACTAGTTCTCCAAGCACACAATCATAACTACTTTAGGTCAGTCAAAAACGGTATAATATATATCGTTGTAGGTACTGGCGGAAGGAAATTTTACGTCGATGCCAATGACCTATGGACACGGGCCCATATACCCAATACATATGGTGTGTTGAAATGCAGTACATCGGAATCTAATATATCGTGTAGGTTTGTAGATAATGGGGGCGCCACACGAGACTCTTTCAGTGTTTCTTAAATATCCGATTAGTTATTTATATAATATGGCTCATGATTGTAAAGAAGGTAAGTATGAGGGAGAAACATGTCTTATTGGTAAAGGATGGCCTGTAACTAACAATGGCTCGTTAGATTGCTCTAGAGTTCGTGCGGCTTTGACTTATGGGAGTAAATTTAACAAGATTGGGGCCCTCAAAGATGGGGGTCTCTGTGAATATGTTAGTCGATGTAATATTGAATCTAAGTTTTGTCAGTAGATTCTAACCAATCCGCAATTTCTGTGAATGACATTTCACCACCTTCACATTTATCATTCCTACATATAATCTCATTATAACTTGGTATATAACCATCAAGTACTAATCTATCAACCATACGTATTCCAATAATATTAAGATCCCCATTCCATCCATATATCTCATGGATTAATACACCAGTCGCACACATTTTACCATCCTTACTAAGATTCCCTTGACATTTTTCAATCTTCGTAGTACGCAGGATATGAGCCGCATGTTGTCGTGGCGTCATCTGCACTTGTTTTGGTTCTTCTAACACTTGAGCCATGGCTTAGATTTAATAATCACGCCTCATTTATACTTATTGTGGCCCAACAAATTCGTTATCCATTAACTAAGGACAAAATTTCTCCCGCGATTTGGAGCGTACTTCACAACTATACCGCTCTTAAAGTGAACGATCCGTCCAGTCCTCGTAGGCTCAAAGCAGCTGAACGTATGAAATACAAGATGCTTATCAATGAATCTATTGAAGCCATAAACTGTGAAGAATGCAAAATCCACGCCAAGGAGTATATCAAAATCCATCCACCCAACTTTCGTACGGATCTTGATGCGTTTAATTATACTTGTGCGTTTCATAACTCTGTCAATGAGAAACTAGGTAAACCTACTTATGATTGTAGTGTCATGTTGGGGGCCCCGACTTGTACGACGTGTTCATCTCAGAAAAGTATTACAGATCCATACACCAAGAACGAGTCCACCCAACTGTCCAAAAACGAACCCCAACATATAGTACCTAAGCAAACTCTATCACACTCTATCGGCAATGTGCCACCAAATAATACCGATGACAAGACCGGTTATGATCCCAAAACAATAATCAACCCAGTTAAACAAAGCCTATCACAAACCAAAAATATGAATGACTTGGTCAGCTATAATCATACCAATACCAAAACCCACACCGAAACCAAGCAACCAACTGATATTATCAAACAAACCCTATCAGTCAAAGACACACTTGAGGATTATAAGAATGTATCTCGTCAGTTGTTTGTACAACTCTGTGAGAAGGAAAAACTCCCAATACCTGATATTCTGTTTCAACAATGTCCTGGAAACAATCATACGAGCTGTACACATCTCCCCCTAAAGGATGGTAAACTATACACAGGGGCCCCAGTGAGGGTGTATCTCAACATGAATCAATATAGCCCACGTACAATTTTTCATGAGTTTGAACATTATCTAGCTGCATATCGCGGTAATCCAAATGTCTCTGAGACAGAGATAGAGAAGCGGGCCCAAGGTATGTTAGAACAGCATTTTCCTCAGGATAAAGTTATTAATGTTAGCACTCCAA
>ERZ1292637.1039-Hain-H14-01um-R3-1039-length-12886-cov-6_pt1 | contig 10890 bp, 16 predicted proteins | sample MGYA00564405_ERZ1292637 | MGnify/ENA primary metagenome ERZ1292637 (study PRJEB36523, sample SAMEA6512645) | groundwater metagenome | collected 2019-01-09 | study: AquaDiva: Metagenomics assemblies of 32 groundwater samples | reverse complement strand
GGACCCTTACACTTCTACTCCCTACCAACCAGAGGACCCCTCCATTCGCGCCCAGCGCATGGAAGCGAAGAGGCAACCGATCGAAGCCTTCCGTCGGATGCAGACAAACCAGGCACGGGGGGCGCTGGCCAACCGCGGTCTCCTGAGTGAGCCGGGGATGGCGCAAGGCAGTGAGATCGGTGCCCTAGGGAGGATTGAGGATCGTCTTGCTCCTTTCTACGCGACAGCCGGACAGGAACTCGCGGGTGATGAAAGCGATCGAGAACGAGAGTGGATGGAGAGTGAAGCGCAGAGAATGTTTGCCCACGGAGAGGTGGAGGCCCAGCGGAGGTTTGCGCACGGCGAGAGTGAAGCGCAGAGAATGTTTGCGCAAGGCGAGAGTGAAGCCCAGCGGAGGTTTGCCCACGGAGAGGCCCAAGCCGGGAGACAAGATGATCGACTTTCCCAGGCCCTCACGCTCGCGACGGGCATGGAAGCCGCGCAGGCGCAGAATTTCCTCCGCACCCTTGAAGGCTCTACGGACAGGCAGCGAGTGCTTTCTGAGATCGCTCTTGGGACATTGGACCGGAACATGGTGTGGAATCAATTCCTTGCTGAATTTGGTCTCAAGCGGGATATGGCTCTAGAGGCCGTCACGTCTGGCCGCATAGAGGACCTCAACACCATTCTCGCGTTGTTCCAACAGTATGTCAATACCTCCGCGGGTGGGTATGTTTAGGATTGGATGAAACATGGCTAGAGGTAGCTACGTAGATAATTTAGGGCAGCTCGTCGAGGATGATGAGGATGATGGAGGGGGTTACTTCGCCCCTGAGCCCGACTATGAGCCTGGGATCCCTCCAGGAGAATTATTTCCTGACGAGGAGGGGCGGATTCCACCTGACTCTACTACTCAAGGGAACACCGAGTCACCGAGGGAGATCGAAGGCCCAGGGAGGGATCTCCCTGTCAAACCACCTGATGTCCAACCCCGAGTTCCTCAACCATCAAGCTCTAGTGGCGACACTTCAGGTGGTTATACTCCTTCGCAGCCGAAGACGCCTTCGCCTGTCGCGGGGAGCCCAGGAGTGCCCTCGCAGTCTCCTGTGGCCTATTCACCCCTAGCCCCTATGATGGACCCAGGGGCGATGACTGTAGCTATGCGTGCTCCCTACATGGGGAGCCCAGTAGCTCTCCCACAGCCCTCGCCTTCTCCTATGATGGACCCAGGGGCTAGTGTAGCTATGCGATCCCCTGAGATGGGGAGCCCGACAGCTCCCTCTCAAGCACAACCATCCCTCCGTGCCCCCTTTAGCTCACCTGTCAGCCAATATGGTGGGGACATTGAAAAGAGCGCACTCCTTGGCTCCACTGAAGGACTCCTTGGGGGCGGTCTCGGGCTTGGTGGAGGGGAAGGTTTCGAGGACACTGAGGGTGAGCCTCTTGACATGTTACTGAGGATCCTTCTTAGTGGTCAAGGGGGCGGTTCTCTCTAATGGCCAGGCGTAGATCTCCTGGTGGTAGGGGCGGGCAGGTAAATCTGCTCATTCAACTATATCTCCAGCACATGTTGGCGACCCAACGACAAGAAGGGGCAGCCGCAGCGGACCTTTCCCGGATGCAGGAGCAACAGAAGATTGACACGGCTCAATCAATGATTCCAGGGATTAGGGACCGGAGCATTGACTCCCGCTCCCTCCCTCCCGACTTGGTCGCGCGACTGGGAGTTAACCCGGAAGTCATTCGTGGCACGGACGAGTCTGCTATGCTTCCCTTCTATGAGCAAACGCGGCAAGCGAAGACACAGGTCGAGGTTCCAACTATTGAATCCCTCCTTGGAGGTGCTAAGGCGAGGGGCGTGGAGACGACACCACAGATAGGATCAGCGGAATGGCGCCCCTCGGTGGAAGGAGAGTTACCATCCGCGACCCGTTCGATGACCTCCCCGCCTGCGTTGCAGCAGGCATTTGACCAGCGGAAGGGCCAGTTGGCGTCCATCAACACCGCGCAGGAGCTTGAGCTGGATCGGGGGTTTGCTCAGGCGAGGGGAGATGCCTATAACACGGCCATGGGCACTGAGGCCGCGACTGAGGAGAATTTCCCCGCAGCCTTGAACCGCTCCACGCTGGAGGAACAGAACAAGTTCCAGCTTGACTTGCAGCAGCGAGGGGTCACTGACCCACTCGACGTCACCCAAACTGGGCGAGAGGCTACGGCCACCGCTCTTGGGCAAACCGATCCTGAAGTCGTGAGACGGCAGATAGATAAATTCGAGCAAGAGGAGGCCATTCGCGAGCAGCATCGACCCGCTCCGCGTCCCACGGATGCGATGGCCCGGGCACAGGGAATGGCTCCAATCTTGTTCGAGGCAGACCGGGGCATTCGATCTTTTGAGGACCGGGAAGTTGACTTGGGGTGGGGCACGCAGTTTAGAGGACAGATGCCCGGACTAGCGTGGACAGTAACCGCTGAACAGAAGCAACTGTTACAACACGCGAGGAACTATGTGAATATCGCGAACCTCATCCTCACCGGCGTGCAAGGCCGTGAGCAAGAATATGACAGATTCATCGGCACCTATGTCGGGGTGAGTGGCGAAGATCGTGTAACGAGGATGCAAAAGCGGCGGGCCCGCGAGTTGTTTAATCGGTCAGTTTTACAACGCGCCCAGTCGGGGGTCGGTGGAACTCTAGAAGAGATCATGAATGAGGTTGATGCTCAGAGCGCGGGCGCGGCCTATCCCGGTGAGCCTTCACCACTCACGGATGGCATTCCCGAGACTGACATCGAGGCTATTCGAGAGGCGCTGGAGTTGAGTAGGCAGAGAAGATAGTATGAATGAACAACAATTGTTCGACTTCTATGCTTCTGGGGGAGATCTCGCTCAGCTATCCGATCAAGATGTCGTAACTCTCGGGAGGATGTTGAAGGTTACCGGCTCTACGATAGAGCCACCTCCTTCTTTTGGTCCGCCCGCAACTCCAGGGGCTCCAGCTTCGACGACAGGCCCATCAAACATCGGAGACATCGACCCCCGAGAGTTCGTTAAATGGCTCGTAAGCACTATCCCACAGGCCCTCTCGATCGGGGCGGGGATGGTCGGGCCAGCAGGCATTCCAGTCCGGATGGGTATTCAAGGACTCCTTGGAGCCCTCACTGGTGCGATCGACCCCGAAGAGGAGCAAGGGCGTCTTGAGTCGGCTGTCAACATGGGAGCGTTCCAAGCAGGGTTAGAGGGAGCTGGCAGCGTAGCCAGCAAGGCTCTCCCTTGGCTTGGCACTCAGGCTGCGGTGAGGATGGGTGTGCCTCCAGGAGTTCGCTCGGGTGGGAGGACGAGAAAGTTCGTAGAATCCTTCCTCAATGAGAGACGAAGAGGGGGGATTACTGGCTGGGGCCAAACCCCCGCTGTGGGGCAGAAGACAACCGCCCTTCGGAAGGCTACTGGGCAGCCGAGCTTGAAAAGAGACCTGTCTGAGCAAATGGATGTTCTGAAGGGTCAGCTCCCGGAGAGGATTAAGCCCTTTGGGGAGGTCGAAGAGGCTGCCACAACAGGGAACCAGCTCCGGAAACCGGAGAGTTTCCTTGGTTTGGACGACCCTCGCCAAGCCGCGAAGACTATCGCCGAGTCGGATGAGAAGTTCTGGGCCGGGAACGAGGAGTTGCTCGGGCATATGCAAGGCACCGCTGGGTCAACAGCGCGGGCTACCCGACGCGCCACTACTCGACCCTACTTCCCTGGACCGGATGAGAGACTACTCCCTCCACCCCCTAACACACTCCCTGGTGGGGTTAGAGGGAAGGAGACTCGTGGGTTATCTATTGAATCTCCCGGGGAGCCAAGGGTCAACTTCGGCGACCTCGTAGAGATGGCACAGAAACAAGGGGCATCAGCGGCCCCCACATTCGAGAAGACCGCAGCAGGGAAGTGGGTCCGGGCAAGTGATACCCCTGAGAAGATCGCGGCGAGGGAGAGGAACAGACTCCTCAAGGATGAAGCTGTGAACCTCGCTAGGGGGCAGGAAGGTGGAGGAGAGGTAGCCGACACCTACCTCAACCTCAACAAACGCCTGACCGATGCCTTTAAGATCGAGCAGGCCGCTGATAAGCTCCGGCGCGGTCTTGCCTTTACCGGTATTCGAGGTGGCCTAGGATCTGGTTTAGGTCTCACTGCTGGAACTCTTTTAGGAGGTTTGGGTGGGGCTAGTATAGGTGGTCCTATAGGAGGAGGCATCGGTCTCCTCGCTACACCAGGGAATATTTCCCGAGCAGGGTCGCTAGGGGGTCGCCTTGGAGAGGTTACCCCAAGCGCGTGGAGAATCTACCAACTCATCCAGCAACTCGAAGAGGGACCAAAAGAGAAAACCCCGGTTCGGTTAAGGGAGGCGAAATGATTGATCCAGGAACGGCCGTAGCACTAGCGGGAATGGTTGGGGCAGGGATCTATGGCTATGGTCGCCTTGCTCAACGAGTGGAGAACTCTAAGGACCGCTTCGATTCTATTGACAAGGCAATCGCGAGGATCGATTCACGGATCGAGGACCTCACCGACTTCTTGCTAAGGGAGCATGGGAAAGATCCTCGTTAAGTCGGGAGTTGAGCCCCGAGCACTCCTGCTCCTGGCAGCAGTCGCTAATGTTGCGAGGGACCTTGCTTGGGATGTGACCATCACTTCAGGCATGGAGGGCAAGCATCGGCCCAACTCCAAGCACTATGATGGGGAGGCGTTGGACATACGCACGAAGAATTTCCCTACCCGGAGAGCGAAGCAGGAGTTCATCGCTGCGGTCCTTCTCCGCCTCGGTCCTGGTTACGAAATGTTCCTCAAATCAGAAGGAAAGGCCCAAGAACATGCTCACCTTGAATGGGATCCTCGCTAGCGGTCTCTCTCTTCTCCTCTCGATCACCCCCATGCACGCCTTCGCCCCTACCAACCTTACCGCGACCTTTCGATTCAACCAGCCCGTCCTGGGCGAAGTCTGCATCGAAGCGGAGGCCATGAGTGAAGATGCTGAGATCTTCTACCGGTCGAGCTGCGAGGGGATCAACGGCTCAGTTAAGCAAATCCGCTGGTATTGGAACTGGGTCGGTGAATACCGAATGAGAGCGACGTTCAAGGGCGGGACTGAGAAAATCGCCACACCCTACAAGCTGGTGCGGATCATAGCCCCTGCCGGGCAGTAGGCCCACTACCTGTAGTGGCTTGACTTTATCGGCCACTAGGTGTATCCTAGCCCTTACCAATGAAGATCACCGCCTTCGACATCGAGGCAAGCAACTTGTCTGCGGACTTCGGGATCGTGTTCTGTGTTGGGTTCAAGGACGTTGAGGGTGGGCCTGCAAAGGTCTTCTCCCTCCTCGACTACGACCAAGCCGACATCATTAAGGCCGAGAAGCTCCTGCTCAAGGACGTCTCCTCTCGCCTTCTTGAGTCAGATGTATGGTTGACCCACTATGGAACATGGTATGATCTCCCATTCCTTAATACCCGACTCCTCTACCACCACCTCCCGATCCTCCCCCCGAACTTTAGTCACATCGACACGTGGAAAATCTCTCGAAACCGTTTGAAGCTCTCCTCGAACCGTCTCAAGACGATCCAAAACTTCCTCGGAACCGAAGACGAGAAGAACGCGATCAAGCCGATGATGTGGATTCGGGCGCTAGGTGGGCATGTTCCGTCCATGCGATACATTAAGGAACACTGTCGAAAGGATGTGGACGTTCTTGAGCAAGCTTACCTCAGACTTCGCCCGCTTGTGCTTGACCATCCTAGTCGTGGTCTCGTTGACGGCCGCGGCGGTTGTGGTGTCTGTGGAGTGACTCGACTGGTAAAGAGAGGGTTTCACATCACCCGGACTCGTCGTTACCAACGGTTCCAGTGCCAAGGTTGTGGGGCATGGAGCAAGGGCATTAAACCGCTCCAGGTCCTTGTCTAATGGCCATCCCTATGATCCTCGAACCGATCATTCAGAGGGCTGAGGGTGATTGTGTCATCGCAGCCCTCGCAATGGTTTTAGGAATTCCCTACGCGGAGGTCTGCTCCAAGGCCCTCGCCCTCTACCCTGCCGCGGACTCAAAGGGAATGACAACTCGACAAATGCTAGCAGTCGCGCGGTCCTTCGGCCGAACCCTAGCGTCGATCCCGATCAAGGACGCAAACCTGGAGGGCGAGACTGGGATTCTCGACGTGAGGGTCAATCGTCGCTATCACTCCACAGTCCTGTTCGAGGGAGTGTTGATTAACCCCGCAGATGGGCTCATCTATAACTTGGAGACTTACCTAGCCACTAAGAAGGCTACACCCGCTCGGTTCTTTCGACCCTGAAAGGAGGGTCACTCCGTGAAACGAACCCTCGTCGTCCTGCTCGCTGCTCTCTTGCTGTCGGTCCCGACCCAGGCCCATGATTGGTCCAAGGTCGCGTATCGCCTATCGCAGGCGACAGCGAGGTTAGTAGGACAGGACGGGGAGACGTTTTGCTCTGGGTTCTCGATTGACAACAAGCGGGACTACCTCCTCACGGCTAGTCACTGTGTCCACTCATCTGAGGCGTGGGGTAGGATCCGGGTAGATGGTCTTGGCACTGTTTTGGTCGCGGATCGCCCTGAAGTCGATGTTGCTGTGCTGGGTGTCGAGGGGATGGACCGCCCCGAATTGAAACCACGCACTGACTGGATTAGGGTGGGAATGGAGATTGGCTCCTTTGGCTTCGCACGTGAAGCTGGCCTATTCTCCCACTTCCGGGCCGGGAACGTGGCGGGGATAGGCTCCGTTGAAGACTTTGATGGGATCTGGATTATCACCGACCAGCCTATTTCTGGTGGTATGAGTGGTGGACCAATCGTAGACACCGACGGAAGAGTAGTGACAGTGAATCAACGATCCGATCGCACGTTCTCAGCAATCGGACGAGACATAGGCGCGATCTACCGAGAGACGTCAGAATATTGGAGGAAGTGAATGGGAAAAATTGCTGATCTCCCCTTTGGTTGGGTTGGGACTTATGACGATAACGAGGTTGAGATCGTTTCCACGATCAAGGACCCACCCAAGGTTCGCCTCGCAGTCGATGCCGATAAGGTCGAAAGTAACCTTGGAGCGGTAAGTTTTAACCTCCGCCGCTCTGATGGACGACATGAAGAGTATGGCCTAGTTATGGGCCGCTTGACCGCGGACCGTAGCGGAGGGGCTATTTACCTAGCAGTAAGACCATCGCCATCGCAGGGTGTGCGAGAAGTGGCCTACTTCGACTCAAACACGATTGTCTTGTTCGGCGGGAAGTTAGTGTTGGTTAAGCAAGGGGACGGTAATTTTGTCCTCTACGTGGACGGGAAACCTGTCCGGGCCACATTCGGTCTTCCCCCAGAACAGCTTTGGTGAGGGGGTTAACCCTCCCCTTCTAGTTCCTTTTGCAGAAGGGCCAACGCTCTCCACGCGACCTTCGCGGAGTGCCTGAGACCGTCTGAGTCGAGAGTGCCTCGTTCCAGGAAGTGTCGGATTAGGGCATCAGCTTCGTCAGTGGATTTGCTGCGATCCCAATGGAGTGGTTGGCCAGGGTTGTGTTGGTCGTTCCCAACCTTGCTAACATGAGCCACCGCGGCGAGAGCGGCGGGGAAGTAATCAAGACACCCTGTCGCTATCGGGTAGGTTTTCCTCTCCTTGGGGTCGAGCAGGAGGAAGAGGTCCCTGGGACGATTCTCGGGTGGTCTCCCGGTCCCCAGTTCGGGATCTAATTTGACGAGAAAGTTCGACCCAGGTTCGGGTGTTTTGGTAACCGGGTCGCCAGCGGTCTTCTCGTAGATCGGAAGGGAGCCCCGGCCATCTTCGATCAAGTCTCTTTGCCAACTCATCCTCTAATCGCCTCCAACGCTTCTTCAAGACTTCCTACCCTTTCTTTCACCTTAAACCCCTCGTTGTAAGGGTAGGTGAGACACAACGTTCGGGTGTTTGGAGCCTTCTCCTCGCAGTCTAGCACATTCTCCCCCTTGTCATCAAGGTAGATGTCTAGGTGTAGGGCCGCGCAGGCTTGACCCTTAGTAAGGTGTCGGCCCGAGAGGATTACACTTGGGTAGCCAAACCTGTTGTCGTCCAGCCACTTGGCTGTCTGATATTGAGCCGATACCCCTGGTCGGTCGGTAATAAAATAGGTCTCTGTGTCGTCGCGGTAGAGCGCCTCCAAGAACTTCTGTGCCCCTGGAAGAGGTTCAAGACTCTTCCAGAAATGTAGGCTAGACCGGATTCGTTGCCAAACCTCCTTCATGGTCTCATCGGAGTAGCCATAGAACTCCGGCCAGTTCCATGTTGGAGGGAGTGCTTCAGGGTAGCGGGCAGGGAATAGGTCCACCCCAGCGACCTCGACTATGAGGTCTTCGTAGGCTTTGAAGAAGCAGGCTAGGACGCCGTCTACGTCGATTCCAATTCTCAATGTTTGTAACCCCATGTCACGGTTGCAGTAATTGCGAGCGCAGAGAGCCAATAACACATATCAGCCCACCGAGCTGACCACGCCCATCGGATTGCCGAGGCTGCATACAAGGCCATAATTATGTAGTTGAATAGTCTAGGATCGGAGATCAACTCCACCCCCTCGTTAACCACATTGACAACAAGGTAGCAAGGGTGCCACCGAGCATGTAACCAAGCCGGGCTGACCACGCTGTCTCCTCTTGGATTCGCTTGAGGATTGTCCATTGGAGGAAGAGATAAGAGACCTCCGTGAGAGCGGCGGGGACATACCTCAGTTCGTCAATGGCTCGCAAGTTAGTCACAAGAAGTATGAACGCGAGGAACTGGATGAGGAAGAAGAGGAGGAATTTTCTCAATGCATCTCCGCCCAACTCTTCCCTATCTTTGCCTCGCTTCCTACTGTCAGGAATTCCCCCATCCCCCACGTCGGGTCCAGCGGGAGTTCCGGGATCGGAGCCTCCATTATGACTCGACTGACTTCGAGACATTCTTCCACTGCTTCCTTCCGCGACTCACCGAAAATTGAATCATGGATGAGGAGGCGAAGGCTCTCACCGACAGGGTCCCGATGCTGATACCAAATCCCCTTCGCCGCTTTCTTGATAATTGCAGCAGCGGTGGATTGAGGGAGAATCGAAGCCAACCTTTTCGCGTCTTCGCCGAAATGCCATCTCCAGTCATATTTAACCTCTCTCGTTAACGGGTCTTCTCCAACCGGCTCCTTGCTCCAGTCGAGGACATTGTAGAAGCGATGAACGTATCCAAAAGGGTTCTTAACTTGACAAACGCCGAGTGACCAAGGGGTAAGCTGGTCCTCAACGCCCATGTCTCTGGGTCGCCGTTTGGCGGCATCCACGCTAAGACACAGTTGAACGTGCCAGGACTTGATCGCCGGGAATAGGTCGAAGTAGAGACCTTGGAGGTTATTCGCCGATTTGATCGTCTTGAACGTCTCCGGGTATTCATAGTGCATCTTCCTCGGGGTTCCCATGTAGTTCGATAGGTGAACCACCCTCTTCGCAGTGTCGTAAATTACCGGCTCGTCTCGTTTAAGAGCCTTGAAATAACCTCGAAGGTCAGTGTCACTCCAGTCGAGAGAAGCAGGACGACCTGCAATGTGCGAAGCCAAGTAGGCGTGGACGCCCAATTTTGCAAAACGAATGTAGTCAGGAGCCCCAGCGAAATAGCCGACGAGAACAGCTTCGATCGCGCTGAAATCTCTTTCCCAGAACAGGCTCCCGGAAGGCGCAACAAAACACTCCTTAACCCATTTTTGAACCTCACTGTCGTTCCCCCTTGGGATGTTTTGAAGGTTGGGGTTAACGCAACTGAAGCGGAGCGAGGAAGGATTATGGGTAAAGTGTGGATGTGTGCGACCGTCTGCTCCGACAGGGAAGCCTTTCTCAATCCTCAACCGGCCTCCCAATGTAAGTCCCCGCTAGTTTATCCAGTTCTCGAAACTCTAACACACTCAGATAGAGTTTGTCATTAGGAAACTTCCCGATCAACCACTTCAACCCCTTCTCATTCATACTCACCTTCCTCTTCTTTGTCTTGGGGTCAGGCACCGTGGGGAGCGGGCGACCTAGGAGGAGGTTGTATCTAATGAGTTGATCACGACTAGGTGTGAATCGAGCAAGCCGATAATATTCCCGGACCTCCCGCATAACGTTGACAACTCGGCCCTCACAACAGGGATTGAGCTTCTTAACGAAGCGTTTGAAGTGGTCCTTTCTAGGTTTCGCAGCTCCGCACACGCTGCACGTAGGAATCTCTCGGCTTGCTGGACGTTCCAATAGGCCCGTTGTATCCTTGGGCGTAGACTTGTAGACATGCTCTACCCTCCTTGCTTCCTCGGGGACAAGTGCCTCAAGTTTAGCCAGGATTGTAGCCAGACGGTCGGCCAGCTTTCGGGCTCGATCCAGCCGGACCTCAGCGTCAATTGGCATACCACTTTCTGACATGTGGACAAGGATAGGCTCGACGTCGAGGACGTCCGACTGGTAGACGTCCCAAAGTCCATTCGCCTTGAGTTCTTTCTCGATGACATCCATCGACCTCCATTCGACGTCGGCGTCCGTGGCGTTGTAGAATCCGGGGGCAGAATGAGATAGATGTTTCCACGCCGTCTGCCACGGACAAGTGAAGGTAGCGACGAAAGCAAGCCCTTTAGGTAAGTCCGAGTGGAGAACGTGCCATGCCACCATTCCGTCATGGACAAGGCCGCCAATCGATACTCCCATAGATTTGATTCGCGGACAATCAAATGAGGCATTCCAGACTACCTTCTCCCCTGGCGATTCGAGGAGGAGCCTGATCGCCGCAAGATAGACCGGATCCCAAGGAACAGACAGTGCAGAGTGAGCAGCATAACTGAAGCCAATACGATCAATGCGATAAGTAGGATCATCATCCTCCGCGAGGTCGCCCTCGTCTTCCCCCTTCCC
>ERZ1292637.1280-Hain-H14-01um-R3-1280-length-10901-cov-4_pt1 | contig 10901 bp, 13 predicted proteins | sample MGYA00564405_ERZ1292637 | MGnify/ENA primary metagenome ERZ1292637 (study PRJEB36523, sample SAMEA6512645) | groundwater metagenome | collected 2019-01-09 | study: AquaDiva: Metagenomics assemblies of 32 groundwater samples | reverse complement strand
ATCAGCAGGCCACCCGCAATCTTGCGCATGCCGCGCAGGGATGGGCGGACAGTCAACCACGCGATCTCCTGACGAGTGCGACATGAAGCGCCTGCGCAGGAGGTGCTGCCGCTGACCCCCTAGACACTCTGCGTCATTCCGGCGTACCATGCTGGCCGGGATGCGACTGCCCGGCCCCGCCGACCTCGCCGAGTTCTGCCAGGGGGTCATCCGCACGTGTACCAACGACCTCGAGCGACGCCGCGCCTTCTACTCACGGTTGACCAACAACTACCTCACGGGCACGGATGGGCTCGACTCCGCGCGCCACAATGTGCTCCAGGAAGTCATCAAGGAATCCTCGGCCGACCTCTACGCGGACGGCATGGCCCGCTTCGGGGTGGACGTGGATCAACAGTATGGTGACGACCTCCTCGACGAGGAAGAAGCGGTTGGCGAAGACGCCCAGCGCTGGTGGCACAACTCGCGCTCCGGCAAGGCGATGGCCAAGGCGGTGGAGTGGGCGCACGTGTGGCCCGCCGCGGTCCTCAAGGTGTTTGTCGAGCCCGGCGAAGGCGAGGTGCTGGTGCGCATGCTGCCCAACACCGCGGACCTCGGGCTGCTCTCGCCGAACGTCCCCGAATGGGAGAACCAAGAGGGGCTCGTGCAGTCGTTCAGCATGGACCTCTCGTCCTTCGAACGCCGCGTTCGCCACCGGCCGTACTACCGAGAGCTGATGCGCACCGCGCTGGCGACCGCCCAGCCCCCCGACGGCCGGGACGCCATGCCGGCTGCGTTCCGCTCCATCATCTTGGCGCAGTGGACCCCGAACCTGATCGGCATGCCCTCGGGGGGGGCGCTCGGGCAGACCGGGGTCGAATTGACGATGGCGGACCCGCAATCTCGGGAGCCCGAAGTGCGGCTCAAGGAGTTGTGGGTCTGGGACGATGCTATGAACGACTACCGCGTCGTCACCATGATGGCCGAGTCGGCGCTCCTGGTGGACGACCATGGCAATCCGCTGGTGCCCAAGGCGCACCCGTTCTTCCCGGTGATCCTCGATCCCCTGCCGTTCTCCGCGTGGTCGGTCCCGGTGATGGTCGGCATTCTCAAGATGCAGATGATGCACGAGTCGTTTCTGGAGTGGATCACCAACGTCCTCGGCATGCAGTTCGATCCGCCCCTGGTGGCGACCGGCGTCGCCGGGATGCTCGAAGAAAAACTCGACGCCCTCCGATCTCCGGGCGGCGACTTCACCAACCCGCTCCCGCAGGGCAAGGTCGAGAATTTCGCGCCCAGCATGCCCCCCGACGCCTTTCCTATGCTCTCGGAACTCAAGCAGATGATGGGCCGGCGCGTCGGCCGACCTCCCGCCATGACCGGCGGCGGCGACCCCTCACGCTCCGGCGACCAGGTGATTCACAAGGCCCTGCTCTCGGCCGGGGCCACCCTCAATCGCGCGATGGCCGTCGAAGGGGCCGTTGAGGCGGTGGCGACCTACGGCGCCCGCCTGCGTCACCGGATCAACCACGTGCCGCTCCGCAATCCGGCCGACGGCTCGGAGTTCCTGCTCAATCAGTTCCCCGAGGAGTTCGTCATCAAGGTGGACGCCCACTCCATCTCCCCGATTGCCCAGGAGCAGAATCGGGAGAAAATCATGTTTCTCATCAAGGAAGGGGCGATCACCAAGGAGGACGCCATCCGCCTGCTCGGCATCCCGCAGATGGACCGCATGGCGCGCAAGGCCCGCCGGCTCGGCCGGGCACAAGCCGCCCTCGCTAAGCAGCGGATGGCCATTGAGGAGACCAAGGCGGCGGCGAAGATGGAGAGCGCAAAGAAGTGACGTACCGCACCCGCGAGATCAAGGGCGGCGTCCTGCACGAGCCCGTGGAGCCCTCCCCCTATAGGCACGGTCGCCCGCACGACGAGCGCACCGCGTGGGATCACGACGACGAGTTCTGGTCGGACACCTCGGATCGCGCGACCATCAAGGGCATCCTCCTGCTGGTGGCCGTGGCGTCGCTGTCGCTGTGGTTCGTCTGGTGGTGGTGGCGGTGAGCGAGCCCACCAAGAGGACAGATGGCCCGCGGGTCGTGTGCGCCTGCGGGTGCGGGACGATGATCGAGCAGTTCGACCGGTTCGGACGCGAGCGCAAGTACGTCCACGGGCACAACTCCCCGCTCTGGATCGCGCGCGGCTCGGCCACGGTTCCGCCTCGATAGCAGTCTAGACCGCAACAACCCCCTTCCGTTTCGTCGCAAGGTTTGCGCATCATCCCCACAGTCAGGCGCTCGTTATGCGCCGGAAAGGGGTCAAGTCGATGTTCACCGAGATCGTGCGCAACCGTCGCAAGGGCCGCCGGGGTCGTCGGAAGTGATGGCGGGCGGGGGTGACACGACTCCCGTTGGCGCCACCCCCGCCGCTCGTCACCCCAGGCGATGCCGATGAACGCCTGCTCTTACTGCCCGCGCTCGGCCCCGCGCGCCTCGTTCATCCTTGGCGCCTTCGTCGCCTACCTCTGTGTGTGCGGCTCGTCGAGGACGGTGGCCCTTGCCTGACGCCCCTCCGATGATGGGTTCCCCGCCGATGGGCGGCGCTCCCACGATGCCGCCGCCGCCCGGGGCACCAGTCCCCGCGCCTCCGCCCCCGCCAGGAAGCGTGGGTCCCTCCACGATGCCCGCCCAGAACAAGGGGATGGAGGGGCAGGCGCGCGTGATCGGGGCCGGCGTGGCGACAGCGATGACCAAGATGCTGACCATGCTGGACCCGATGAGTGAGGACGCCAAGGATGTCCGTCGGGCGCTGGACATCATCACCAAACGATTCGGACCCGCGTCGCAGGACTTGAGTCGCGCGCAGGCCCGGACGTTCATGGCGCAAGCGCCTGGCGTGACGCCCGGGCCCCAGCAGGCGGCGCAGCGGCAGCTCGGCACCATGGGCTTGCAACCGAAACCCGCGCAGTAAGAAGGAGGAGTCATCATGGCGGAAGTCACCCCGAACGGTCCCGGTCTCGTCGCCCCGACGTATTTCCCGCCGCGCGATTTCCGCACCAGCGGCTCGGACGAGTCGGGCAACATCCAGAACCCGCCGTCCTACATCGGGATGGGCGGGCTCACCGGCCCCTCCAAGATGGACAACACCGGCTTCCCGGTGGGCAAGCCGATGGCGGGCAAGGCGCCCGTGACCCGCAAGGGCAGCCGGGTGTAAGCGATGCCGGCCTCCATCGCCAAACGGCTGGACTGTCCCGCGTGCGGCGGCTCGCACCCCGTCGTCACGCGAGATGCGGGCGTGGACTGCATCGCGTGCGAGAAGGTGGAGCCCACCGGGCTCATGCGGTATTTCCCCGCCGCCTTCGTCAAGGTCCTGGGCGCCGGCCACTTCGTCGATCAGATCCCCGCGCGGGTCGAGGGTGCCGCCGACAAGGCGGCGCGGCTGGCGACCATCGAGGCGGAACTGCACAAGGCCGAGGAGCAGGACGCTCAGGCGAAGAAGTTGAGTGACCTCGACGCGCGCCTCGCCGACGCCGAGGCCAAGCTCGCCGCCACCAAGAAAGGCAAGGAGTAAGCCGATGGACCCCGAGACCGAGACGGCCGAGCCTCTCTACACGCTGACCGGCGTCCCCGCGCGAGAGATCGCCATGGTGCGGGGTCTGTTCGCCGACCCCGAGACCAAGATCGAACAGCAGCGCCTCATCGCCAAGAAGTACCCGAACACCAAGACGGCCGGGGTATTGCCTGAGCTGCAGGCGCGCGAGGAGCTCGACGCCGCCCGCGCCGAGTTCAAGAAGGCGACCGACGAGGTGAAGGCCGAGCGTGAGAAGGACAAGCAGCAGCGCGCCCTCGCCGACGCCCGCGCCGCCCTCCTGGCCGACCCGGACTTGCGCATCCGCCAGGAGGAGATCGCCGAGGTCGAGAAGATCATGACCGAGCGGTACATCGGCAACCACCGGGACGCCGCGCGGCTGCTGCGCGCGGAATCGGTCGCCCCGCCCCGGATCGACGCCGCGGGCATCTGGCTCCCCGGGCAGCAGGAACAGGACGACGAGTATTTCAAGAAGCTGTGGAACACCCCGCTCGGCGAAGTGGGCGCGATGCAGCGCGACCGGCTGGCCCTGCACGAAGCCCACACCATGCAGCACGAGTTCAAGACGGGACAGGGGCAGCGCAAGTACGGCGCCCTGATGACGGTCTAACCCCCCTCATGACCACGGAGAATCCACGATGAGTCAGCGCCGGTGGTGCCTCGTCTTCCTCCTGCTCTCGTTCCTGCTGGCACCGGCGCCGTGGCTCTCGCCCCACCCCGTTTCGGCCCAGCCCGCCGACGGCCCGGGCTTCATCACGCCCGCGCAGATTTCCGGCGGGGTGCTGGGGTGCGACTACGCCTCGCGCTCGTTCTCCAACACCGTGTTGGCCTCCAACCTCTACCAGTACGTCGTGCCGGGCGCCTACGTGGCTACGCAGACGCTGACCCCGACGCTCTCGGCGACGGTCACGGGGTGGAACTGGACGTCGAGCGTGCCGCTCCACTTCCGCATGCTCGGCACCTTCACGACCAACCAGGGGTGGGACTCGCCTGGCACCATCAACCTCGGCATCAACTATGGGGGCACCAACGCCTCCCTCTCGCTGGTCAACGGGCACGCCATCTCCGGCTCGCTCACGGACTCGCCGTGGCGTCTCGACGTGTACCTGCTACCGTTCGCCTCGTCCACCACGGGCGGCGGCACCTCCTCGATGGTGGGTGCCGTGTCGCGCACGGGTCGCCTCTGGGCGGAGTTCCGCTACGCCACCTTCACCAGAAGCCAGGGCGCCGGCTACAACCTGTCGGCCACGACCCCCGTCTACTTCGCCTCCTACATCACCGGCAACTTCCCGGTGGCCTCACCCGCGCAGTTCAACGCGGAATGGCGCTGGGCCTCGGCCACGCAAACCAACTCCATCAACCGGCACTCCGCGTGCTGGAAGCTGGGTGAGTAGTTGATGAGACTCGCCGCCACAGCGACGTCGGCGCCCGCGGTCGCCTCCTTCGCGGGCGTGGACCTGTGGCGGCGCGTCGTCACGCGCGTGCAGACCCTCGAGCGAGCGGCCCTGCCGGGGTACGCCGTCCTCGTGGGGGCAGTCCTCGCCCCGCTCGCCTTCGTCGTCGCGTCCTTCACCCTCCGCTGGCCGTGGCTCGGGATGCCCGCCTACAACCCCGCCGTGGGGATCGATCTCTATGCCATGCACGCCGCGTGGGCCGCGTGGTTCGTCGTCGTCGCGTGTCTCGTCAAGGCGGACCGTCCGCTGGCCCTGGCCGTCCTGCTCATTGGAGGAGTCTTCGTCTACCGCGGAGGAATGATCGCCCCGCGGCATGCCCTCATGTTCGCGGTCGGGGCGCTCCTGTTCCACGCCGTGCGGCGCCTCCCGGCACGGGGTCGGTCCGTGTGCCACGTCGCGGCGGCCGGGTTGGGCGTCGTCCAGGCGGGCTACATGCTGCTGCAGGTCTGGGGCTACGACCCGCTCTGGTTCCGCTTCGACGGCGGCGTCCTCGGCACCGTGCAACCCCTTGGCACGCTCGGCACCGTGGACGGCGCGGCCGCCTACGTCGCCATGACGACCCCCTTGATGACCCAGTGGCTGATGCCGCTCGGAGTCGGCGCGGTGCTGCACGCCAAGTCTGGCGGGGCGATGCTCGCGCTCATGGTCGGCCTCGCGCTGCGGTTCCGGTCGCGTGTGCCGCTGCTGCGCCTCACGCTCGCTCTCTCCGGTCTGTTCTACGTGGCGATGTACTGGGCCTCCCTCAACGCCCATACGCTGCCCTTCAACAAGCTGGCGCAGTCGATGTTCGGGCGCCTGGCCATCTGGGAGCTGGGCCTGCGCACGTGGGCGAGTTCCACCTCGTCACCGCTCACGGGCTGGGGTCTCGGGGGTTGGGATCTCGTCATCCCGCAGGTGCAGCAGCGCTATCGCCTGGCCCCGACGCTGGAGTGGTGGCGCGAAGCCCACAACGACCTCCTGCAATTCGTGATCGAGGCGGGGCTGCTCGGCGCGGGGCTGCTCGGCTGGTGGCTCTGGCAACACCGGGCGATGTGGTCCGGCCCGTGGGGGCCCTCGGTGGCGGCCCTCGCGGTCGTGACCATGACCTTCTTTCCGTTCCACGTCGCGTCCACCGCGTTCCTGGGGATTCTGCTGCTCGGCTGTGCGACACCCTCACCCACACACGGAGACTCCGCATGAGGCAGCGCGTGCAGTCCGTCATCGACCGCCACCGTGGCGTGCTGTTCTATGCGCAGTTCGCGCCCGCCCTCGTGCTGGCCGCGCTGGCGTGGTGGTGCGACACGCCCTGGCTCGGACTGTGGGCCCCCGCCATCGTGGCCGGGGTGGGCATCGCCCCGGCGGCCGGCGCCATGTCCAACGAGATGACGGCGATCACGCGCCGGGCCTTCGTGCCGAACCTCGTGGTCAACTTCGGCAAGGCGACCCCGACCGTGGGCGCCATGCTGGCCAACGCCAAGTCGGCGTCCGGCGGCTACTCGTCCATCACCATCCCCGTGTCGTTGTCGGCTCTGACCGTGGCGCAGACCTCCGACTTCTCGGGCGGCTTCAATGCCCCCCAGACCCTCAACGGCATTCAGGCGGCGGAAGGCAACCTCAAGATTTACGTCGTGCCCATCGGCTACAACTCCATCGAGGGGTTGCTCCAGATGGACGCGGCGGTGGTCTCCCGCATCCAGGCCGTCATGAACGACTCGGGCAACCAGCTCGGGCAGACGCTCTCCACCGCGCTGTTCACCAACGCCACCAACGGCACCCAGAACATCGACGGGTTCCCGCTGATGGCGGGCACCTCGGGCACCTACCTCAACATCGACCGCGGCGCCAACGCGGCGTGGCGCGGCCTCACGCAGTCGGTCGGTGCGGCCGTCGTGCCGACCCGCGAGCAGCTCCTCACGGCCATCATGCGCGCGACCGTGAGCGGCGGGGGCGCGCGCCCGACGCACGGCATCATGGGTCCCGGGACGTGGACGTATGCGGCGCAGCAGTTCCTGCCGCTCGAGCAGTTCGTCATGAAGCCGGGCGGCCGGACCTTCGCGGACGTGGCCAACGGTCCCGAGTCGGCGTTCTCGGCCTTCTCGGTCTCGGGCGTCCCGATCTACGTGGACATGGACATGCCGGAGGGCGAACTCCTCCTGTTCAACGCCCGCTACACGTGCTTCTACATGCACGAAGGCGCGGCCTTCGTCTTCACGGGGTTCGCCTCCAGCCTGCCCAACAGCGCGCTGGGCTACGTCGGGTGCGTCGTGCTCGTGATGGAGGCGGTCAGCGCAAAGCCGTCGACGGTCGCTCGGTTCACGGGGTACGCGTCCATCTCGATGCTGTAGGCGAGCGTTCCAGAGGAACGCATGACGCTCTCGACGTACCGCACGGACGCGCGGCGGCTGTTGCACGACCCGAACGGGGACGTGTGGAGCGATGCCACCCTCAACGCCTTTATTAACGAGGCGGTCCAGAAGCGGGACCGCATCACGGCCTGCAACCGCTCACTCCAGACGCTGACCCTCGTCATCGGGACCGACAACTACGCCTTTTCGCTCCTGACCAACACTCGCGTCTTCGATGTGGTGAACGTCAACATCATCACCAACGGCCAGCGGCTCATCCTGTCCCGCCTGTCGTGGTCGAAGCTCAACGCCCGCGTCCGCTACCTGTCGCCCTCGTGGCGGGGCGTGCCGCAAGCGTGGGCCCTCTACGGGCAGAGCACCGTCTACCTGGCCCCGGCCCCGTCGATTGCCTACAGCTCCGAGTGGGATTGCTGCGTGTACTCCGCAGAGTTGACGGCCGACGGCTCCGACGACAGCGTGAACTACCCCTACACCGAGCCCGTCAAGTATTACGTGGCCTACCTGGCGAAGCTCAACGAGCGGCGCTTCGACGCTGCGGATGACTTCCTCGCGCGCTTCGACAAGGCGTGTTTGGACACCGCCCAGGCCACCCGGGGCATCGTGCCCAACGCCTACGCGACCCGCTGATGCCCCCGCGCACGCGCCCCCGTGGCCCCGACGCCAAGACCGTCCAGTGGCGCAAGTGGAAGGGCCTCAACCTTACGGATGCCAGGACGGCCATCGGCGACGACGAGATGGCGTGGATGGAAAACGCCATCACCATCGGCGAGGGGGCCGTCCAGATCCTCAACGGACCGGCCGCCGCGATTGCCACCGTGGCCACCGGGGTCACCGCTTGGGGGATGACCCTCAACGGGCTGGCGGTCGCACTCGTCATCGGTTCGGACGGGTCAGTCACCCAAGTCACCATCCCGGGCGGGGTCACGACGGCCGTCGCCCCGGCCGGCACCGTGAGCGCCAGCGCGTTCGTGTTTGGGCCGTGGCAAGGCACCACCGCGCTCGTCATCGACCCGACCCTCGGATACTTCTCGTGGAACGGCACCACGTGGACGGTGGAGTCGGTGACGGTCGTAGGGGTCACCGGGGCCGTGTTCGAGGGGCGCGTCTGGATCAGCAGCAGCCGCACGACGCGCTACACCGCGCCCAACACCTTCAACGACTTCACGGCCGGCAACGGGGCGGGCTCGTTCATCCTCACCGACGAAGCCTTCTCCGGCAACATCATCGACCTCCATTCAGCGGTGGAGCAGTTGTGGATCACCGGCCAGGGCGCCATCGAGGCGCTGGCCAACGTCGTCGCCACGGGCGTTGCGCCCACGGTGGTCACCACGTTTTCCGTGACCAACATCGTGACCGACCTCGGGAGCAACGCGGCGTCCTCCGTGCGAGGCTACTTGCGGGCGCTGGCCATGAACACGCCGTTCGGGGTCTATGCGCTCTCCGGGGTCACGCCTCAGAAGATTTCCGAGAAACTCGATGGACTTTACCCGGATCTCACGCTCGGCTCGTCGCCGACGGCCGTGGCCGTCGTGCAATCGCTGCTCTGCCTGATGTACCTCGTCACCTACAATGGCTCGAGGGCCCAAGCGGGCGCGGGGCCGACGCCGATGCTGCTCGTGTTCTCACAGGGCAAGTGGTGTCTGGCCGCTCAAGGGACCACGCTCGTCTGGATCACCACCGTCCTCGTGGGCGGGGTCGCGCAAGCGTGGGGGCTCACCTCGGCCGGAGGGGTGTTTCGGTTGTTCGGGGCGGCGAACACGACCGCCGTGACCTACAAGGTCCAGAGCAAACTGCACGACTTCGGCTTGATCCCGCTCCTCAAGGAGCTGATGATGATCGGCGTCGAGGTGCAAGCGAGCAACGTGATTGCCCCGACGCTCACCGTCGATTCTGAGTTATCCTCCAGAACCGTCGCCATCACGTTCCAGAACATCGTCACGTGGACGAACGCCGGGGGGGGGCTCGTACAGTGGCAGAACGCGCTCGGGCAAGATGTGTTCTTCTTCGCCATCGGGCTGGCCTTGGCCTTCCGTGACGCGCCCCTGGCCGGCCACTATCTCGGGTGGACGATCAGCGGCACCGATCCCCCCTATCGCATCGGGGCGGTCATGATGCAGTACCAGCCGAGTCCGCCAGAGGAGTGGGTACGATGACGAGTCGCCGATGGTTCGCGCTCGCGGGTGTGCTGGCCCTGCTCGTGGGGGGGGCGCTGGGGCCGCGCCTCGTGTGGGGCACGGGGTCCATGACCATCCCCAACACGCTGGCCAACCTCGCGGCCGGCAACCAGCCGCTGTCCGTCATCGACGCCAACTTTACCGCCGTCGCCAACTACGTCAACACCCGCGAACTCACCATTGACGTGCTCTCGGCGCGGCCGTCGGCGAGCGTCTCGGGCCGCTACTTCTTCGCCAACGACACGGCGGGGGGCACCCTCTACGCGGACACGGGGTCCACGTGGACGCAGATCGCCGGGTCGGTCACGCCGACCACCGGCACCTACGGCATCCGCAATCTGCGCGCCGGCAACGCCTCGCTCACGGTCGTCAATGCCTCCGCCACCCTCGTCAACCTCCGCAACCCTTCGGACAGCTCCGTGGTCGCCCGCACCGCGACGGCCACGCTCTCCAACAACACGCTCACCGCGGGGCCCGCCGCGAACGGACGCGATCAGTCCGCGCAGTTCGCCGCGTCCTCGTGGATTCACGTGTATTACATCTGGAACGGCACCACCCTCGCCACGCTGTCCTCACTCTGCTCTCCGACCGACGCCAACGCGGCGTGCTCGTCCGTCTTCGGCCCGAACTTCCCGACCGGCTATACCCATTGGGCCTACATCGGCGCGTGGTACTACACGTCTTCCTCGCAGTACCTCCTCGGCGATCAGCGGGGGGCCTCCTTCTTCTACCGCGACGCGCAAGTTAACCTCTCGTCCGGGGCGGCGGTGGCCGAGACCGCGCTGAACATCGCCACTCTCGTCGCGCCGAACAGCCTGCGGGTGCGCGCGGCCATGCAGTTTGGCGCGGTGGCGGGCTCCATCGTCACCGACAACGCGCGGCTTCGGCTGATCGCGAGCGCCAACTATTTCACCATGTACCTGACCAGCACGACGACGGATTCGAACAACACCGCCTCCGTCGAGTTCCCGAACGTGGGCCAGCAGTACTTCTACGTGGTCAACACGACCGGGACCGCACCTCGGCTGAGCGTGGACATCCAGGGATTCACCGTGCCGAATGGAGCCGAGTGATGCTCCCGCACATCGAGTGGAGCCTGAGCATCGGCCACATCCTGACGTCCCTGCTCACACTGCTGACCCTCGGAGGCTCCATCCTCTATGGGGCCTGGAGAATCCACCGCTGCGTCGAACAGCGCCTCGACGACCACCACACCCGGCTGGCGGTCATTGAGGAGCGCACGCGGACGACGGCGGCGCGCCTCGACGATATCTGGAGCTGGATCACGACCTACGCGGAGCGGCGCGGAGAGCGTCGGTGACGTTCACGCTGACGCGCCACGCCCCGGGCACGCACAGCACGCTGGG
>ERZ1292637.1279-Hain-H14-01um-R3-1279-length-10927-cov-3_pt1 | contig 10927 bp, 17 predicted proteins | sample MGYA00564405_ERZ1292637 | MGnify/ENA primary metagenome ERZ1292637 (study PRJEB36523, sample SAMEA6512645) | groundwater metagenome | collected 2019-01-09 | study: AquaDiva: Metagenomics assemblies of 32 groundwater samples | reverse complement strand
CCTCGGCGCGACGCGGAATATCGGCATGCTGGCCATGCCATCGCATAACGCACAGGACGGCGATCTTGGGCGCATTCGCATTGCATCTGACGCTGCTCTGACGGACATTTTGTACGACTCTGGATGGGTTGAATTTCTGGGTGAGATATACCCATTCGAGTCTTTGGCGTCGGAGCGCGTCGAATGGATTGACGGGCATTTGACAGCGGAGCAGGTAGCTGATCAAGTTGTTCCGTGGATCGATGTATTGCCGACCGAAGTCTATGGCAAATATCTTGATGTGCAACTGGATTTTACCGACAACACCGATGGCTACGTTGACATCGGTCGAATTTTCGCGTGTACGGTCATATCGCCAACAGTGAACACGCTGGAGGGCACGACACCTCCGTTCTACCGCGACCCATCAACCAAGTCGCGCACGCGGCGCGGCCCGAGTTTTTCCGACAAGCGCAAGCCATTCCTTATCTCAAAACTGACATTCGGCGCGCTCGATATTGATGAGGTCTATGAAGAATTTTTCGAGATGGTGCGGCAGTACGGATTGAGTGAGCCGTTTTTCTTCATCTACAACAGCGACGCCGCCAAATATATCTTGATGCGCCAGAGTTTCGTTGCGACCGCCGAAAACATGGCAGAGCCGAAAAATAATTCATACGGCATATATGCGATGGATCTAGAAATTTCACAGCAATTTTAAAGGATAAAAATGGCCTTCCCATTCACAATTAACGGTCACGAATACACCAAAACAGGCGCCTCTACTGTTTATGATTTCGCTGGCTATGGCTGGGTTGCGGCCCTCACAAATCTGATCGTTGATATCGTTGCGGTGGCGGTCGCATCGGACGGACTAAAAGCGACCAGCACAACGTCTCTTGCGATTGGCACTGGAGCCAAGACATTCACGATTCAGGCCGGGAAATCGTTCTCGGCCGGTACGTATGTCATCGCCACAAGCGCGGCGAATTCGGCGAATTACATGCACGGACAGATCACATCGTACACATCAGGCACCGGCGCGCTTATTACTGACATACAGGATATCGGCGGTTCTGGCACGCTGGCAGACTGGAATATCTCGTTGTCCGGCACGCGCGGCGCGGCCGGGGCGACGTTCACTGGCGGCACACTGACATCTGCGATCAACGAAGCGCCTGCAGTCACGATCGCGTCCGGCGCCGGTTCGCCGGTTGCGATCGGCGCAGCCGCTGCGAACTCCATCACGATCTCCGGAACAACAACAGTCACCGCATTCGACACGATCGCAAGTGGCGCGTTGCGCCTGTTGACATTTTCTGGTGCGCTCACCTTGACGCATCATGCGACAAGCTTGATTCTGCCGGGCGGCGTGAATATTACGACTGTTGCGGGCGATACCGCATTGATGCAGTCACTCGGCAGTGGCAACTGGAAGTGCGTGTATTACTCGCCCCTTACCGTCACCGGCACCGGCGCTGGCGTGCGCGCGGCAGGTGCGGCCCTTACGGCGCTGACTGGCCTTGGCATCCGATCAACCGGCGCGGCGTTCGATCTGACGATGGCTACAGCCGAGGTGTTGACCGGCGGCCGCACGATAACTTGGACTGTGAATGATGCAGCGCGCTCGATTTCGCTAAACGGTAATTTGAGTTACGCGAATTCGTTCACGACGGCTGGCAATTTTGCGATGACGCTGACGGCGAGTGCTACATCGAACTCCACGCTTCCGGCCGGCACAACGACATTGGCTGCGCTCAATTTGGCGCAGACGTTCACCACCGCGCAGCGCGGCGCTGTAACGGAGCTGACTGACGCCGCCACAGTTGCGATCAACATGGCGCTGGCGAACCAGTTCGCGCTGACAATCGGTGGCAACAGAACGCTGGGTGAGCCGACCAACATGGTCGCCGGCCAGATGGGTTCGATCGACATCAGGCAGGATACGACCGGCTCACGCACCTTGGCTTACGCCTGGCCGTACGTGTGGCCGGCAGGCGCTGCCGGGACGCTATCAACCCCAGGCTGCAGCCTAGATCAACTGGTCTACGAGGTCAGTGCCTACGCAACAAGCACCGTCACGATCACGATTGCCGCGCCTGGCGTCGTTTCTTGGACTGCGCACGGACTGAAAACCGGGCAACGCATACAACTTACAACCACCGGCGCACTGCCAACCGGATTGACGGCGTCAACGACCTATTTTTGGACGGCTGTTGATGCCAATTCCGGGAAGTTGTCCACGACGCTCGCCAATGCTGCTGCTGGCACCTACATTACGACCAGTGGCAGTCAGTCTGGAGTGCATACGATGGTTGCCGCAACGGTCAAGTTGGCGATCAACAAGGCGTACGCATAATGAGCATCATCGGAAGAGCGCTCGGATTCATGATTGGCGGCGCGGTGTATCCGTCGTCGCCGACTACGCACAATTACACCGGATCTGATCAGTCGTACGTTGTACCGGCAGGTGTTACATTTGTACGCATCAAGAGCTGGGGCGCTGGCGCGCATGGATCGAATTTCAGTGACTATCCGAGCGGTGGCGCTGGACAGTATTCATACATCGAAATTCCGGTAACGGCAGGAGAAACATTGACTGTAGTCGTTGGCGGCGCTGGCACGCAGGGCGGCAGCGCGAGCGGCCCGTACGGCGGCGGTGGCGATTGCGTAGTAAATGCCGGTGATGGCGGGGCCGGCTCAAATGGCGGTGGCGGTGGCGGCAAGGGCACCACCGCAAATGCGAGTACCGGCGCTGGCGCGTCTGGCGTGAAACGAAGCTCCACGTGGCTGGCGCGCGGTGGTGGCGGTGGCGGCGGGAGCGGGACCGGCGGCGCCAATCGCAAAGGCTGGGGCGGTGGCACGTATCCAAATGGCGATGGCGCCGGCGCAACGGACGCTATATTCGCAAATGGCGGATCAGGCATCGGCGACATTTTGACCGTTGGTGAAGACGGTCAGCCAGCCGCTGCGGCATTACCGGGCAATTCTGGCGACTCGGACAACGGCGGCAAAGGTTATGGCGGCGGCGTTGGCGCGGCTACATCTGGTCGTGTTGTGATTTACTAGTGGCGCCGGTGCTGCGGACGGCGAATTTCTCTGTGAATCCGTCGTCTTATTGCAACGCATAAAAGTCTTAAAAATCCCATAAATATGGGGTGGCGTTATGGAAATAATCCGCTATTATGAAGTTGCGGAATGCTCCGTAACATGAGGGGAAATCATGAAAATATTATTTGCGATCTTCGTTTTTTTATTTTGTTTGTCGGCTCGCGCTGAGAAAACCAATGTGGACATGCGCGATGTGTGGACCGCCAAGCAATTGGCTGGAAAGCCAATCTGCGCGCCGAGCACCGACGCCGACGCTGTGCCGTGTGTGGCGGCATACAAGGACTATTCTTTCACGTCCACAGAATGCGGGTTCATCTCTTTTCTTGGGAGAATGATAGCAAACTGTGTTGTGAGAGATGATTTTGGCACTTGGACTTGGGGCTTCGCCACAAACAACGGCGCCGGATACAGGATGCAGTTTCGGTTTATAAGAAACGACCTAACGGATGCAGATATCAAGGCTGCCGGCTCTACGTCAGGGCTAGGGTTTGCTAATTTTCAACGAATGACTGACGTATTTAAATGGCTCTTCTCGCCTAAGTGCCCGGTCATGACCCCGCACGAAAGTTATTTGGTTGAACGTTTCCAATATGATATGGCATCAAACGTAGTCTCTGTGGACGCTGCGGGCAATCTATCTTTATCAATGTGGCCGTGGCCGCATGCGAATTGCCCGCAGTAAAAATTTTCAATCAGCACTATACTAGGCCCTTCTGGGCCTTTTTTATTTTGGGTGATCAAGTGAAATATCTTTCCGTGAAATACCTCATTCTCATCCTAGCTCTTCTCGCATTAAATGCGAACTCCCTGAATATCAAGCGCGACATCAACGGAGACAGAACGGTCTTGATAGACGATCCGACGTGCACAAAACAAATCGTTGCTCAGGGACCGCTCGGCAATGTCCGCGTGACATGCACCGAAACCACTGTTACGCCACCGCCCACGGTCTACAGTTGCGCGCCGCTTACACGCATCAATGTGGATGTGCAGCGCAATTACGATGCCCCTGGCTGGTCATTCACGGCGCCAAACATGGCGCGCGGTCAGGCATATGTGATGGCGTTCCGGACGGGCGCGGCGAGCGCGGCGCCGAACCTACTTGCGGCGCAGGAGTATGCCGGCGGCGTGGTAACGAAATACATCCGGATCAGCACTTCGCCATGCGATTTCACTGTTCCGCCTGGATATGTGCAATCTGGTGGAACCACGAAAGTCCTTTTCACTGTCGGCATTCCGGCGGACGGCATGCAGACCTTGCAGCCGAACACGCAATATTTCGTCAATCTAAAAAACATGGATCCGCGCGATCCGGATCAAGACAGTTGCACGTCCGATCAATGCGGATTCGTTTTGACGTTTTACAGATAGGGGCATCACATGGCAGAACCAGCATCCAGCACTGCCGGGGTGGCAATCGCCGCCGGTGCGATCACTATCACCGGCTCCATCTTCGGCATCCAATATGATGCGCTTTTGATTGGATTCTTCGGCGGCCTGGTCGCGCTATCCTACCTGCCGCCAACACCTCTTCTACGCACGGCCGGCAGCGTGATCAGTTCATCGCTGATCGCAGGTTGGTTCGCGCCGATCATCGGTGTCGCGATAGCGCATTACATGCCGTGGATATCCGGTGCCGGCGAGACGGCCGTGCGCATGAGTATCGCTGCGGCGTTCGGCCTTGGATGGCAAACGATCGTACCGGCCGCGCTGGCGCGGCTCGGAAAAATCCTGGAAGGCAAATCATGATCGCGACAATCATCGGCGCGATCGCTGTGCTCGCGATTATTTGCAAGGGCGTCTTCGTTCTCAACAGGATGGGGTGCGGCACGCGCCACGGTATCCGCTGGGCATGGATACTGATGACGGTGGCCGCCGCCGGCGTTCTGTTGGCCGACATGCATGCGACTTGGCCGCATGTGATTTTCCAGTGCGCCGTCGCGGCGGTCGTCGTGTTCGACCGACGCACTATATTTTGCTGGAGTCGACATGAAACTCACGGTTGATCAACTCGCGGTCGCGGCCGGAGCCGGCACGCCGACTGCACGCGCATGGATCGAGGCGATGCAAGTCGCTATGAATAGATTTGAAATCGATACGCCATTGCGTGTCGCCTGCTTTCTTTCGCAATGCAGCCATGAGTCGTTTGGGCTGACCAAGGTCCGCGAGAATCTCAACTACACGCCGGAGGCATTGATCGCGACGTTCGGAACCCGTATCACGAAAATCGATGCGAACCGGTACGGCCGCACTGCCGATCACCGCGCCGACCAGCAGGCAATTGCGAATATTGTGTATGCCGGCCGCATGGGAAATGGGCCAATGGAATCCGGCAATGGCTGGCGCTACCGTGCCGGCGGACCGCTTGGCCTGACGTTCCTGCGGAATTATCAGCAATGCGGGGACGCCATCGACGTCGACTTGGTCGGTAATCCGATCCTGATCGAGCGCCCAGACATCGGCGCCATGGCGGCCGCATGGTTCTGGTTCGTCAACGGACTCAACAAATTAGCCGACAAGCACGATGTCATCGGCATCTCCGGCGCGATCAACGCCGGCAACGCGAAAATCCAGCCATCGCGCATCAATGGCCTGGATGATCGTATCGCGCGAACCGCTGTTGCAATGCGCGCTTTCAATATCCAACCATAAAGGCAATCATGAAAAACTTACTCGCGCTGGTTCTTGTCGCATCGCTCACCGGCTGCGCCGGCTTGACAGTCCAATGGACGGCCGTAGCATCGTATTCGACCGCCGAGGCCGCACCGGTGATCCACCTGCCGGCCGTCGTTGCACCTGCATCGCCTGCACCTGCAAAATGAGCCGGTTTATCACGCGCCCACGGCTGGAGGCGGCCATCGATACGGATGACGGCAAGTGGATCCTGATTCAGCCGCTGGCGTATCAATCGGATGGCGCCGGAACAACCTTCGTGGTTCCGCCTGATTTTCAGACTGACCTGGCCAGCGTGCCGCGCCTGCCGTTCATCTACGCGACATTTGCAGGCCATGCAGTCGCGGCTGCGGTGCTGCATGACTGGCTATATACGGCACGACCAGTTCCGCGAGAGATGGCCGATGCTGTATTCCGGGAAGCGGCAGGCGTGCAGGGCGTATCTGGCTGGCGCGCATGGGCTATGTGGATCGGCGTGCGTGCCGGTGGCGGCGCGTACTGGCGCGATCAAGCTGCGTCAGCGCCGCCGGACCCGACTACGTTTTAAACGGCGCCTGGAAGGCCAGTCGATAAACGGTGCCGTCAATCACTGCCAAATTGCGCCTTCATTCTGCGGGAAGCACGCACCCAATTCCCATTTGACGCCATCGTTTGTGTGAATCAAATATTCCAAATTATCGCCGTACGGGCCAATCTCCGAAAAAGATCCTTCCAGATAGGCGTAGCCGCGCACCAGCCGCGCACGCATCGCTTCAACGTGGAATCGGTTGTTTTCCGAAACCATTGTGCATGGGATCTTGCTCGACCGATTCATGCATACTGCCACACTCGATTGTTCGGTCGAGTGGCATTCCCAAGACATCAATTGCTGATTCGTGGCTTGGCATGCCGTGCAAAAAAGGCTTGCGGCGATCAGTGCGATAGTTGCGGATGCGGTGAGTTTCATGACAATCTCCAAGTGGGTTTTGACGCAATTGGAATCGTTGCGTTAAACTTATTTCTCATGGTTTTTCGTGCCAATCGTTTTGATCTTGGCGTGCAGTGTCGTGCGGCTCACATTACACATCGCCGCGGCTCTTGAAATTTGCACGCCGACATCAACAAGGCGCACAGCGAGGACTACAGGGTCGATGACCTCGCCCAGGTTGATTTTGTGCTGCTTGGCGATGGCGGCAAGATCGTTCATAAATTCAGTTTCCGGCGGCCGCTTTCATCGCAGCGATCGATTCCTCGCTGTATCCAAATCGGGTTCTTGTGCCGGGCTGATTGATTTGAACTTTCTTGCAATTTTTCGCAAGCCATTCTTTCTGTCGAATAATTTGCGCCGTGCGAACTGGGTCTTCTTTTTCTTCGTCTGTTTCGAAAAAATCCGCAAAACGTACTGCGGAAATCTCGCGCGCCATCCGCACAATTTCCGTAATTTCTTTGTCGATCGCATCTTTATTATTGAGTGCCATAGTTATCTCCTTGATCAATAATGATTGATTTCGGCAATCCTGGCCGATTCAATGTGGTGGCGCTCCAAGGCTTGGGCACATGTTTCACCAGCAGAAACTGAAAATAGATCCGAGCTAAACGGAGCGTAGATTACATTCAAATTTGGGTCGATGCGGCCTTGTGCTGGAACCGAAAACAGCCTCCCGAACGCTGTCACGAAACGATTGCCGTCTTGCGATGCCCGGTTTTTGCTGATGTTCCTGACTGTGCTCATGATCTTCTCCGGTCTGTTTGCTCTGCTAATGAAGATCATCATATGTCTTAAATTAAGACAATGCAAGCGGATATTTTGGCAAATCCTCATCCGACGAATAGGTTTTCGAATTATTTCTGCGCAGCCCATGTGCTGCGCAAATCCTCGCGGTCAGTCCTGCCTCCCAGCCAAATCAAGTAAGCGCCAGGATCAAACGGCACCGCCACCGCGCCAAATGATGCGCACAGCTCGGCGATCACCGAGCAATGCGGACGCCACATCAAAGCGTCACGACCTGGCAAGGAAGCCCAATCGGACGGCGACGAATACCATACCAGCGCTATCCCGTCTGGATCGCCTGACGCGCCGTGCAGTACATTCTTGGCGGCGCGAATTGACGTATCGCGCCAAGCGCACATGGCCTCTATTTTGTCCTTTACGTCTTGCGGAATTGGCCGGCCACCTGATTCCCAATATTGCCACGAACGTGGGGAGACTTCGCCGATAAGTTCGGCGGCATCGTCGACGCTGAAAAATAAATGCTGGCGCAGCGCACGTAGAGTTGTTGGTGTCATTACTTTTCTTGCTCCCTAATAAAGTCAACGAGAACTGCAAGTCGCTTCTTGTTTAGCTCTGTCCCGACAAATCTGCGCCCATTAAGATACGCATGTCGGCCAACTAGGCCTCTTCCCATGCAAAGATCGCCGATTGTTTTGTAATTGTGATTCGCGCAGATCCATGCGATGGCCTTTGCCTCGTCCATTCCGTCAAGCGGATATTTTGGCAAATCCTCGTCCGACGCATGGATAATCCAGCATCGATTCGCTGGCTTATTGTAATAATGACTTTCATACACCATAACGTTTCTGTACGTCGCGCAGATGCGCGCGAGGAATGCGTCATAGTTGCCGCGGAAAACCTCCATAAATAAATGAGTCGGGGCAATCTTATCGATACACTCAAATAGCGCTTGCGCAAACTCTCCAAAGTCGTACTGCAGATCTTTGTCGGCCTTGGTGTGGAAGCTGCGCAGGTTGCCAGCGCTACAAGGTGGATCAACGAAAAGCGTGTCGGCGCTTCGCATGAAATCAGGCGTGCCATGTGTGATGTCATGCACAAGCAGGCGCGAATCGTTCGGCAGAAGGATTTCCCCTGTCATGTCGTGTCGGCGGAACGCGCCGCCATAGTCCCAATCAGACATCGGAAACCTCCGCGCCTTCAACGGCCGACCAAGACGGCGACCAGTTGGCATTCTTGAACAAATCAGCGATGCCGGTTAATTGCTTGTAGCGGTGAATAGTGTCGATATCGATTCCAAGATGTGTAGCGATATCATCTTCCGAGTTTCCCTGCTCGATCAACGCACGAATCACGTCAGCATCGAGGTCCACCTGGTGCACGCCGCGCGCCTTGTTGAATTGCACCGTGGCATACATGCGCTTGCTGATGTCATGATCGACAAAAACGAGAGGAACATAGTCTAGATCGAGCCATTCAGATGTGCTCATAATATTTCTATGAAAGCCATCGATGATGATGAATCGCTCATCGGTCTCATCCCAGATCGTGACGATTGGGAAGCAATAGCCATTGTCGCGAATGGAGCGCTGAAGCAGCTTCATCTTGTCCTTGCTGACGCTGTTCGGGTTGTAGCCATTCGCCTTAATCATGTCGCGCGCAACCAGGATCGTGCACGCGCACGGCACTGGAATTTTGCCATACTTCTTCGATGTGATCATTGTTGGTTTGAGTTGATCGCGCAGCGTTTTGAACTGCTCGACCGTATCAATGTAGTGGGTGGACATTACAAAACCTCCATGTAGTACTTGATGATGGCGTCCCGCGGGTCTGGCTTGTTCGTGACAGGAAGATTGTTTTCATAGTCGTTTAGAACGAGCTGTCGGCATTGCTGCCGTGCGACGTATTCGTTGTCAAGATGCTTGGCGAAGCGTCGCTCGAATATCGGCCGCTTCGTCGCATCTTGATAGGTGGACAGCAGAAAATCCCGATAGCGACGCCAGCTTGAATAATCCTTCGGCAATTTGCTTACCTTAAACATCTTGGCGGCCTTGCCAGTTTCTTGTGCGAATTCGATGCCCTTGATCCGATCACACAGTCGCTCATAGGTTTTCGGTTCGAACTCTGGCAGGTCGCACAGGCTCTTGAACGACTTCTCGTGAATCAACGAACTGACGCGAATTTCATTGATTGGCATGCCTTTTTTGAACTGGTAGTCGTAGATTTTAGAATAGCGCAAGCCATTTTCATGGATGTATTTCCAGATGTCGCTAAACATCCAATCGAAAATTGGATAGAGCGTCGTATTGGCACCTTTGCCAGTCGCCCAAAAGACCTGTTCGCCGCCAATCTGCACAGGATGCTTGACCATTGTGCGCCAGCGATTCATAGACTCGGTTGCGCGCAGTCCAACGAGCGAAGCGGCACCACTATAGCAGCGATGAAAATTCTCCAGCGCGTCATAGAAACCGAAGCCCTTATTCTTGTCCCGCACGGTCTCGCGTGCCGCATCCCATGGTTTGTGCTGGATCGCGTAGGACTTCTTAGATCGCATCCATTGCTTGTGCTTACCTGGCTCCCAGCAGATTAGCTGTGATTCGCTAAGGCTGACAGCATTTGTCAGGGCGAATGGAATCTGCATCCAAAGCCTGTTCGTGTGCTCCGGCAACATCTCCATCAGGTATTCTATTTGCGTGATGGTACTGTCGTAGACGACCTCCTCGTCGAGAAAAAACATCCCTACCTTTCGGTTTCTGCGTTGAGCCTCCATCAGTGCGAGATGGGCGAGAACGGTCGAATCTTTGCCGCCGCTCACGGATACGGTTACCTCGTCGAATTGGTCAAACACGAAAGAAACGCGCTCCCGCGCTGCCTCAAACACGCTTCGCCCACGATCGTAAATTTGCAATGCCATCGGCAATCCTTTCAGTCCATTGTTGGTAGCGGCTGGCATACCAGCGGTCGATCTTGAGGTCTGCGCCAAGCACGCAAAATTCTGTTTGTCCTGACAGCGCGGCAAAATCCACGAAATCGATAAAGTTATGCGGGAACTCAAACACCGTGTAGGGCGCGTTTTGATAACCAACCTCTTTGAATGTCGCCATGCTGCTGATCTTCAGACGATTGTTGCGTCCGACTGACCATCCGTCCTGCGGTACGAGAGCAAGTTTCGACTTGCCGCCAATCAGATATAGGTTGCGCGGGATGGTATGCGGGTCTTTTGGCCCGATGTTGGCAAACATCTTTTCGCGCTCGACGGTATAGGTGTATTGTGCGCGCGGATCGACTGGCGCCCACCGGAAATCAAAGCGCGGCGTCCGATCGATCGCGTTGACGGCAACGTTTTCCAGCAAATCAACATCGAAGCGCTCGCGCTTCCATCGACTGCTTGTTGCGAAGTCGAACAGTGCCATGAAGTCTTGCATCTCGTCGATTAGTTGGAGCCACTGGAATACC
>ERZ1292637.1278-Hain-H14-01um-R3-1278-length-10934-cov-4_pt1 | contig 10934 bp, 12 predicted proteins | sample MGYA00564405_ERZ1292637 | MGnify/ENA primary metagenome ERZ1292637 (study PRJEB36523, sample SAMEA6512645) | groundwater metagenome | collected 2019-01-09 | study: AquaDiva: Metagenomics assemblies of 32 groundwater samples | reverse complement strand
CAATAGGTAGGGGGCCAATAGATGGTTATCTCCTTCAAACAAATGGAGCAACGTCAACCTGGGTCGCTACTTCCTCCCTTGGTATTTCAGCATTGGGAGGAGGAGTCTCAAATTGGCAGAAAGAGACCAACTATAGTGTTTTAAATTTAACTCCTACCACGACTATCCCTGTTTGGTTAAAAAGCAATCTCTATAGTTCTTCAACTGCTATTTTCTCAGGTGCTGGGACTTCTACTTTTGCAGGAAACTTACACTTTGGGTTTATAGAAAATTCACCATACCTATTTACCGTGCATGTTGCTGATGGGGCGTCAGCAAGCTACATCACTTTCAGTACCGACTTACATCTTGCAGATACTCAAGGAAATATACTTTTAACGGATTCTACCGAGGGGATTGAGTGGGCTAGTCTTACAGCGACCTTCCCCAATATGTTTACCCTACAACCTAGATATGGTGGAGTGAGCGGTCAATTACATCTAAGTGTAGGGAATATCACTGACGAGGTTTACGGGTATTTCCCGAATGTTAGTGGTGAATTTGCCCTCGCAAGTACCACCGCTAGTGGCTATTGGCAAGACTTAATTAACAATCGTTTCGGATTCGGCACTTCTTCTCCTTACGCGAAACTATCAATAGCTGGGGCCACGACTGAACGTCCATTTGCAATCTCTACAACTACTTCTGTTTCCGCTTCCACAACCCTCTTTATGGTAGATCGTGGTGGATGGGTGCATTTCGGAGGTGGGACGCCCGTATTGTCCTCATGTGGGACAGCTCCAACACTCGATGCCAACGCGACTGACCAAAGTGGGACAATTACATTCGGTGCGACCGCCTCTGGCTGCACCCTGACATTCTATGAACCAGCTCCAAGCCGCCCTCACTGCGTCGTAACAACTGAAGCGCAAAGTTTGGTAAACGCCTACACATACGTTGTTACGACCTCTTCTATTGTCATCACTCAAGCAGCGAGTGGGGGGACGGTCTGGGATTATTTTTGTGGCATAGGGCATTAAGATGAATAAAAAAGAACTTCTTAAAAGATTGCTCGTCGGGAAACATAACCCTAACCTTGCTAATAGGCTAGAACTTAACGATCTACGACTAGAAGTTTCCCGTCTCTCTAGCTTAATAGCACAGATTTTTGATCTTTTAGAAGAACCGATGCTTTTACCAGGCCCCAAAGGAGAACCCGGTGATCCAGGAGAAACTCCAGATATTCAAGAAATAGTAACTAGGGTTATTAGTCAATTTCCTATTCCCCTCAAAGGAACTCCTGGCGAACCTGGTTCTTCTGGTTATACACCAATTGCTGGGAAGGATTATCCAACAGAGACACAGATTCGAGACATTATTCTATATGAATTTTCTAAATATCCCGTAGTCTCAAACGATGAAATTGTATTGATGATAGAAAAAGTTAAAACAGAAATCATTGAGAAATTCCCAAAATTAGATGGAGCATTTATTGTTCGTAGTATCAACGCTTTGCCTCTCCAAGATGATTTAAAAATAGATGCTTCACATATAAAGAATCTCCCCAAATATAAGGAGTCAAGAAAATTTGGCGGTGGTTGGGGGACAAATTATTTGACCATCGTTAGTGGTGCAGTTAATGGAAACAACGCGATATTTACATTTTTAAGAGCACCAAATCTTATAATTGTAGACGGGGGGCGAACGATGCAAGCAATATCATCGGATGGAACTGTTAATTGGACAGGTACTACTACGATAACACTTACGATCGCCCCAAACTTTGATCTTATCGCAATTGCATGAAGAAACTTATTATAATTTTATTTCTTTTTCCTCTACTCACCTTCGCCGATTTTGCTGTTCCATGGCAAGCAACATCTACAACTGGCTTGACATTCCCCACTAAAATAAACGGTAATTTTCCACCCGTTATGGGTATTTATTTTATCGCTACCTCAACAACGGCCACTTCCACTGCGGCTAATGGCTGGAATCTAACAGGTGGGTGTTTTTCGATAAATAATATCTGTCTCACCTCTGCTGGAGGAGGAAGTGATTGGACTCAAGAAATAAACTATGGTGCTCTGACTCTCACCCCGACGACGACAATTCCCGTGTGGTTGAAGTCATTTTTGTATTCTTCTTCATCAGCTATTTTCGATGGTTATGTAGACGCACTACTTGGTTATAAACAAGAAGCAACGACGATTCTCACCGGAACTTCAACTGCTCGCCATCTCTTTGTCGGCTTCGGTGCAGGAACGAGCACTACTCCTACTGCCGTTGGTGCGTTCGACAACACCCTCGTTGGCTATTGGGCAGGGCAAGCGATCACTACTGGAGATGCGAACACCGCTCTTGGCTCTGGCGCATTGCAGACAAACAAAACGAATAACAGTAACACGGCGATTGGCTATCACGCGCTTCAAGACTCTACTGGAGCACAAAATACTGCCGTTGGTCGCGAGGCTCTTTCCAATAACACTTCTGGTGGAAGCAACGTAGCGATTGGACACCAGACCTTAAATGGAACTGCCGCCATTTCTCAAAGTACCGCCATAGGAACATTTGCCCTTAACGCGAGTGGGGAAGACGACAACACGGCTATTGGTTTTAAGAACTTGTACCAACTTACTGCGGGTATTCAAAATGTTGGACTTGGCTCTTTAGCGTTCGAGGATACCTTAACTGGTGGAGACAACGTAGGTATAGGATATAGAGCCTTTGGGAACTTATACAACGGCTCTTCGAGTGTCGCTATCGGTACAGAGGCTGGTATGGGAGCAGAGGACGCTAACTTTGCCTCCTCGACACTTGTTGGCTATCGCGCGGGGTACTCACTCGACGATCGTGGCGATGGGAACATTCTTTTAGGTTTCCAGGCCGGCGATGCGATAACCACTGGAGCGAGGAACGTCATCATCGGCTACGACATCGACGCAACCTCGACTGTCTCAACCAACTCTCTCAACATCGGCAACCTCCTCTTCGGAACTCGACTCGACGGAACAGGAACCACACTTTCGGCAGGGAACATCGGCATTGGTACTTCCTCTCCTTACGCCAAACTGTCGGTGGTGGGGCAAGTAGTAGCAGAATACTTCACTGCAACTTCTACGACTGCCACTTCAACCTTCCAAGGAAATGTTTTAATCCAAGGCAATGCCTCAACTTCTAAAATTTCAGTAGATAACTTCATAGACTTTTACGAAATTGTAACTCCTGCTTCTCCAGGGACGAATCGTCTACGGTGTTATTCTAAAGATGATGGTGGGGGGGCGAGCGTTCTTGCCTGTTTAGACTCGGACGGTCTTGAGACTATTCTAGGAACTGGAGGCGGTGGGGGAGTCACGAATCTCGATGGGCTTTCTGATGTAACACTCACTGCCCTCGCTTCTTCTAGTGCGCTAGTCTATAACGGAACGACAGGGCAATGGGAAGACCAGATACTTGATTTTAACTATATTCGAGGCTTTGCCACGTCTACTCAAGGAGGTACAGGCTACTCTTCTTCAACTCTCGGAGATCTTCTCGTAGGGGGTAATTCAAATAATTGGATAAAACTACCTCTAGGAGCTAACAAAACGTTTCTTCAATCAAATGGTTCGACTGCAATTTGGGGCGATGCTGTTGATCTTGTCTCTCCACAAACAATAAGTTCTGGGATTAAAACCTTCAGCACTTATCCCGAAGGCCCCGCTACAAACGCAACGACCTCACGGCAATTCGTTGAATTACAGCAATTACTTGAGGGTTTAACGGGGCGAAGCGCACACGATGCCGTACAAGTGGCGACTACCTCGAGCATTAGTCTTGCTGGTACGCCAGTCGTGGATGGCTACACAACTATTGCGGGAGATCGAGTGCTTATCAATAGCTCAACTACCACACCACCAAACGGTTGCTATGTGACAGCCGCAGGAGCATGGAGTCGGTGTACAGACTATGATACCGCCGTCGAAGTGACTAACGGTTCGTATTTCCCTGTTGCCACGGGGACGGTTAATAAACTTACTGTGCAATCAATGACCTCGCCTAGTGTGGTAACTCTAGGAACAGACCCTATAACATTTACTAAACTATTTGATGCTCCCGTTTATACTGGGCTAAATAACATCGTAGTTAGCGGTACTACGATTGACCAAACACTTGGCTCAAATGGAGGGCTTTCCTTCTTCGGGTTACCTAGTTTATGGGTTAATCACGATAACTCGACACTCGCCACTTCTTCGGGGAAACTTGCTGTAGCCACGGGAGGAATTACCGGAACTCAACTTGCTACGGGAGCCGTTGTCCTCACATCTGGCGACATAACAGGGACTCTTGGAGAGACGAACGGGGGTACGGATCAGTCTACATACACCACAGGGGATATGCTCTATAGTTCTTCGGCAAACAATCTCTCAAAACTGACCATTGGTGCAGATGGACAATGTTTGACTTCTAATGGCACTATCCCTACTTGGTCTTCTTCTTGTGGAGGCGGGGGAGGAAGTGGAGGAGTGTTTAACCTCACCTACTCTAAAACTCTCGATACGAGTACGACATCGGCGGCTGTTCATAACACCGTCACAGAAACCACAATTTACACCTTCTCGGTTCCGGCCAACACCCTTATGAATGATCGTGCTCTCCGACTTACTCTCACTGGACAATACCGAAATGGCTCGGGTTCAAACAAAACACTCAATGTTAAATTAAAGTATGGGGCGACTACTTATACAAATAAGACATCGGCCAATCTAGGTTCTAACTCTGCAACAGGTACAGCCGCGTTTGTCTTCAACTTCACCGAGAATGGTGCGAACACCCAAAGAGCCTACTCGCAACATAGTGTCGAAAGTGGCAATGGAACCTCTATCGACTTCACTGATCGGGGGAATGGGGCTGAAACAACGAACTCTGCTAAAAGTCTCGTCGTCACTGTCACCCATTCGGCCGCCAACGCCAACCTAAACTTCACTAAAGACTTCGCAGTTCTTGAGTTGGTGAATGGAACCTCAACGATAGACACCGGCCCCCTTGCAGACTGGCTTCAACAGACAAACTTTGGCGTGATCTCGCTCACCCCAAGTACCACTATCCCTATCTGGGCTAAAACAACACTCTACGCCTCTTCCTCAGTCATTATTGATGGGAACCTTGGAATCGGTACGAGTTCACCATACGCAAAACTTTCAATCTCCGGTGGAGACGTGGTATTCGGTGGAGGACACTTCATCGCAACAGGAACAGCCCCAACAGTCTCTTCCTGTGGGATTGGGCCTTCAATGGGAACGGGTGCTAACGACACCGCAGGGAAAATAAACACGGGAACAGGCTCAATCACATTTTGTCGCATTACGTTTGCCAAAACATATATAAATCCCCCAGCGTGTACGTTCAATGGAACATTCGTAACTACACCACCAACACTTACCGGATCAACGACGGCAACAAAATTAGAGATAGGGGGAACATCGGGTTTTGGAGCGGCAGTCATCATGTATCATTGTATTGGAACGGATTGATTACTAGTAATTAACTCTCGTATGAGACACGTTCAGTCAGAAGTCTATCTCTCCTGGAATCACGCAAGTGGGGAGTGTTCCAAGCTCCTTGGAAAAGCCGGAGGGAGATGTGCTAACGCTGGCGTGTCTCACACGGGGGTGAATTAAAGATGAATAAATTGAACGGTAATCTTAAATGGGTGATGGGTATCGTAGCAACCCTTATAACTATAGGATTTTCTGCGTGGCTTACATCAATTCACTCTGGGCAAGTTCGTGCCGAAGAAAATGTAGCTGGTCTCATGGTCTCTGTAGCCACTTTGAATGAAGCCAAAGAAAATAGCAAAGAACAGTTCCAGGCGGTGAATAACCACCTAGACAACATTGACAAAAAGCTCGACTTATTATTAACAAAAATAAAATGAAAACAGATATTTTAGAAGAGAAATTAGAGGATTTGGCACCAAAAAACTACGGGCTTGATATAGAACGTGAAAAAGCCGAAGTAAGTAATGAGGACTGGGTATTCGGTGCTATATCCCAGCCGAGTATCGTTTATATTCCCGAGGATGAGAGAGAAGAATACCTACCCCTTGGAGAAATTCAACGTGGAGTTGAAGATATGATGGATTGCGTAACAAGAGCATACCTAAACAAACTTGAAGCTGATTTTAACTGGCTCTTTAGACACAATAGGCTTTCTTTAGACTCCAGAGCTTTCCTAGTTGAAAATGGGTATCCTCGAGATGACGACTCCCAAGGCATCGAATTTTCTGATGCTTTTATTGCAATTAAATCCAAAACAACAAAAAGTGGGAACTCACTCAAAGCTCCCGCTCAAGCAATCCATGAGTTTGGTTTGGTTCCGAAATTTCTCTTACCCCTTGAGTCGGATATGACTTTCGACGACTACCATAACCCCAAAAGGATTACTCCAGAAATAGAAAGACTCGCTAAGGAATTCACAAAACATTTTATAATCAACTACGAAAAAGTGTACCCGGATCATTTCGAGGAACTCTATAAAGAAGAGATGATCGTTACTGCTGGCTATGCTTGGCCTGATCCGATCAATGGGGAATATCCAAAAGTAGACTACCAACCTAATCACTCGTTTCTTGGTATTCACCGACCGAAACACGTTATTTTCGACAATTATAGAGATACTATCGACGGGGATTTTATAAAAAAATTGGCCTCTGACTATAACTTGCTTGAGTATGGCTACCGCATATTTATCAGCGCGGAGGGAGCAGTAAAAAAAAATCCTCTCGGCGCAATAGGCGACATATTCATAAGATTACTAAAAGCTCTTAAAGAACTACTCACATGAAAATCTACCCCCCAGTTCTTGGTGTTCGACTTCTTCCTCATCCATATGGTCATGTCTATCAAGAGTTTGGAAAGAATAAAGAACTTTATGCACGGGCTATTGTTATTCCGGGTTGTGGTCTTTCTAACTGCTCAATGTGGGGTGGACACAATGGGGTAGATATAGCAATGGCCTTCCGTACACCTATCCTTGCAACGAAAGGAAAGGTGGTTGAAATAAAGAACACCCCTGAAGGATATGGTAAGCATCTTCGCATTTTAACTGATCTTGATGAGCATGGTAAACAGTACGAGCTAACCTATGGCCATCTTGATGAAATCACCGCCGTTCTTGGTATGAAGGTGGCTGACGGAGAAAGAATAGGTTACATGGGAAATACTGGTTTTGTAATCTCTGGGAGCACTCCTTATTGGGGTAACGCCCCAGCCGGGAAAGGAGTTCATCTTCACTTTGGGGTTCGAGAAGTTGTTATTGGTCCGCTCGGATTTCTATATCAGTCCGGGGATAGAGTTACGGTTCTAAATTATGATAACGGAACATTTGGATCAATAAATCCCATGAGATTTTTCGATAGAAGTAAGGAGGTCGTGTATCTCGCTGGAGTTGTGATTGACCTTCAGTATAAATTCTTAGCTCTATTACGACCACCACGATGACCCCTAAATGCCCCTACTTCCAATTCTGTAAGCAATCCGTTTTCGACGATGGCTTATGTCCTAAATGTGATGCCCCGTGGCCGGAAAAAACAAGAGAGGAGATCTTGGAAGAAGCCGACTCTTTTCTAACTGATAAACAAAGATACAATAAAATTTACCGCAAAACCCATGCGAAAGTATGAAATATCTACATTACTTAATCTTATTCCTCCTCATATTCAGCCTCCTCTATTTTGGCTATCACAACAGACCATACATGGAAGGATACGAAGCGGCGCAGTTAGACGACACGAAAGAAATACTAGAGAGCAAGAGTTTACGGTATTTCGATGAGCAAGGAAGGATATATAAACTTGAGTGTCCAAAAATATATAAAAAAGTCGAAGATTGTGAATGGATTACCAGTAATTAAAAAAATGTGAGCAAAACAATTATCGCGGTTATCGTCCAGCTCCTCTCCCTTGGTCTTCCCAAACTTGGGATCACCGTGGGCTCCGAGGAACTTACCGGAACTCTTCAGACGATTGTTCTCATCGGAAGTGGTCTCTGGATCTGGTACAGACGCACCCAGAAAGGAGATGTTTCCGGTTTAGGTGTACGCAAGTAAGCCGATACGGGGGTATTGGGCGAACACAGTACCCCCTAATCGGCAGAGTTGCCGATGATCTCTGAAAGGAGGCTCCCTTGATGGAGGCCATCGCCAGCGTAGTCGTCGTCGGAACCATTTACCTCGTCAGCAAACTCTATCTCTGGGTAGAGGATCGCTGGCGGCAGAAGCAGGAAGAACTGGACGATATTGACCACGAACCCTGGGGGTGCTAGATGGAGACTTGCCCCAAGTGTTTCCGAGAACTCGAGCCCGTCCTTCGACAGGTGCGAGGCCAGAACATCTACAACTTCTTCCGGTGCTACCCGTGCAAGAAGACGTGGAAGCGCGTCGAGCCATTCATCCAACCCCACGCTGTCAAGTGAGATATATCAGACAGCTCATCCGTCGCCACATGCGACGCATCGTGAGAAAGTGAGGTGGTCTCCGATCTCGTGTTTGCGGGGTCACATTAAAAATCCCGCACCACTTGGGCCTGACTGGTGTCTCCCCGAGACTCACACAACATTTTGTATAGAGTACAGGGATTAAGGTTCGATTCCTTTTAGGTTCAAAAGAACCTATATTTTAAGCCATATTTAGACTTATCCACTTCTCCTATCAAGGGGGCTTGTATTGCTTTTAATAATATACTATCATTGCAATAGGCAGGGTCGTAATTATTCATCTAGTCGAAAATTATTTATGTCAGATAATCTCTCGTTCGTAGTGCTTCCTTCCTTTGTGCTAGCAATTCTTGTAGCAACATTTATTTTCTTTGGTTGGCGAGACACGAGGCTTAACGAATGGGCAAGCAGATACGAGGAGTGTGTGAAGGTCGAATACAATACTACGCCGACGGCATGGTACTTGGAACATAACGAGTACCCCGTGTGTGCTGTTAAATAAAACTTATGAACTTCGTTAAAAGAGAATCGATCGAGTGCACCTATTGCGGCTTAACCAATAATTGTCACAAATCAGAGTGTCCAGTGAATGAAGGGTATTGTTTGAATTGCAGTCGGAACCATTACGTCGAGGGGCCAGATCCAGATTGTGTTAGTTGCCAATAAAAATATAAAAATGGAAGTACCAACAAAAGAAATAGCGAAATATAAATTTGAGATTGCTAGGGCTGGGCAATTTGCTGGAAGCCTCGTTGTTAAGAGCCAAATTGACTATGAAATGGCTCTCGAAGAGGGCAAGTCTATCAAAACCCAGCTTGAGACAATCACCTCACGAAAAGAGGAGATCACCAAGCCACTGAACGCCGCTCTCAAGAGCGTCCGTGATCTATTTAAGCCGATCGAAACTATGGGGGAAGATGCCTTACGAACGATCAAGTCTAAAATGCTCGCCTATACAGCCGAACAGAATCGAAAGGCTGAGGAAGAGAAACTGAAACTCGCTAAGAAAGTTGAAACTGGATATATTAAGCCGGAAACTGCTGTCGCTAGGATGGGGGCCATTGTAGAACCAGAAAAAACAGTAGTGACTGAGGCTGGGAAGGCTACCACTAAAATGCTCACTAAATATCGAGTAATAAATAAGGCCGAAATCCCACTTGATTTCATGGAACCCGACATGGTGAAAATCAAAGTCTCGTTTCGTGCGGGTATGCCCGTAAAAGGGGTCGAAGAATATCAAGAAGCTAACTTAAACTTAGGATGAAAAAAGAAACAAGAATTATCGTCTCAAACCCGATTGCTTTAATGAACGTCGCTCAAATGCGGCAACAATTGCAAGTTGAATCGAAGAAACGCGAAATTCTCACCGAATACATAACTCGCCACATGGTCAGTGGCATAGACTACGGTACTATCTCAATTACGAGCAAGAGAACAGGAAAGACCTACACGTCAAAACCAACACTCTTCAAACCCGGAGCCGAGAAGTTTTGCTCTCTTTTCCGCATCCGCGCAGAATACTCAAAGGATATGGAAACGTGGGAGATGCTCGGCTCTCAATCTGGCACGGTGGCCTATATTTGCCGTCTCTACAATAGTGATATTCTAGTAGGCGAAGGCCGGGGGGTGTGTACGGTAAATGAGAAGGACGGATCGGCCAATAATGCCGTAAAGATCGCCAAAAAGCGAGCCAAGCTAGACGCTGTTCTTGAAACAGGCGGATTGTCCGAGTTCTTCACTCAAGACCTTGAGGACGTAGAACCTATGCAACCAAAGCAAGGAAGTAAAAGTCCTAAAACCGATATGGTGAAAGAAGCCAAACAAATGATCGAAACTGCTCACTCAACTGATAATCTCATTCTCATCGCGGAGCGTATAGAGAAATCTCCACACTTTACCCCACAACAAAAAACAGAGTTAAACAAAACGATCTCACTCAAAGTAGATGCCAACGAAAACAAAAATTAAAACTCCCAAGCCGTATCTATCTCACTCGCAGATTGCCTTAGTGCTTAGAAGCCCACGAGACTATGTGCGCCAGTACATTTATGGCGAAAAGGGTATGGCCTCGATCCAGCAAGAATATGGCTCTTTGGTGCATGACATTCTCGAAGGTCGTACCAAAGTCCCAAAATCGCTTAAAAAAGCCCTCCAAAACGTCCCAAGGTATAAAGAGACCGATGTGGAGATAAAAACTACGCTCAAGCGAGAATCTAGCGAAATTTGCCTATTGGGGCGTTTAGATGGGCTTGATTTCAACCAAGGAGAGTACAAAACAGGGGTAAAGCCCTGGACGCAGAAAATGGCGAATGAGTCTCTCCAGCTCAAACTCTACGCGCTCATTGACTATAAAAACACTAAGTTTATCCCAGGCCAAAACCTAACGTGGCTAGAAACAACGTGGGAAGACGCTGAACTCAAACTCACTGGAAGACATGAAACATTCCATCGAGGGATTGGCTATTGATCTTGATTGGCCAG
>ERZ1292637.1277-Hain-H14-01um-R3-1277-length-10946-cov-4_pt1 | contig 10946 bp, 13 predicted proteins | sample MGYA00564405_ERZ1292637 | MGnify/ENA primary metagenome ERZ1292637 (study PRJEB36523, sample SAMEA6512645) | groundwater metagenome | collected 2019-01-09 | study: AquaDiva: Metagenomics assemblies of 32 groundwater samples | reverse complement strand
AACTTCAACGCCAATCCACTGACGCGGCCCCTGTATGCCAGTCAGCGCAGTCTCACCAAGACGATCAATGCCCAGTTTGTGGGGGACGTGACGGACCTGGAGGTCACGGAGATCTGGATGGGCGGGGGGAACCGGATTGCCATGGCGCTCTCGCAGTTTGCGATGTTGTACGATTTCTTCTATAACGTACCCGATTTTACGAGCGCTGGGTATATTCAATGGCAGCCGAGAGACATTTCTAATAGAACGTTTAAAGTGCTCATAACGTCATTGACCGTAGGCGGCAGCGAGGGGATTACGCTCGACCACCTTGTCAAGGCTGGAACGGGATACGTTCACGACACCGTCGAGATGCGGCTGCGCCTGATAGAGGAGGTGGCATGACCGATTTAGGTATCTGGGGGGACATTATTGCTATCGTGGTGGCTATCCTGCTGACGCCGTTTGGATTTCTGTGGGCTATTCAGGATGGCATGGGGCGTTTAGGGCATGAAGAACGTGAGAAGCGTAAGCCATCAAGATGGCCATGGGAGCTATAGCAATGCGCCGGCTACCGCACGGGCTCTCTGCCGTCATGACCTCGCAGCAGCGCCAGCCGCGCTATCAGGTGCTGTTGTACGACATCCTCAGCAGCGGGGCACCCACGATCACCGCGGTGGTCAACGGCAGCGCCGCCAGCGCGTTTCAGCTTGACGTAACAGCCTTCGTCCATGGCGGCGTCAGCGTGGAAGAGCCCGGCGACAAACGGGCCTCCCACGTCCAATTGAATTTGTCCGACCACCTCGGAAGTTTTGATCCGGCGAGCGGCGCCTATGCGGCGTTCATGCAAGAAAACCAGATTGCCCATATTAAATTAGGCGATGCGTCGGTGCCGACCAGTGATTATGTCGGGGTCTTCTTTGGCCATATACGCGGCCAGGTAGGATTCAACATTGACCGGCAGTCGCTTCAGAGAGAGACGACAGTCAGCCTCTATGGCCGGCGCGCCACCCCCCGCTATCTCAAGCGCCGCTTTACCAGTCGCACCTATCATGCCGCCGTCGATTTCGGAACGATCCTGCTGGATATTGCGCGCAATGAGATGAGCCTGGGTGGCCAGGAACTCAGCCGCTGGCCCGCCCTGCTCGGGACGGTCACGCAATTTACGGTCAACAGCATTGTCGATCTGACGCCTATTGAGGCGATGGATAAGATACTTGAAGCCATCGGCATTACCAGTGATTTCGATGGGGATGGCAAGCTCAAAACATATAATCGTGATATCAGGCGAGGCTATGATCGCCTGTATGCCAATCTCAACCTTATTGGCAGTGTTGAGGTTCCACAGGCAGACACCGAAACGTATAATAGCGTGAAGATTATCGGGCTCGATAAGTTCATTACACAAGTGGATCAGGCGGAGGAAGCCTTGGCGCGGGCGACGATCCCCGTCGGGTTCTGGCGCCCGTCCCATGAGGTAGAGGTATTTTGGAGCAATGATCGGTCTCTCCGCGCCCATAGTACGATTATGCAAATTGAGACGAGCGTCAACGATGCGCTGATCATTGGGCTTGGTACCGAAGAGTATGAAGAGACGAGCGCATATGGCGGACGGATTAGCGTGGAGATAGGCAGTTTCTTACTGACCCTGATTGTGGTGATTCTCGTCATTATGGTGATCTCCTTTTTTACTCCGGATATTGCACCCCCCTTTGGGGGGCCGAATATTCTTGTCGGCAGTATTTTGCAAAGCTTTGCGCTGTCACTCATCCTTATGACGTTTGCTATCCAGTCGTCAGGCGTCTATGAGATTCGTGGCATCGCGATTCTCCCTGTGTTTAAGGAGATCAGTGCGGTGTTGACCGTGGAGGGCACGCCGGACTATCTGCTCAACCAGAAGGAGATCAAAAATGACTGGATTAATAGCGCAGAACACTTGCTGGATATTGCGATGATTGAACTCCTCTTTGAGGTTGCACAGGGGAAGCCGCGCGAGGTCACCGTCGTGGATGATTACAGTTTGGAAATCGGGGATATAGTGCAGATCCCACTGGGGACGAGCCCGCTGCGCATCTGGATAGATTCGCTCAGGCGAACGTTGACGAGGGATCAAGTGCCGATGTTGCAGATTTCAGGCTACCTTGTCCCTGAAGGTGCTTTCTAGTGCCAAAAGACCTCTTGCGCATCCTCCTCGCAGAGCATAGTCGTGCCCAGCAGGATGAAATGGTCGGACAAATCATGTCTCCCGTGACCCTCCTGCCCTACGACAGCAAGGGCGCCGTCATGCCAGTGGCGCATGTCGTGCTGAATACGCCAACTGGCATTGTGCTGGTGTGCAACGTTCCGGTTGCGGCAAATAACAAGGTGATGGAGCACGCCGCGTTAGGCTCGCCGGTGCGGCTGAAGCGGAGCCGCACCGGGCGACTGGAGATCGTCGGGCTTGATAAACGGGCGCCGGGCACTCTGTACAACTATACGCTGGCTATTTCCACCGGCGTGTTGACCTCGGGAAACGTCAGCGCCATCAGTGCCCGTGCGCTGACGTATGGGGAATTGGCGTCGGGTACGAGCGCCGGCTATGGTGACACTCCATATGGAGCGATTGGCATTTTTAATGGATCAAGTACGCTACTGATGTTGGTCTAAAGAAAGATACCCCATGACGATTACGCTCAATCGCTTTACGACCGGAATGGTTACGTACATCGCGGCCCATAACACAAATGCCACCACTATTGAGACGGCCATTAACGCGCTTCAAGCAGCCACGACGACAGGGACTGGGGGCACCGGTGCGAATGCGATAGGGTTCACAGAACTCTGGGACCGTGATGGCATCGTAGGCGCCTCCTCGTTCCCCGTGACATGCGCGACATCGTTGACCCTCTCAGTCGGGAGTGGCGGGGGCTGGCTCCTCGGGCAGCAAACTTTTGCCCGGGCCACGAGCGCCCTCACCCTCAACTTTGCGGGCAAGGGGAGCGGGGTCTACGCCATTATTCTCGATGCCGCCGGCGGGCTTTCCATTAGCGCCCTGTCGGCGACCGTGGCCGGGTCATCGCTGCAAATCTTTTCCGTCCAGTTTAACGCGCCCGATTTTGGCAGTGCCGCCAGGCTCTTGCCTATCCTCATGCAGGGCGACGACTGGAACCGCATGCTCTCTAGCACACAATATGGGAGCTTTACGCGGATCGCCGACCGCTTCAGCGCCATCGAGGGCGCGCTTACCGTCGATGCCCTCTATGCACAGTCAGCCGTCAGTGGCAGTGGCTGGAGCTTTAAGAGCGGCCATCTCCGCAATAACAACACCATTGTCTCGACCGCAGCAGGAAACCTTGTTCTGGCTGGTAGCGCGACGCATTATATTGAGGTGGCGCTCTCGACCGGGGCCGTGTCCTATGCGTCTGGCGGCTGGACGAGTAGTGAGGCGATTGCCCTCCGGCTCATTACGACGGCAGCGAGCGCCGTAACAGTCAATAATGACGCGCGAACATGGGCAACGGCAGGGGGCGGGAGCGGGGGCGGCACGCCGGGGCTCCAGAACAGCGGGACGACGGATAGTGTGTGGTATATGTATCGCGGGACTGGGGCAACCAGTGCGCTTCCTAGCGCGGCAGCGTGGGTCATAGACCGAGGTTCTCTTGCCGATGTGGCGATCCGCTGGAATCCCTCGGCAGTCTCTGGACGTTTCGAGTACACAGCGGACGGCACCACCTACTACGGCTTCGGAGAAATTGCTGGCCTTGACCTCGGCGCTGGGCAGACAACACGCTTTACGATGATTGCCTCGGCTCCGGCCATCCTGGCAACGACCACGAGTAGTACGAGCGGCCTCGAACTTATCTCCCTGTCCGGTATTGTGTCGACCACGACGACCGCCGTCTTTCTGCGCGGGACGGCCTTTGACAGTGCGGCGTCAGCGATCGGCGGCTCAGCAGAGCCCTTTCCAGGCATCGCCTTCTATCGCGATTCATCAACCGTGACTGCTGATGCCGTTGCGAAAATCTATGCCTGGTTTACGAGCGGACAGCCGGAGCGACCGCAGTTGGTCATCTGCCCTGTGAGCAATGCGGTGATTCAATACCAGGCGTGGGCTGCCAGCCAGGGGAGCCTACGCGTCAGCGTCTATGCGTTCGCGTATGTCGATCTTATCACAGGGCCCGGGCCCCAACCTGCCTCGGCAACGGCAGTCAGTCTCACGGCGTCAGTAGGGGCCAATACCTACGCGCTCTCCTCGGGGCAGTTCAGTGGCTTTCTCAATCGGGGCCTCGTGACGTACCTGGAGACATCTGGCACGCTTGGAGCAGGCTCGCTCTACGATGTGGAGTTCTACGCCTCAAATGGCAATGCGGCCAGTCAACTGTTGTTCCAGGCGGTCGGCGTGGATGCAAGCGCGGCCTACACCACGCGCATCCCGTTCAGTATCAAGAGCGTCCCCTCAAATAACACGACATTTCTCCGGCTCTCTAATGCAGGCGCATCGGCGGGTCTCTTCTCTCTCCATTGGCAGGCTGAGCGTTTTGCATAGGGCATAATATATTATGGCTGTTAGGTATTTGGACTCAATGGACGCGGTCTCCGGCGTCGAAATTATCACACGCTATAATCTCGCCAACAACTGGAACAGCGCGCTCACCGGCACAACGCCGAATGCCGGACGGTTTGGCGCCGGCACCCAGGCCTATACGCTGAATGAAGCCGGTGTGACGCACATGCGTCTAGGGCATAGCGGGCTGCTCGTATCGAAGATGATTACGGGTATCTGGATTCAACATGGCGCCACGATTGGCCTCAGCAATGCCCTGCTGATGTTTCGCCACAGCGGCGTGAGCCAAATTGCCGTGGTCTACACGTCTGAGAGCCATCTGGAACTGTATTGTGGTGGCGTGCTGCGGGGCTCCAGTACGTCGCTGATCGCCTCGGGCGTGTACAATGGCATTGAGCTGGAGGCGCATTGGCACTCAACCGCCGGCAGTGCCACCGTCTACGTGTCTGGCGCTTTCTTTATGTCATTTACCGGCAGTACAACAATTGCGGGAACTAGCGGTTTTGATGAGGGCCTCTATGGCCGTGCGACGGGTGCCGCTGTGCTGTTTGATGACTTTTATCTCTTTGATGACCAGGGCGACACCAATACGCAGCGTATTGGCTCGAACTGCCGTATTCGCATCCACCGGGTCAATGCCAGCGGGGTTGCCGCCTGGACGCCCGTGGGTGCCGCGACCAATCACGAGGCCGTGGATGAGACGCTGCCCGATGACTTGACGACCTACGTCCACACGTCGGCGGCGAATACGCTCGACCGCTACAACGTCACGGCGGCGACGGGCGTTTATAGCAGCGTAGAAACACCACGGGCCGCACAAGTCGTTGCCCGGGCCATTGCGCCATCTGGGGGGAGCCCGACGCTCAGGCTCCTGTGTGAGTTGTCGGGGACCACCGTCTCTGGGGCGACGCAGGCCTGCTCAACGGCCTGGAGCCACAACATGGTCTTCCCGGTGAGTGTGCGTCCTGGGGGCTCGACGTGGGCCGTGTCGCATATAGATAATGTGACAATCGGCATGGAGAACGGGATTGCGGCGGCAACTTTCCTGACCTGGATTGGCTTGGAATGCTTAACCGCGTCCGGTGCGTCACAGATCGCGAGTACGGCACTCACGGCCTCGCTAGTCTGGATACAGTCTTCGGTCAGCGGAGTCCGCAATGTTATCGTTGCGCGAGGGACAACCGTCTCTGCAGACTGGGTCGTCTCAGGCGGTGTCAGTACATTTACGCATAGTTTTACTTTTGATCAAGTTTCTAACATTGCTGGATTTGCGAGCACGGCTGCGACGAGTATTATCACTCGTACTTATTCAGTTGCTGGCGTGCGAGAAGTCTCCGCAACCGTCAGCGACGCGAGTGGGGCGTCTGCTACAAGCGCGATCCGCGTGCATACGGCAGCCGTGGTCATGCCGAACCATCATAGCGGCAAGGTCACCCTGGCGTCACAGCCTTACACCAGGACCTTCCCACTTTAAGGGGCGCGTATGGCCTTTAGCATAGTCAATATTGCGACGGATGACGTAAGCGCCCTGGTTGTAGGCCATAACCAGGTAGCCTCGCAGCTGAGCGGACTCTTCGCCACGTCGGCTGTGTTTAGCGGTGTCATGCAGGTTTCGGGAGCAACACGCCTGTCCAGTACGCTCACCGTGACCTCCCTCGCTATCTTTAGTGGTCCGGTCTCAGTCGTTGGCTCTTTCACCGTGACAGGCACCGTCAACGCTACCGTCACCAGCGCCGGCTTTGCGACAAGCGCGGCGGGTTTTGGGAGTCAGTTTGTCCTCAGTAGCACGCTCCTTGTTGCGAGCGAGGCGACGTTTTCAGCACCAGTGACGCTCATGCCTGCTACGACGGTCGTGAGTGGGATGTTCTTCCTGCTCGCTCATGGCATCAGTGCAGAGAATGTGTCAACCCTCAGCATCTCCCCCGTGATATTAGCGTTTAGCACCGCCAGTATCACACAGTTCCATCTGCGCAATACCTCCACAAGTGCAACGGCGCGGGCTGGCCTCGCATTGGAAGACGATGGAAGTACCCTCTTTTTGTATGCTCGCGGGTTCGGCAATGTCGGCAGCACAGCCACTGTTCCCAATTCTGGGATCCTCGAAATGACGGCGGCCAGTGGATCAGGTCTCGTCATTCGCACGACGGGCACCAGCGCTCCTATCGTTGTCGCCACAAACAACATCCTACGATTTCGTATTGATAGTGGCGGCGCGTCTGTCCTCAGCAACGTGACCGTGGGCAGTTCCCTCTACGTGCGCAGCTCCGCCCTGTTCTCCGGCAACGTCATGATAGCCGACTCTGCCGTCATCTCTGGCACCGCCTACGTCTATGGCTCCATGACCGTCGTGGGCACCCTCAGTGCCACTCTGAGCGGCGTGGCCGCGAGTGCGCAGTTTGCTACCAGTGCGGGACATGCCCAGAGCGCGACGTCTGCCGTCTTTGCTCAATCAGCCACGAGTGCGGCCTTTGCGCAAAGTACCACCTCCGCCGCCTTTGCCCAGAGTGCCACGAGTGCGGCGCATGCGGGGTCAGCGACTGTCGCCACGGGCGTGGCTTTTCGCGGGATCGTGCTGGTGCAGAGTGCCGGGATGTCTCTCATCTCCAGCGCCCAGCGGGCCTTGTCCTGGACATCGGCGGTGATTGATACGACGGGCGGCGTAGCGTGGAGTACCGGCGGGAATGTCTCGGTCATTCGCATTCCGGCCGGCGTGTCTGTCGTGGAGTTCCGGGCTACGGGCGCGTTCGACTTTGATGCAGCAGGGCTTCGGCGTGTGAATATTAGTTCAGTAGCGAGCGGGGCCATTTTTGGAGTCAACACGATGCTCGTTACCCAGCAAGCAGGTACGACCGCAGGGAATGCGATCAATATCACCAGCCCACCGTTTTTGGTCAGTACGGGCGATACCTTTGACTTTTCGATGCGCCCAGGAGGCTCAACCAGTAGTCCCAGTGCGGTTGCTGGGGCGTGGTTTGCGATGATTGTGCTTGCCTAGTATCGTCGTACACAAGGAGCAGTCTATGCCACTCACCGCAGAAGGCATACGTGCCGTGCGGATGATCATTAGCGCCTTTGTCGCTGATGGAACATAATCTTTTTCGTGGAGTATGTACTATGCACATCCGTGCTTCTGTTCTTTTGTATGATGCCTGGCTTGCCTCCCTCGTACTCATTGCCGCGTTACTAGTCGGAGGATGCGCCGCAAAAAGCCCAGGCCCTCCCCCGCCACCTTCTCCCTACCACCTGCAGGTGAGCTATGCCCGCAGTCTCGCCCTCTCCGACACGCACGTTGATAAGGTCCTTGCCGATGCGGCGCTTATTGCACGAACCAATGATGGCCGTGGTGATCGAGAATGCCCTGTGCCGCTGACTCGGTGGGGCACCCTGCTCCCGTTTGACGGGCCTGCCATTATCAATACCCAGGCGGATCTTCAAGCGGTCCTGGCCCAGCCAGGCCAGGTCAAAGTGGTGAAGGAAATCCACTGGTGCGGCGGGAGCCGCGCGCTGAACTTGCTGGCATGCACGAAGATCGGCGGGACGTCCATGGTTGTCGCCCGGGTCTCCTATTTTCCGCGACAGGAAAGCATTGTCTGGCTGCATGAATATGCGCACATGCGCGGCCTCGATCACCGCAATGATGTTGGGGCGGTCATGCATGCCACCGTGCAACCATCCAGTACAATGCTGTCAAAGATCGAGTGTGACACACTAACCGGAAAGGAATGAGCAATGCAGAGACAGCGCAATAGATGGCACGGCGTGGCGCTCGTACTGTGTATTATGGGGTTGTTCATCGGATGCAGCCATGGGTCAAAGCCACCAGGGACGCCAACAACCAAGGAGGACATGGTTGCCGCCGCAAAGGCGCTGCATGCGGCCGATGTCGCACGCCAAAAGATCTTTGATTTTCTGTATGGCGAGTTTGAAGCGAAGCGGATTGAGGAATCCGTAATCAATGCGTATCATGGCACTATCGAGCCTCCGCTGCGTGATGCGCGGGCAGAACTGAATGGCGTTGTGGTGGCGATGGGCCGCACGCCAGAGAAGGTGACACGGGAACAAGTGCAGGCAGCGATACAGGATCTCGCTGTGACCGTCAACGCGGCCAAACAGTTTGCGTCAAAGTATGGATGGAAAGAGTCGTAGCAGGCCTGAAAGATGAAGCCGCAGAAAGGACGGGGTCAAGATTGCATGGAGACCGCAGAGACCAACACAGAGCCAGCCGGTTTTTTCCAAGAGCCATCTGGCATGTATAGTACGACGCGGCTTATGAGCTTTACGAGCCTCCTTGCGGCGATTGCCTTTGGCCTGCTTACCGTGCTGGGGAAGGCTGGCCCAGACGGGCCCCTGATTACATTGGCCTTTCTGGGCGCAGGCGTAGGTCAAAAGCTCATTCAGAAACCGTTGGAAAAGGCCGCATGACGAGGGACGTGCACCCATGGCCGAACGGCGTCCATTACCTCCAGACCCTCCACCACAGAAACAGGGCAACGGCAATGGCGGGGTCTGGAAGGCCATTGCTGTTGCACTTATCAGCCTGGTCGGTACGGTGTTTGTTCTGGTCACCACCTTCACAAAAGGGACAGCCACCATTGAGCAGATCCGGGATGAGCGCATCGTCTCCAAGGAAGAACGCGCGCAGTCGAAAAGCGAGGCTGAGGGCGTCTGGAAGGACCTGCAAACCCTGGAAAAGCGTGTCACGGAGTTGACCCGCGAAGCGGATCGCCGGGGCGGACGAGTGGAGAAGCTTGAAGACAGCGCCTCGCGGCTGGAAGCGCGCATTATTGCCGTTGAGTCCGTGCAGGGAACCATCGCAACGCTACGCGTAGAACTCCGGGTGCTGCAAGAAGCCCAGGGCCGCGTCGAGGCGATGATCCGAGATCTGCATGAGAAATCACAACGGCGGCCAGAGCCCTCGCAAGAGGCGCCGCGCGGCGGGCGATTCCCTCGGGGCGTTCCGTGAGGACATATCCTATGCTCCGTTTGCGCTGGATCGTTCTGGCCATGCTGGTCTGGCAGTGGGGGATGAGCGTGGCCCTCGCCAGTCAGATGACCCTGACCTGGACCAATCCTACCACGAATACAGATGGTTCCCCCCTCACGGACCTCTCAGCTATCGTGGTCTACTGGAGGGCTGATCCGCTCCTATCCTGGGAGTCTATCGGGGAGGTGGGGCCAGTCACATCCGTAGTCATCGAACCCGTGTTCGTCGGCAACTACACCGTGCGAGCACGGAATGTAGCGGACATCGAAAGCGCTAACTCGAACCTGGTGAATGTCAAACGACCCCACCACCCAACGATCACCGACGCCGTTATTCGGCGCTAGAAGGAGTCCCCTATGCATCGTCTTCTCACCCTTATGACCCTTGTTGCCCTTGCAACCATCCATACCGCGTGCTATCCGCCTCAGATGATATCACCGGCACCAGCCGCCGTCGCGCTCCCCGCAATTCCCGTCGTGACGCCACCGCAACAAAGCACGCAGGCAGCCGCCATCGTCGCCCAATCCACCAAAGACACGGAGTTGCGTGCCAAAGATGTCGCGCTCACCTTATACGAAAAGGTTGTCGAGAAGGCGCGGCAACAGCAGATCTCCCAGGTCGCCTACGCGCAATTCCAGAGCTTATACGACGCCTTTTTGAGCCAGTTGCATGCCGCGACGGTGCTGGCGCCCTTAGATCCCAAGCTGAAAATGGATGCGTATATGAATGCAGCCGAGGCGCTGGCTGACCTGTTAACCCATGCACGTACACTGGATGTGTTACGCACGGCGCCGATAGTACGGGCGAAGAAGAAGTAGAGCGGTTCTGCGTGCGCCGTTACGGCTCCGCGGGCGTCTGCATCCTCAGCCACTCCTCGCGCCGTATACGTTTCCCGCTTGTCAGCACTACCCATCCCTGGTCCCAGGCCGCACACGGAGAACAGGGCGGGGGCAATTTCCAGCCGATGGCGAGTTTCCCCACGAGACGCGCGCGCTGGCACGAGCAGGGCGCCCGAACTGGGAGAGCCGGGGGCATGGGCTAGTCCTTCAGCAGCAGTGCATCGAGTGCCCAGGACGCCTCCGTGAGCCGTTGAATCTCCGCCAGCGCCTCCTCGACGTCTGCCTGTGTAGGGACACGAGTTTGCGTCCCCCGTGGCCTGTCGTAGAGTTGCTGATGGCACCAGTCGGCCAGTGTGTAGCCGTGCGACACCAGTCGGCTTTCGATCTGCAGGTCCTCCTGCGCATGCCGCCCGGTGTCGATACGTAGGACGTCCTCGGCATGGGCGGTTTGAACATCAAGGGAGGATACGCCAGCGCGCAGCATAGCGGCTGGCATGCCTTCCCGCCGGCGGATAGCATCAACGAGTTCCTGCAATGCCTCGCGGAGCACGGCAATATAGGCGCAGAGTTCGGGGTCACGATCCATGGTTCTCTCCTGTAT
>ERZ1292637.1271-Hain-H14-01um-R3-1271-length-10996-cov-8_pt1 | contig 10996 bp, 20 predicted proteins | sample MGYA00564405_ERZ1292637 | MGnify/ENA primary metagenome ERZ1292637 (study PRJEB36523, sample SAMEA6512645) | groundwater metagenome | collected 2019-01-09 | study: AquaDiva: Metagenomics assemblies of 32 groundwater samples | reverse complement strand
TAATGATTGCCCCCGCACAAAAAGAAAACAAGAAATTTTTTACAGACAGATAACAAGGGATTAAAAGAAACCCCTTCGGTAAGTTGAACATTTGTGCTACTAATTTACTTCTCTGCATATTCAAAGTTTTGTGCTTCTAATTAACAGGGGCTTCTTTAATCCCCGATGCGTTATAGGCAATAAAAATTACTACCATTCTACTCAGCATCAAATATCCGTTTCAAATAGTCTTTCCACCACCAAGCCGCAGGTATACCTACAATCATTCCTACCACTAATAGTGGTAAGTGGTACCAATGTATGCATGGAATAACACAGTAGGAAACTATGCCTGCCCACCCTATCGCTAAGATTATACAGTAAAGTAATCCAATTAAAAATAGTTTCATAATCCGCAAATTTTATTACCATTAAAACCACAAAGCTAATACATTTTCTACAATTCCTAACAATTCCGCACATTTATTTTTTTTTGTGAAAGTTAATCGTAATTTTGCCGGATGAATTGCAAGAGAACTTTTAAATTGTTGGTAGATTTGCCTTTTTTAAAAAAGGGAGCAATCTTTATTATGTATGACAGCACTGATAATATACATTGGATTGATAATGGCAAGGAAACTGAAATTCCATTGAGAGTAGGAATTGCAGGATACCTGTGGCTTTTGGCGACAGAGCGAAAGTACATGAAACTTTTAGAAAGCGACTGGGAAGACAAATGAAAAATAATACATAGTGGAAAACGGATATAACTACTTTAAGGGCTGATGGCTGCTACGCAAAAGCAATGGAACATAACGAATCGCAAGTATGGGTAGTTTGCTCATAAAAATTAGTAGGAACTTAAATTAAAATAATAAAAATATGAATACAGAAAATGCTAAATCGGAGAACAGCAAATTACCTATACTTGTTGTTAGCGGTTCGTTTTTGAAATTCCCAAACGGACTTACAATAGAAGGAAATAAAAATATAGATGTGAAATTTATTGACGGAGAAGTGAATATTAAAAGCGACAAAGGAATAAATTTAACTATGGACTACAAAAGATGGCTGGGATTTCAAAAATGACTACTAACGTTCCGCAGCTTTGCGTCTATTGTGCGGAAAATGAATTTTGTATTGGCTGTTTGGCGTAATACTATGAAAAGGGACGCAATTTTTATCGCAATTATTTTTGTACTTTTGGTCACAGTTCTGTACTTCGCAAAGACCGGCGCCATAAAAGATGATGAGTACGACATATATAAGGAAGCGGCTGAAATACGCTTTGCAGTGTACCGGGACAGCATAAACGCCAAGCAAGCAAGGTTAGTACGTTTTGAGCAAAATATTTCTAAGTACTCAAAGATCGACACGATTAAAATTGAAAATTTAAAAATAATGTATGTTGAAAGGAAGAAAGGAAAGGATGCTGTCCTGGCTCTTGATACTTCTGCCGCTGTCCGGTTTTACGCAACTCGACTCTATCAGGAGTATAATAGATAATGGAGAATACGGTGTATTTACGCCGTACAAATACATTCCTACTGCGAATAGCATTTTCCATGATGAAGATACCCACCGGATGGAAAGGGCCAGCTTAAACAGTATTATTTTGAATAAAGAAAAGAGGCACAGGGAAAATATGTCGGCTTTGACTGAATGTAAAGATAAAAATATCGTTCACGAGCAATGGAACAGCGACCAGATTATGGTGGCAACCCGTTGTGATATTGAGGTGCAGAAGCAGCGCCGACTTGTCAAGCTGTGGAAGCATCTTACCGGAGTAGTAGGTCTCGTGGCTTTTGGCGGGTTTATTTACATTGCGTCAAAGTGAACTACGATTATCTCACAGAAAATTAACAAAGCAATTTGCTGTAAATAAGGGCGTTGCATTTCCTTTTACACATTTCATTTAAAATTTATATATAAAATGCTATTTATTTCACAGTTTTTTACATAAAAAAATGGTGGGGACGGGAAACGCCCCACCACTTCAATAACCATTGCGGTTATCCACCTCCGCCAAAACGGATTGCCGCAAAGATAATATTTTTTTTTGTTGAATCAATTAAACTTCTTATCTTTGCCGCCGAATTAAAAAAAACAATATGGAAACCAAACTATTTGAAGCAGACCCAACAAAACACAAGTACAATGTCGTAATTGAATGTTACGATAATTGCACTATTTTAAAAGTTTTCAACATCGGAGAACAAAAAAACATGACTTATCACGAATTGATTGGACTGCTTGAAACACAAAAGATGCAATTGGTAATTGCACAACGAGACAAGAATTTGAAGCAGCATAAAAAGAGCGCCTATTAAAAACCTGTTAAAAAATAAATAAAAAAAAAGGTTGCACGTATTAAACTAATGCGTATCTTTGCGGTTTCTTATATATAATGAATCTAAATAAAATGAAAGCAAAAGTAGAATTTGAAATTACGCCCCCTATTGATTGCACCCGGCAACAATTTGAGGAAAGGAATTACAAAAGCAAGGATATGAGAATATAGGTATAACTCAAGTGCTACAATGGATGGCAGGAATTAAGCGAGATGCTCGATTGGCACGTAGTAATAAAATATTTTTGGATGGCAAATAATAAATTGTATAAATTTACAGTAGATAACCGGAAAAGATAGAGAAATTTTAACTAAAATAAAATTTATGGAAAACCAAATTACACCCGAACAAAAAGCAACACAACTTTATGGAGAATTTTCTGACAAGTTTTATGACTTAGAGGCAAAACAAGATATACAACTTGACCATGAACTGATTGACGAAGAAGCAATAAAATGCGGATTGATATGTATAGATGAAATAATTGCTTCTCTCATAAAACTACACCCTGAATATGACGAGAAATATTTCTGGCATCCAATTGATTATTGGAAAGAAGTAAAAGAAGAATTACAAAGAAAAAAACTATGATATGAATAATCTAATAACCATTCCTAAGTTCGCCGCCCTCTGCGGGGTGAGCTACCAGGCAATAGCGAAGCGTATACGGCTGCGGAAGATGCCCTTCCTGATTATGTTTGGAGTTCGGGTGGTTGACTTGAATCAGTGTTCGGTGAAGAAGTATCTGATCAAACATCAACTACTGATGTGCCGGTACTGTGGCGGCAAGCCTGACAACCACACTGAAGATTGTCCAGACTATATTGAACTGTTGACAAAATAATTCTAATTGTTGATAACTTTATTTTTTACCCTATCAAAAAAAGCTTTACTTTAAGTGAAAAAAACAATAGAAAACGGCGGAAACGTGCATAAACAAAGGGATTGCTGCAAGCGGTTTCTATTTAACATTGAGATTATGAAAACACATAACTCGTTGATAATCAATACAAGTAGTGGGTTGTATGGATTAAACCTTATATTTATCTTTGTTTCGTCAATCAATTAAGGTTGACTCAATCAATAGGAGGAAACAAATTATGACAACGACAGGAATGAAACTTAGACGGGACGGGTATAGATTTGTGTGGCTGACACTCTGCGGAATCCGAAGAAAAGGATTTTGGAAGAAAACTGACACGGATGAATACGAATTCATTGAGCATGGCAGCGGTGATAGTTATGAGCTCCCCATGACAATAACAAGAAAGCCGAATCAGAACGGTTTTGAAAAAAAATATTAACAAACTAATTACGGAGGAACTGATTTATGAGAATCAACGACATCATAACCGACTTACAGCAGGTCGCCGCAGAGAACCGGCTGCGCCTTAATCACGGGCGGGAGTTACGGGCGGCGATTTCAATTTTTAAAAAGGACGTGATAATTAGTAAATTAATCAAATTAAAATAGGAGGAAATTAAAATGAGAAAAGCATCAGAAGTAACAGCAGCTACTTACATTAGTAGTTATACAGGGAAGTACGGAGTAATGTACGTGAATCTAATCGTTATGAAAAATGGCGATTCGGGTGAATACATAAGCAAGTTTAATCCACAGACGAAGTTTGTTGTTGGACAAATCGCCGACTATGAACTCGCCGAGAGGGCTACGCCGAAGGGTACGGTTTTGACAATAAAGCCCGTCAAAATTGAACCGGTCAATCCTACTCCACAAGTGGCAACCAGTGGGGCTAATGGCAATCAGAATGACCGTAACGTATCCTTCGCAATGTCTTATGCGAAGGATATATATTGCGCACTCATATCAAAAGGTTCTGCTTCTGGCAGCAATGTATTGCTTGAGTATTATGAATTAATACTCAAGAAAATGAGTGGCAAATAACGAAGCTACTGACAGGGGTGCGGCTGTAACGCACATAATCAAAAATTAAAGGAGGGAATTAAAATGAAAATTCAGAAAATAAATATAAAAGAGTTCAAAATATTGAGCGACTTTGAGGCAGAAATCAACGGGAATAATATATTCCTTTTGGGAGACAATGCGCTTGGAAAATCAAGCGTAATCCAATTCATTGAGATAGCGCTTGGAAAGCAGGGCAATGTACCGATTGGCGCAGATGGTAGCGGCTATGTAGTTACGGATAAATCCGGCAAGCAATACACTTTCTTTGTTAAGATAAAAGACGGAAAGGCAGTGGTAACCGTTGAATGTGATGGAATGAAGGACAGCCGTAAAGGTACACTCCAAGCAATCATAGGAGCAATGGATTTTAATATTGATGATTTTGTTGAACTATCAAAATCAGTGGCGGGAAGGAAAAAGCAAGTTGAAATATTTAAGTCATTTTTGCCGGAAGAAACGAGAACCGATTTTGCGCAATATGAGGCAAATCTAAAAGCCATTTATGATGAGCGCACCGAACTCAGTAGGGTAATGAAGTCCACCGAAGGAGCCATGCGGGAACATCCGTTACATAATTTGCCGGACTTGTCGGGGTTTTCCTTTGTGGATACCAATGCGCTGATGAGCGAACTAAATATAGCCAACGAAAAAAATCAGAAAATATCTGATGTTGAAAACAGGAAGTCGCAAAGGGAATTAGCCATTGTTAATTACGAACAACAAATAAAACAGTTTGAATCCCAAATATTAAAACTGAAAGTTGACAGAGATGCTGAACAAGGAAAAAATAATCAGGCAATTTTATTTCTGAATACAAACAAGAAAACTGACACAACAGAAATTCAAACAAAAATTGGCAATGCTGCTGAAACAAATGCAAGAGCAGAGGCGGCTAATCAGCTTTTAAAATTAAGGCAAGCGCAGGAAATGATGTCAAAAGAATTTATTGTTTTAGACGAGAAAATAAATAACGAAAGGCAAGCCATTTCCGATGCAATCAGAGAAATGGAAGCCCCCATTGACGGGCTGATGTTTGAAGGTGAGCAACTACTCTACAAAGGCATTGCTGTCTCACCGGATAGCTTATCCACATCAGAGATTATGGAATTAGGTATCCGGTTAAAAATGGCAGAAAATCCTGATCTCGGAATCCTTTTCATTGAACGAGGAGAATCACTTGGGAAAGCCAGGTTAAAAGAAATTGTTGAACTTGCTGAAAAGAATGGATGGCAGTTGATTGTGGAGCAGGTCGTAAGAGGCAATGGAAAATTAACCGTTGAAATAATAAAAGCTGAATGATACTTCAACAAATATCCGACATCCTTACTCAGTACGCAGCCAACAGCGGCGGTCAGGCGGTTGACTTACTATTGAGGCAGCGTGATGTATTAGCAACGCTATCTTACCGGCTGGCAGAGATGGCAGGGGAAGCAAAGGGCGAATATAACTCAAAGTATTTTCAGCGAAAGATTACTATAGCGAGGGCAACACAGCGGCTGATTAATGAAGGGATGGCGTTCAATAAGGCAGATAGTAAGTCATTGATAGAGAACGAGGATTACTATCGTGCAGAGATAGCGAAGGAGGCGGAGGCGTATAAATTAGACCTTTTACTAAAGCAGGTGAATCGTGTGTTAGACGCAATGGCGCAGCGTATTTCCTTTTTAAAAATGGAGTTAAAAAGCAACCAACTAAGTCCTAATTTATAATGAAAACAGCAGAAATTAACTACGACAAAGCATTTCAATTATTTGTCAACAAGGATGATTTTAGAGAATCATTCCAACAACCTTTTAAATTTAAGGATAAATATTTTGCTTCTGACGGACATGGGTTAATGTTTTTGCCAACTAAAGAAGTAAAATTACCTTATCCCGAAACCGAAAAAACAAGTTTTGCTGCCGTAATTGAAAAAGAAGAAACTTTATTTCAGGAAATCAATATTTCCGAATTAGAAGGAAAACTAATTCCCGTAATGATTGATGAAATAACAGAAGAAAAGATTGAACAGAAATGCACGGAATGTGATGGCGATGGAGAAGTGGAATATGAATATGATACACACAGGGCGACGCATTATTTGAAAGGTGATTGCCCAGTTTGTGATGGTTATGGGAATCTTAACAGAATAGAATCAAAATTGAATGGCGAAAAAATTGCTGATCCGAATAGGCAGTATAAATTATTCGGAGTATTTTTTTCTTTTTATCAGTTAAGCAGGTTGGTAACGGCTTGTAAATTAATCGGTGGCGAAAAAATTATAAAAAGGTTTGGAGAAACGAATAGCGGTAATTTGTTCCGTTGCGATAATGCGGGATTTTTAATTATGCCTATGATAAATTGCGGGGATGGTCCAATTGATTTTATTATTATTTCCTAAAACCCAATTAAAAAATTATAATAATGCGAACGAAAACGATTAAAACACAGTTTGGGAAATCGGCTGCTGCCGACCTTGAAGTCAATACTTGGACATTCCAAATGAATGAACCTGCCAGAGTGGTCTCCGGCGACTTTGCCATTGTGGATAAATTAGTTTATGACGAACTCTTGTCAAATGCAAATCAATTAATTGATGCTTGTCGTGGCAATGGAATGTCTATTGATGGCGCTGTTAATGATCTTATCGAAACATTTTACAAAACGAAAGAAGATGATTTTAATCTCATTGAGCCATGAAAACGAATCAGGAAAATAAACCTATTGAATTGTTTAATGATATTTTATATTTCATGCGGGAGAAAATTAAAAAGAGGAATTTCACGAATGAAGAAGTTTTTCTGCTGCATGAAAAACTAAGATTATTTTTTAATAAATTAATTTAATGGATATGAAAAACGAAAAAGGAATGTGGGCTTCAATAATAAATGATGCCAGATTTTATGATGGCACACCACAAATGCTAACTCAACTTACAGAACATTTTATGAATTACTATGTAGTAACCCAAAAATTGAAGCATCCCGATATTATAAAATCGGTTTGCGACCATGTAAGTCCGATTAACGGAATGGTTTGTATAGGAGGAAGATGTTCAAAATGCAATGAAATTGTTTAACAAACTGTTTTATAACTTGCGGCTTTGCGCCACTATTAATAATTGATTGAAAAAATATGAAAACAGGGAATCATAAAATGGGAAACTCAGACAAATCAGCATTTGCAAGACCTTCATCAGAAGAAGAAAGTTACGAAGGTAGTAAAGCAAGCAAAATAAGAGGTTCTCAAAATGGCTTAACAAAAAGAGAATACTTTGCAGGATTAGCAATGCAGGGATTATTATCTGGACACGCAATAGAAAAGTATTCATCAGGAGTAAATACGGTTGCAAAATTTGCAATAGAGTATGCTGACGAATTACTCAAACAACTTGGCGAATGAAAACGGGAAATCATCTTATAGACGGGGACACGGGCAACAGCCCTGCATCACCTTATTACACGGGCAAGGTTATTAAAGAGGCCGAGCCGACAACGTGTCTAATGTGTGGTTCTGAAGAAGCAATGATTCACACGATTAAATTCAAAGATTTATCAGAACATTTGCGGCAAACTTATTTTGCCGGTACAAAGGAGTTGGTGGTTTGTGAATTGTGTTTCACCGAATTAACGAAAGGAAGCCCACCTCATTTATGAGTGGGAGGAATTTCGGCTTGTTTTGAAAAAACAAAAATAATAAATAATTCATTTGGTTGAACGGAATTTTTGTATATTTGTACCGATGAAATTGACAGCACAAATAAAACTTTGTCCGACAAAGGAGCAGGAAAAACATTTGCTTGCTACTTTGAAGGAGGCAAATTCCGCTTGTCAGGCAATTTCCGATTTTGCTTTTGAGAAAAAAGTGTTTAGTAAATATGAATTGCAGAAGCAACTTTATTATCAAATTAAATCTTCTTTCAATCTTTCCTCGAAAATGATTGTTCGTTGTTTGGGAAAGACCAGCGATGCCTATAAAAAGGATAAGGAAACAAAACGAACATTCAAAAAGTTGGGCGGAATTGCTTATGACAGTCGCATACTTTCCTATAAAACTATTAAGCAGTTTGTAAGTATTTGGACTGTTAGTGGAAGATTGAAAATAGATTATCAATGCGGAGAACACCAAAAAAGAATGTTGCAATATCAGCACGGGGAAAGCGATTTGGTTTATGTAAAAGGCAAATTTTATCTTCTCGCCACTTGTGAAATTCCTGATGAAAATACGAATGACTTTGAAGATGTTTTGGGTGTGGATTTTGGAATTGTCAATCTGGCGACAACTTCTGATGGCAAAAACTTTTCTGGTGAGCAAACCGAAAAGGTTAGACAATGGTATGCTAATCGCAGAGCGAAACTTCAAAGCGTTGGGACAAAATCCGCAAAACGAAGATTGAAAAAAATGTCGGGTAAAGAACGAAAATTTAAGAGTAATGGAAATCATATAATCAGCAAAGAACTTGTTAAGGTTGCCAAAAACACAAGTCGTGCTATTGCCATTGAAAATTTGAGTGGGATACGCAAGACGGCAAAGGTTAGGCATAAGAATAGAGCCAAACATAGTTCTTGGGCTTTTAATCAGCTTCGTAATTTCATTGCTTACAAATCTCAACTTAATGGAGTTTCCGTTTTGTTGGTTAATCCTAAATATACTTCGCAACGCTGTTTTTGTTGCGGGCATATTGAGAAAGCAAACAGGAAATCTCAAAGCGAATTTGTATGTAAAAATTGCGGTCATTCTGATAGTGCTGATTTGAACGGAGCTAAAAACATTCAATTATTGGGTAGAAGTCAATCTGCCTATGGTAGCGATTTTTCATTTGAAAAATTAGTTACAAGCCCACCTGCTTTAGCGGTGGGTAATTGACCGAATTAAAAAATGGGGAGAAATAAAATGAATAAATTACAAAATAAATTAAAGGAGCTTTGCGCCTGTGCTGAAGCAATCGATTGGGCGAAAGATTTTATCACGTTCGAAGAAGCGTGGAACGTGTGTGAACGAGCTAATTGGATGTTGTGGATAGCAGGGAGGTTGGCAGATAAAAACGATAACCAGAAGGCAGTCGTACTGTGTGTCTGTGCCTGTGCCAGACGATCATTGAAGTATGTGCCGAATGATGAAAACCGACCATTAATTGCGATTGAGACGGCAGAGCGATGGACAAGAGGTGAGGCGTCATTGGAAGATTTAAGAATTGCTGCATACGCTGTTGCAAACGCTGCCGAATTAAAAGCTATGTCAGACATAATCAGGGAAATACTACCGCCACCATTAAAAATTTAAAAATGAAATTAATCTGTGAAAATTGCGGCATATTCTTTTTCCATAAAAAGAAAAAGAAATTTTGCGACTTTGAATGTATGAATAATTTTAGCTATTATACGTCTCCGCAGTGGCAGATGGTAAGGGCTGGTACGAATAGCAGTGTGGCGGCGATGGCGGAAGTTTTAAGAATGTTGAAAACAGAAATAAAATAAAAATAAATTATATGAGCAAATTTGAAAAATTATTGCATGATACTTACAGGAAACACAATGGAGTTGATTTAGATATTGCTATAAAAGATAAACGAGAACAACTTGAATGGTTAAATGATGTAATAGAGCAAGCAAAAAAAATACAGCAACCCCCTGCAAGCGTATCGTATGCAGAGCAGGCGGCAAAAGAAATCGGCGCAATGACGGACGAGGAATTCGCCAATTTGCATAAGCCCCCTGTAAGCGGTCTGTGTGATCATCCGTGGGATTCTGTAATTGGTGGAGAAATGAAACCGGCATGAAATTACCGAAAATCACATTTAGCAAATACAACTGGTCAAGAAGTTGCTACCGCCCCACATTCAATAAATATTGGAGTGGCAAAATATGGAACTTCTCAATTTACAAATACGGAATATCAATAGACTTTAGGGGCTATTTTCAAATAACTGATTTGCTAAATGATAAGGAGAAAAAATCATTCTGGTTACGAATGGGCTTGTTAGGGCGAAAAAATTAATTTGCCTATAACGTTCCGCAGCTTGTTGTCAGTGCGGGATTAGGAGAACGAAATTATCAACTTAAAAATAAATTACAATGGAAGCAGAAAATTTAAATGAACCGAAAAACCCCGCATTGCAACAAGGTGCTGTTATGCAAAAGGCAAAAAAATTGAAGCTATATGTGTGGGAGGATGTTCTTCGTGATTATTCAACGGGGATAGCATTTGCCTTTGCAGAGAATAGTGCAGAAGCGAGGCAACTGGTATGTAAAAAACTCGGCTATAATCACGAAGATTTGTGTGCAGAGCCAAGAGAAATAAATGCAAAGGAAGGATTTGTGAAATACGGAGGTGGGTAATTTTTTTGCCTTTTGCATAACGAAAAAGTATTGTTGCCGTGCTTTTCGCATGGCATACAATACGGTGTTACCCGAAGGTTTTTAAAAATAGGGCAGAAACTAATTAATAATTACATAAAATGATACCAACAAGAAACGAACTTTTAATTAAAGGAGTGCCAGACGAAATGATTGATTGTGTTGAAAAAGCACTTGGGATAAAACAGGGGCATCTATTTGAAACGGAAGAATATGTTGTATTGGAAGGATACTTAACAGAAGATGAACCACCAGTTAGATTATGGAGGTATTTAACGGATGGAGATGATGATTTATACGACCCTGTTTTTGGTAAGATAACTAACTGGTTTTATAGATTATTTTCAACATCTAAGATTATTGAAGTAAAACGTGCGTAGGCTTTTTAAAAACTTTTGGGTAAC
>ERZ1292637.1269-Hain-H14-01um-R3-1269-length-11004-cov-4_pt1 | contig 11004 bp, 14 predicted proteins | sample MGYA00564405_ERZ1292637 | MGnify/ENA primary metagenome ERZ1292637 (study PRJEB36523, sample SAMEA6512645) | groundwater metagenome | collected 2019-01-09 | study: AquaDiva: Metagenomics assemblies of 32 groundwater samples | reverse complement strand
CAACAGAGACAAATTGTGCAAACTTGTCAGAAGGATGGAACTTGTGCGGAATTAAGAGAACACAATATGCTGTAAATCTTTCAGATATAGCAATAGAATCTAATGCTGACAGAGTAGCAATATTAAATGCTTCAAAAGACTTCCAGACATTTACAGGAGGGTTTTCAACTTATTCAGATATAGTTGCTGGGGAAAAAGATGTGGTATTCATACATATAAATTCAACAATAGGAAGCTCATTATGGGAAGATGACTTTACAACTTATCCATTAAATGAAACTGAATACTTTGTAAACATAACAAACGCTACAAGCGGATATAATGTATTGGCTATGCCTAATATAACAGGAATGACATTCCAAGATTTAGAAAACTTATTTGATGTCCAGGCATATAGTGCTAATGGCTCAATATCAAGGTTATATTATTATAATAATACAGCTTTAAAAGAAGGAGTTGGAGATAGTGTATTCGTAGACTTTAAATACCAATGGAATCAGACTGAAAACTTTACGATAGGATGGAATGAGGCATTCTACCTATTCTTTGAGCCTGTAGCTAACTTAAATGCTACAACAATAGCTTTGAACTTCAGCTGTGAGCCTACATCAGTATATGCTAATAATTTAAATGCAAGTGATTGCGGAACAGGATAATATGGCTAAGGAAAACCAAATGGATTTAATTGAGCATAGGATTGAAAGAATGGAAGATAAGATAGATTCAAAAATGAATGAAGTAAGCAAGGATTTGAAGGATTTGAGGATATGTATGACAGATAAAATTGACAAAAAAGCTGACAAGTCATTTGTCTGGAAATTAGTTGGATTATTGTCTTCTGTGTTTGCAATAGCAGTAGCAATAGTCAAGTGGAGTTAAAATGAAAAAATTAATATTTTTGATATTGGCATTGTTTTTAAGCATTAATATAGTTAGTGCTGGATTATTGCCTTATGCCTTAAATGGAAGGGTTAAGTATTCTGATGATGTTATTGATGGGATTAAAGTAAAGATTGAAACAAAGCCAAATGCTGTAATCTCAACTTATGACAAGAAAGTGGAAGTTACAACAAATTCAGAAGGGGAATTTGCTTATAATTTAGGAAACCAGCCATTTGACATATTCTATCCTGGAATGGTTGTTAAAGTTCAAGTATGCAATGTAAATCCTGAATGTATCCAGATAAAAACAATAGGACAAGAATGCGATTCAGAAGGCGGATGCGAGTTTTACTTTGATATATCAGCTGGGGCAACAGTAGTAAAAGATGGAGAAACAATCACAGTAGAAAAATCTATTGTAAAATATGTATGTTCAGACGGAACTCAAGTAGATGATGTTTCATTATGCCCAGAAGATACAGAAGATTATTTTAATTATATTATTGGGGCAGTAATAGCTGTAGGCGGAATTGGATTTGCTGCATTAATAAGATATTGGTGGAAAAAAGACAAAGCAAGAGCTGTCAAGATGGCTAAAACTTATGTCTCCAAAAGAAAGAAGTAAAGATGAAAAATGCCATTAAATTTACCGTATAGTATAAATGGAAGAATTCTTGATAGCAATAGCCAACCTCTTTCTAATGCAAATGTTTATTTAAGAAACGAAAGAAGCAATAATAGGATAACATTAATAACAGATTCTGACGGTCAGTATTTAGGGGATGCAGCTAATATTTCTGGAGGTTATGTTGTCGGAGACACTATAACAGCATTTGTAGTATATCAAAATCAGTCTGGTTCTGGAACTCATGTAATCCAAAGTGCTGGAGGCGGAGGAGAAATAAACATAACTTTAACTTCTATTTCAGTTTCTGACTTGAGGTATTTTACTGTCCAAAACTTTTATGATTATACAGGAACTTCATCAGATGGAGATGTTGTTTCCCCCCAAAAGATTGTCAATGTTGGAATAAATGTTGAAACTGAAATAGACAACAGGACAAACTCAAAGTTTGATTCTAATTCATCATCTTATTATTCCAATGTTGATAATATCCCTGATAACATAGGGGATGACAATGATGGGTATGAATATCACGATTGTGAATTTCAGGGAAGAATGGCTTTCTTTTTAAGATACACTCCAATCTATGAGCTTACAAAGTTTGAGGTTAATACATCATCTGATTCAGTAGATGCTACATGGACAGACTTGGCTACATTGCAATTAGATTCATGCGATTCTACTTCTGGATGGACTGGAGCTTCTGGAGGGACAGATACAATAACATTGACAACAAACGAAGACCCAGATAATATACAGGAAGGAAAGGCAGCTATTTACATAGCAAAATCTGGAACTAATAATGCCACAGTAACATTATCAAAGACATTCTCATTAAAAAGAGACTTAACTTTTCAGGAATTAAGGGCAAAAGTTTATCTTGATTCATTAAGTGATTTAGGCTCATCTGGAACTGTTGTGGAATTAAGATATGGAAATGACTCATCAAATTACTTTTCAAAGACATTTACCCCTTCTGATTTAGGGACTTCATGGCAGACATTATCTATGGAATTATCTTCTGTTTCAATAACAGGAAATCCAGACAAGACAGCTTTGGATTATTTTGCTATTGTGTTTACTTTGGCAGCAGCTTCCACAACATTAACAGCTGGGGATATAAGATTAGATGACATTCATCTTGGTCAAAGAGAAAGAATAGAAACAGACAAGGAAACTGGAAGAGTCTCAATAGCAGATTCAGCAGACTATCCTAACAAAGGAAAGAACCAAGTAAGGGCTAAATATCTGTATGGAAGAAGTTCAGTTCCAAATGATATAAAGACATTAGCAATATTAATGACAGCAAAGCAATTAGCTCAGGGAACAATGCTTAAATCATTAATTGGAGGAAGAAAAGAATTTAATTTAGCTGATGGAATTTCCAATATTGACAGGACAATAAATAATCTCTTGATGAGATACAGGAAAATCAAGATTGAAAATAGTTAATGAACAAACAATTATAAACAAGCTTCAATTATTGATAATGCCTCAGGGCATATATTTGTAAGTCTCAGGACAAAATGGTAATATCAAGTTCAGCAATATTAAAGAGTAATTTATTCACTCAGCCCCATGCTAATCTATTTAATTTAATCAATAATAAGAATAATATTCCAGACCCTATTTCTACTTTACCAACGCAGCAGCAGTCAAGGAAAATGGTTTATACAAGAGAGCCAGATTTAGGTCATAATTTCAAAGGATATCCATTGATTGCAGTTTATCCAGCAGAAGCTGATTATGGATTCAAGACATTAGGAATGTCTAAATCATTTATTGCATGGACTATAAAGGTTGAGATATGGTCTTCTGACAGGATAAATGAATTTGAAGGAAGGGGAATGGAATTTATTGATAATCTTTCTGATTATTTGGTTATGGCATTGAATAATTTATCCAATAGAAAAATATTATTGGATTATGGAATGGCAAATATTACCCCAAATGTTGTTTCTACAGACATATTGGAAAATGAAAATGAATTAGTGTATGTAAGGAGATTTGATGTTAATTTCAACAGATTAACATTAACTGGATAACATGGCACAATTAATAAGCATTCAGATAGATGACAGGGAATTCAACAGGGATATGAATAATTTAATTATAAATTCTCCAAGATTACGGAAAAATATCAATGAAAAAGTATCCCAAGAATTTGTTCTTCAGTTAAAAAGGGAATTAAATATTCAAGGGTTAAGAGATACAGCAGACCCAGTAATATATAATTCATTGAAATATGGGAGAATATCAAGAAATTCTTATGGAGTTTTTGTTCATAGATATGGAATATATTTGGATAGGATGAGACCTCATTGGGTATCATTGAAAAGAGGAAGAAGAATAACTTCATGGTTTGAAAGAAAAATAGGATTTAGACCTTCTCCAAAAGGTGCATCAATTTATGTTCATCCTCATCCTTGGATAGAAAAAGGAATTATAAGGGGAGTAAAAAATATGAGAAAAATAGCCCAATTAGAAGTCCATAAATATGTGGAATCAAAAGGATTAGTGAGGTAAAAATGGCTCATAAATATAAGTATACTGGAAGCGGAACAATAACTTTTTTCAGGGATGGAATTGGTTATACTGTTTCAGCTGAAAATCCTTCTCTGCCTAAAGAGATTGAATTTGAGAAGGAAATTGAAAAACCTGAAAGATTTGGATTAGCTTTAATTGAAGAATCCAGAAAGAAGACTGACAATAAAAACACAAGGAGTTGATTAATTTGTCTTTTCCCGAAGCGTGGCAAGAAACAGCAATGATAGCAGTATCTCTTAAAGGAGGTTCTGAAATACAATTTGCTGCAATAACTGAAACAATAGATATCTCTGAAGGAGAATATCCAGGAGAATCTATGAAGAATTTAGCTGGCGGTAGAATATGGAAACAGTCTTCCAAAGAAGATGGAGAAATTACATTGGAGATGTATCCTGTTGAATTGGACACTACATCTGGTGTAGGATTATTCCAGCAATGGATAGGCGGAACACAAGATACATCAGAACCATTAGGAACAGATTTAACTGAAGTAGCAGGAGTCCAAAGAATAAGAAGCTCGTATAGGGTAGCTATATTATGGACTAATGATACGGCAGCAGCAACAGCAGCAGGAGCAACAGCGGCAACAACAGATGCTTTAAGATTTTATGCCACAGATTGCAGGATAACTTCCCATAAAGCAGCATACACAGATGGAATATTAAAAGTTACTGTAACTTTTAAATTTCCAGCATTGAACAAGGCAGGGACTACAAATATAGGTGCATGGGAATCTGGAGACCAGACAGCATTAGTAACTTTAGGAGCTTATTCCTAAAGTTTTTTATTTTATTTTAAAGGAAGTGATGAAATATTGCAACTTTTCCCGAAGCGTGGCAAGAGACTTGCTTGATAACAATTCAAGTGAAAGGCGGAACAGCATATCATTTTATGGCTGCAACAGAATCAGTTTCAATAGATGAAGGAGTATGGGAAGGTTCTGGAGAACCATTGATTAATGGGGCAAGAGTATGGGAACAAAGACCAAAAGAAGATGGCATTATCACTTTGGAGATGTATCCTACTGATTTACTTGCAGCAGATAATACTGGATATTCCAGCAATGGATTGGAATTCCTAATATTGTAGAGCCTCCAACTTATGATACTTCACAGCCATTAGCAACAGCAACATCTTTTATAGATACAGATACAAGAAGAAGGGACAGATTTATTGTTGCTGTAATGTGGACTGATGATACTGCACAAGCAAGTGCTATGGCTGTTACAACTGCAACAGACAAGACTGCAATAAGATTTTATGCCAAAGAATGCAGGATTGTGAGCCATAAATCAACATTTGACGGAATATTAAAAGTAAATATAACATTTAAATATCCAGCTTTTGATGCTGTTGCTTCTGGAACAATAACAAAATCAGATGCTTGGGAATCAACTAATGATACAGATACAAGCCCATTGCCAGCATTAACATACACATAAAATGGAAAAATCATTTCAGGAAAAAGTTCAGGAGATAAGGGAGAAAGTAATAAAGAAAAATCCAATTTATATATCAAGAAATGATGACGGAACATTCCAGAAATTCACAACATTAGCAAAGAAGAAATTTGACAATGATTATGGATGGACATTAAAATTCCTAATAGATAATATCTATCCAGACCCATTGTCATCAGATGAATTTAATGAGCTTCACGATAAATTGGATATTTTAGCTGAGAAATTAATTGAATTGGAATCTAAAATATCCGAAACTGAAAAAAAGCCGCAGAAAGCAAGAAAAACACTTTCAGGCAAGGAAATAGGAGTTGAAAAAAATGGAAATTGACAGCTTTGAAAAGCATTTGGGAAAAGGCGGGGAAATAGAAATAGATGGAGAGAAATATATTCTCAAGCAGTTAGGAACGGAATATTTAAGCCATTTCTTCAAGATAATGAAGGGATTTTCTGGAGCATCTGCAAAAGAAGGGGAAGAAGTATCTATGGAAGATATGTTTAAAAATCTTAATGACGAGAGTTTAAGCTCTATAACTAAGGTCATAGATGCTACTATAGATAGGTCATTCCCAAAGGTTCCTCTTGAGCAAAGAAGGGAATTCGGATTAAAATATATGAACTTATTGATTGCAAAGATTATGGAGATAAATAGTGCTGATGTCGGAAATATTGAACAGCAAAAGAAGATAAAAGTCCTTGACAGAATAAAGCAGATTCAGGAAGCGAAGAAGAATGAGCCTCAAGTCAATCAAGGATAGAGTAACTTCAAACAAAGGAAAACAGATTGAATCCCCAAAGGATTTGATTTATATCCATCATATTCTCATGAAAGAGTATGGATGGATTCCCTTTGAGGAGTTCAAGAATCTTCCAAATGCAACAGTATTGAATTTGCTGAATTGTATTACAGAAGACAAGGAAAGAGAAGAAAATGAATATGAAAAAATGAAAATTAAAGGAAGGAAAAGCTGATGGTTGAAACAAATGTATTAGTAAGAGTAAGGGCTAATATATCTCAATTTATGAATGTAATGAAACAACCTTTAAGTTCATTTAGAAAAATGAATACTGCTAATGTTTCTATGATAAATACTGGAGCTAAATTAGCAAATAATATCAGAAATCTAACTCATGGTATGCGTGGATTCAGAATGGAAATGCTTGGAGTCATGTTCTTTGGAATGGGAATGCAAAGATTTTTTCAAGGATTACTTAAACCAGCATTGGATTTAGTTGGGGTATTTGATTTATGGAGAATTACATTACAAGTATTGTTTCTACCAATAGCATTAGTTATATTACAATTTATGATTCCATTATTTAATTGGTTTATGAGATTAGATGAATCAACAAAATTAATTATAGGTGGATTTGTTGTATTTGGAGTTATAATAGGAACATTGACATTTTTAATAGGAATGTTATCATTGGGATTAGGTTCTATTATACTTGCATTTGGTGTTATATCTCCATTCTTAGGAGCTATATCAAAAGGATTTTTATTAGTAAGTGGGGTAATAACAACAATAATAGGTATAACTAAACTCTTTAAAGGAGAATGGAGTGGTTTAGGATTGACTATTATTGGAGTAGGATTAATTTTAATGAAATTTAATCCGATGCTTGGAATTATAATAACTTCAATAGGATTATTAACAAGTGCTATTATTCTTTTAATACAAAAATGGAAGGAATTAAAGAATTTATTTTCTTCAACAAAAGTTCCAGTTTTAGGTGATATTGTTGTTGGAGGAAAAATATCTCCAACAACAGGAAGATTAGGACTTGCAACTGCTGGAGTTTCTGGAACTTCTATTGTAATAGGAGATATTATATTAAATTTGGCTGGTTCTAATATCTCAGCTTCAGAAATAGCTGCAACAGTATTTGATGCAATAATTGATAAATTAAAATCTTTAGGAGGATTTAATCAATGACACAATTAATAACATTATCAAAAGCTGGAGTATCTGTTATAATAGCAGTAAATAATATAGAAGAAGTTGGCTCAAATAAATTAATTATGTTTACTGAGCCTCAAACTCAAAAGAATTCCACTCCAAACACAACAAGAGCAGTTGATTTGGGGCAGATTGAAGTAAGATATAATATAGATGGGTTTATTCATGCTGATATAGATTCTGGAACAGTCATATCAAAGAAGAATAATTTTCTTACAATAATAAAATCAATAGGAACTTGCTCAATGACAAATCCATCATCAGCGGAATCAGGAGCAACTTCATCAAATTACAAGATAGAAAAATACTCGATAAATGAAGTCCCTCATGATGAATCCCCAATAAGGAGTTTCAGGGTTAAATTTACAGCTTTAAGATGCGAGGATTATGATATATAAAATGAAATTATATAATCTAATAACTTATGTAATGCTTTTGTTTATATTAATTCCATATGCTTATGCTTTTACAACTTCAGAATACAGGGAACTGATAAAAAATTCAGATGATTTAGTTTATGCAGACAATAACAATTCAAACATAGTGGAATTTCTTGCTAAATCTTCTGATTATGATTTTATAAGATACAGATTTGAGAACAATCTTGAGAAGATATATTTTGGAAGCTCCCTTGCTTCAACATCTCAATACAGGTTATATAACGGAACTAAACAAATAATATATAAAAATGTATATCCTTTTGTTTATAATTATAATGGTAATATACTAATAACCACAGATTATTTTACAGATAGCTACAAGAAAAATTATGTTGGAACATTAAAGAAAACAATTAATTTAGAAAGCGAAAAAGCAAAGACAAAAATAGAATTTGTTCCAAAAGACAACTCAACAAAATTTAACATAAGATGGGAAGTCTTAACAACAGACAAAAACCAAAGCATCAGCTTCAAGGACTTTAATTACAAGACAGAAAAGAATTTAGTGATAGACTGGGGAGATGACTTTTCCAAAGTAAGTTCAGCAAGGTTAGTTACGAATGGCAAGTTAACAGTAACTTACAAGTCTTCTAATTCCTATCAGTCAATAGACCCAATAATAGAATTAGAAAAGATATTTATTGCTCCTCCAGAAATAAAAAACAAGGAAATAAAGGCATCAGAAACATTCGGAAACTACACTATGGATTGGATTGAAGTGGAAAATGACAATATCCATTTTGCTTATGTTATTCCTGTTCATAATCTTAATATTTTTGATGACAATAATTTTGAGATTATTCTTTTTCTCAAGAATATAAATAAAGGATTGGATGCAGTAAGCGATGAAAAATTAAGCAGATGGGGGTATGATATTTCTCCAAGATTCATAGATGAAAACTATGACTGCTCTTATCTTGATAATTCTTCTATCTTGATTAATCAATCTTGTTCAAGGCAGATTCAAAATGGATTCAACATAAAAAGGGAATGGAAAGAGATTGAAATGATTGGAGAGGACATAAATAAAACTTTAAATCTAAAATTAAGAAGCTATGGATTAGACAGAATTCCAAAGCTAAACAGCATTTCAGATTATTCTTCCAAAGGAGGAATTGTTTATTATAAATATGAATTTAATGTGCCTTTTGGGACTTCTGGAAGGGTTGGATTTTTAAAAGACAATCACGAATATCATCCAGACTTTGAAAGCAATGCAACAACAACAAGAGAGTATCTTTTGGAAATAAAATCAAATATGGGAGATACAGCTTTCTCTCCTTTAATCCAAATCAATCTTTCAGATATAGGAATATTCTGCTCTGGAGATAATGGGGCTGTTCCAGATACAAGTTCTTCTTCAACAAAATGCGGAGATATTCAAATAGTAATGAGCAATAATGCAAATAATTCCCAAAAGAAAGTGCCTTGGAACTGGGTTAATAATTCCGACTTGGATTTAAGCGATAGAAGAATAGAAATTAATTTAAGAGATGCAAACCTTACAGCATTTGAAGTTAATGACTCAACTTTCTATATTTATTCAAATGGAACAGATATGGTTTCTTCCAATGTTACTTTGCCTTTATTATATGAGGATTTTGAAGATGGGGCTTGTAATAGATGGTTAGATTCTTCACAGACTCCAATAGGGGTAGATAATTGTAGATTAAGCACTAATCCAGTTTTCAATGGGACATATTCTGCTAATATGTCGACAGCAATAACAAATGGAATAGCATTTATTGATATTAATCAAACTGGAGCAACTTTAGACACTACTGGGAGTTTGTTTGTGGAATATAAATATTATACCATATCTGGATTAGACAGGAGAAGTATTTATTTATCCCAATATCAAGCAGTTTATGCAGAAGGAAGAATAGCTTGTTTAGTTGACCCAGACCCTATAACAACAAATGCTTTAAATAATTCTGGAGGAGGTGAATGGGTTGATGTTTCTTCAACTTATGACTTGGCAGGAACAATATGGTGGAGAGTTAAATGCAATATTCATTCTACTACTACTAATGGCTTTTTTGATGTATTGCTAAATTATACAAGGGCGTCTGGAGTTAATCCTCTAACTCACGGAGGAAATGTAGGAGGAAGCCCAAATGCCATTAATTTCTTTGCTATAAGAAGTTATGTTGGAAATGATGATGAAATTTTTGATGACATAATAATATCCCAGACTGACTTTAATACTTATGATGATATTAGCGTTAAATCTTTGGGAGAACAGAATTTTAGTCTTCCTTTAGAAACACCAACATTTGACCCAATTTCAGATTTCAGCTTAAACGAAGATTTTGGAAGCTTGTTTATTGATGTAAGCATTAATTTCACAGATGCTGAAACCATTGATTCTTTGGTTAATTATACTGTAACATCAACAGACAATTCAGCAGTAACTTTGGATTTCTCGTTGATAAATGGAACAGGAAATTTAACATTTTATTCAGTTGGAAATGCAACAGGAAGCACAACAATTAATGTTACAGGATATTCAGAAACAGCAGAGCAAAACTCAACTCAATTCATATTAAGTATAAATGAAATAAATGATGCTCCAACTGTTCCAAGAGCAGAACTTCCAAACAACGCTTCAAACTTCACAAGCTCATTTAGTTTTTCAGTTTCAAATTCCACAGATGCAGAAGGCAACACAACTTATTATTATCAGGAAATAGATAAAGACGAAAACTTTGGCTCTATTGACTTTTACTTTCCAGATAAGCAGGAAACAGAAAACACAACAAATATATCTTTGGTTAATATGCTGAATATTACTTCTGACGTGGTTTTATATATGCCCTTTGAACAGAACACAACTTATCCAGCAAGAGACTATTCTTCAAATAATAACTCTGGATTTTTAGGAACAGGAACTACTGAACCTTATTGGAATGAGACAGCAGGATATTTAGGAAGTGGAGCATATCAATTTGATGGTGTAGATGATTTCATAAATCTTTCAGAACCTTCTACATTATCTTTTACAGGAAGTGGAGTATTTACAATTAGTTTTTGGATTGATTATAATAATGATAGTGGTGGCGGAGGGGGAGCAATAAGCAAAGCAGGAA
>ERZ1292637.1264-Hain-H14-01um-R3-1264-length-11025-cov-5_pt1 | contig 11025 bp, 8 predicted proteins | sample MGYA00564405_ERZ1292637 | MGnify/ENA primary metagenome ERZ1292637 (study PRJEB36523, sample SAMEA6512645) | groundwater metagenome | collected 2019-01-09 | study: AquaDiva: Metagenomics assemblies of 32 groundwater samples | reverse complement strand
TACCGCAAGTGTCATTTCACCTATCGTATTCATATTGAGTTGTTCTGTTGCCACTATGCCACCAGTGCTTTTTGTTAGTTTTTTTATTGCATAGTTGCCCTCATCGCCAACATACATATACGTATCGTCAACAGCTATTCCAGTTGGATTATGAAAGTTAGTTTCGCCTAAACCTAATTGTCCATAGGTTCTCTGAAAACTTAAATCTCTTTTCTTATGCACTTTTATCCTATTGTTCCTATTATCTACCAGATAAACGCTATCATCGTCAAGTGCTATCTGGTGTATAGTATCAAAATTCGTTGTTCCTGTTCCAAAAGCCCCAAATGTAGATGAAAACACTGTCATTGACGACCTTGACATTTTTAACAGTCTATCATTTTGTCTATCAGCGGCATATATATTTAATTCATCTACCGCAAGATGGCGTATCTCAAAATGCGATTCTGATAATGTGCTTGTTTGACGTAATATTCTAAAATCATTGCTATCTAAAGCTGTAATGTTATTACTATTATCGAATCCGCCTACGAATATCTCCTGCGGATATTTGGCTTGTGCAGTTATTCTTTTTGTTACTTGTCCAAAATTATTGAATATATCAATAGTTATATTGCTATTACTTGATAGTTCTCTATCCAGTATTAATTCTCTAAATCTCTTATCTGTAAGTGTATTAAAACTAAATTGTTTTGTTACTCTGTATGTGCTTATTGGGTTTTCGTTATCCTGCACTATTCTCAAATCATCTATTGATACTTCTGTATTCGTTGCCGATGTAACCACAAATCTTATGCCAAAGAATGTAAGCGTATTAGCAAATGGCACTGTTTCGCTGTCTATTGATACCCAATCTTGTCTTATAGGAAATGACGATAACGCTAACTCTATGGTTGTGAAAGCCGTGTTGCTTCTAATAAGTGTAGCTGAACTTATTGTTATGCTTGTAAAGTTAGTATCAAAATTATTCTGCACATCATTTACTTCCAAATCTACTCTTATATTTGTTAAATTAGCAAGTGTTGTAACGAACACTTTGAATGATAATTTATCTCTTTTTGTTATTATTGATTTGTCATACCATTCGCCTACGCTAAATACTTTTACTATTGTAGCAGATGAAACCTGCGCACCCGTGTTAATAATTCTAATTGAACCAGTGCCTTCTCTTACATTAGTATAATCAGTATTACTACCAGTCCATGAAGTAGTTGAATCCATTGTATCTAATACAATCTCTTTACGGGCATCATTTAATGACGTATCTATATCTGCTAAATACACATAGCCATCCATCGAATCACCATATACTAAATCTCCGTTATCACCTATACCATCCATAGTAGCAAAACTTGCGACGTTCCAGTTCTTGAACTTATACCAATTATTTGTTATAAAATCATACACAAGAATAGAATTATTTGCGCCACGTGGGAATATGTCTGGGTCTTCGTAAGCAAATAAATACCATTGTTTCTTTGGATAGTATTTACCTACAGAATTTTTATACGTTCCTGCCCTTATGATTTTATCAATAATTGGCTGTATTTTAAGCGTTAAAATTCTTGACTCTTGCTCTAAATTTAGTCGTGTCTTTCTACCGCCATCCCATAATCTCAATCCATCTTTAGTGCCTAAAATGTAGAAATCTCCAGTATTTGCAAGCGTTCTTGGGGCATATAAACCAAATCCATTAACTATTGTTCTAACTACTTGATCTCCGCCAAGAGCAAGTAAATTTAATATTGTAAACTCCATTTCTGCAATAGACGATTCCTTAAAGATATGAACAAATCTATTTAACTCACCTACGCCATTTATCTCTGCGCCATCGCCAGGCGTTATATCTATCAATCTTGATACTGTCATAGATGATGCTTGGTTTAACAGCGAATAATAGAATCTGCTCGGATAATATGTTGTGCTTTGCACTAATGCCGCTGCTGATGATACCTCTGCTACGTTAGCGGCGATCAACCTATCCCTTGTATTAAACAAGTATTTTGCTCGTATGATAATCGTATTGCTGCTACTATCAGTTTTAACTAACAGGTCTGTCATTGACGCAGTAACTACATCGAATTGCCTTATTGGGTCAGTCAAACCATTGCCTGTTAGTATTATCCTATTTCCCATTTGCGCATAAGAATATGTCTGGTTACGCTGCGACCCAGATGAAATCTTAATAAATTGCGGACTAATATCTTTTGAACTAAAATATATGCTGTCTGCCGATGTCATAATTAACGCCTTTCTAACGTCCGTTCCAGTAGAACCATAAGCCCTAAATAAACTCGTTACTGGAAATGATGATACTGCTTGTGAAATATATCGCTTGCTTCCGTTTCTTTTTATGCTTGCGCCATCTAATGTATTTATCATATTCAACATATCTGGACTTTCGTTATCTGCTATAAGATTTGGTGAACTTCTCAAATTAAGTCCACCGCCAAAATCTATTGGCGGTATCTCTACTATTCCCTGCGCATTTGCTATTGTGCCACCAAACATAAGAATTACTATATAAATCCACAATATATTATTCCTGTCTACCCATGCTTTCTGGTGAAACATATTGCGGTTGCATACCAATTCTACCCATCTGAAAACTTGGTTGTGAATATGGTGTTAATTTTTCAAGTTTACCACTAAGTTTTTCTGCTGCTTGTAAGCTCTTTCCTGCTGCTGTAAGAAACTCGCCTAAAGTTCGTGGAGTTGCAACAGCCAAAAGCGCTGAATATTTCGCATAACCAAATCCTATAAGTCCCGTCATAGCACCAGCACCAACAATAACAGCCCTTGTGCTTGGCACGAATTTTCTGCGAGAATATCCGAGAAGTTCTTCAAGTAATTTCTGATTTCCTTGTGTTTTTAATGATTCCATTAAGCCCTTTCCAAACAGCGCATCTCCATTCAACGCTTTTGTTATCTTTGTTAAAGCCTCATCTATGGACGCTGTATCGCCAATATCAACAGCTTTTGCAACTCCCTTTATAAGTTCTGACGATTTTCCATAATCATCCATAGCTTTTTCATAACCAGGAACTTCTTTAACCAATAAATCGTTCAAACTTTTTCTTACGCTTACTACTATAGCATTGCTTGGTAGGGATTTTTCTGTTTCTGTATAAAAATTATCAACAGCAACTTTTAACGTATCTAATCCTGAGGGTGTCAACGTCTCTTTAGGGTCACTCCCATAATTATCAATAAAATCAACAAAATCCTCTAATATTTTCTGTTCTGTTTTATTGGGTACTCTCGAACCGCGAAAGTTAAGTGTACTTTGTTTACCAGAAGATTTTATTTTTGAACTTAGATCATTTACTTGTTTAGTCAAGTCTTCAATACCAGCATTTAATTGTGTATTAGCGACATCTTTTGATTGATATGCTTTCAACTCATCAAGAGATTCTAACTTTCGTTTTAGTTCTTTTTTTAGCATTAAAGCACTTGCTACATTTTGTGTTGGAGCATTTCTTGTTACATTGAAATCATTTAATCTTGTTTCAAGCATCATTTTTACTTGCGTAATATCCAATGGTTCTGATATTTTACCGACTTCTTTCATTACACTATCTATATTATCGCTACGTTGTTTTTTAATGTTTTCTAATACAACGCCAAAACCTTTAAGTATATCTTCTCCTGATGTCTTGCCTCTCATTGCTGCTACAAGCACTGGACTTGTAGCGGTTTTAAGTATAGGAAATTGCCCCATTTTACCTGTAAGTCCAAGACCTTTAACGCCAAGACTAACAGGGTCTATAAATTTACCAACATCACTAATCCCTCTACCTGTAGCTTTTGTTGCCTCAGAACCAATCTCTCCAAGCATACCGCCAGCCGATCTCGATGAATCTATCGTAGATATTCCAGGGGCAGTAATCCTGCGTGATGGCGCATTTAACTTACCTGCTACAGAACCTATGCCGCCAAGCGGTGTCGCTATCTTTGAAACACCAGCAGCAGCCACACCGACTTCCCCTACTTTTGCCATTTTAGAAGCAACAGACCCTAATCTACCAACCCCAGTTATAACACTACCACCAGCAGTAAGAACTCCAGACAAATCAGCAAGGACACCAATGGGGTCTTCTTCAAGTGTTTTTAACATATTATCTACGCCGCCATATCTATCCTTAAACATCTTAGTCATATTATCAAATGCTGCTACATCCTTCTCCCGCACATCTGATCCTGTTAGCTTTTCCATTCCACCAGCAGCAATTCTCGATATACCCTCTATTGTGTCCAGTGGACTCGTAAGTGGAGTAATCATAGCTTTACCAACACCAACAGCGCTTTTGGGGATATTGCCAACCATTTCTAATGGTTGAAATGTACGAACAAACGGAGTAAGTGTTTTAGTTTCCGTATCATAATTGAAAAATTTACCAGACGATTTTTCTCGTACTTTTTTTATAGCCATTTTATTCAGCCATATCGAACCCTGCTGGGATTTCTTCAATGCCAGACTCTACATTTATTTCTGGATTATATAAATCATCTAATTCGCTTGTTGTGTATCCTGCTTTTTCTAACAATTCAATTGCTCCATTTCTATTATTATTCATAGATTCCTTAGCTTTTATAAGTAAGGCTCTAAACTTTGATGTTTTCATTTTTTTCGTTGGTAATGCTGGTAAAAAAAACTGCAACTCTGGGAATCCCCTTTGTGAACCAGTCTGACTAGTAACAAAACTACCTTGTGTTTTTATTAAATTACTACTGAAATCAGATTCCGCCGTACTACCAAAAGCTTCTAAAAATATATTTGAAACTGGATTATTCCAAAATCTTACTTTAGAAAGTCCTGTTTTAACTGAACCGCTATCTATAATTTTAATCATGTTGTCAATATATTCTATTGATTCATTCATTGACCTTACTGCTGTTGCCTGAGATGATGGTATAACTTTAGTTCTGTATTTTTTTCTTACTTGCTGTTTTATTTCTTCTTCTTTTCCAATCCTATCAAGTCTTGCTTCTGGTGTTTCTTCTGGTTTTACAACAGTTATATTTTCCTTATTTTTACCTGTCATTATTGGTGTACCTTCTGAAGTTACGAGAGTTTCTTTTGTAGGCATTGGAAGAACTGTTGAACCATACGGAACTCTACCAAGTTCTTTTAATCCACCTTCGTCAGTCTGCTCATATACTTGCTTTTGCTGTCCATATTGAACTAATTTTTCTGCCAAATCGCCAGATAAGGTAGTAGTGCCTTCTGGTAGATTTAATTTAATACCTAATATAGATTCAACTGTTGATACTGGAACTTCTCTTGCTTTTATCTTTCTTAATTCCGATTCTTCTTCTAATTTCTTTGTGGTATACGGAACAAGAACATCGCCTAATCCCTTTGCGAATCCTGCTACGCCTGCTAATAAGTTGTCATTTGCCATTATTGTTACCCCACATTCCTACTATAAGTAAGTCTATCCGATTGTTTGTATTGTGGATATACATTTTTTGAGCCATTCACATTTGTATCAATTTGAAATATTCCCTTTTTCTTTTCTTTTGATCTATCAAGATATTGCGCTGTCTTATATCCTACTATGTTGCCACCCAATCTACTCAATGCACCAGTAACTAATTGCCCATAATCTATATCTTGTTCTAATGATTGTCCGTATGATGCTAACGAACGTCTTGTAAAATCTTCTTCCTGTTCTACAAGTCTGCTTGTTGATTCTCTTTGTGCCTGCTGTTCTTGTTCAAACGCATCTCTCTGTCTTTGCGATTCAACTACTTTAATAGCATAATCTTTTGCCTGTTGAAGATTTGCGCCACCCTCAACTACTGCCAATCTAAATGCTTGTTGATATAATAAATTAAGTCGTTGTGTTTCTGCTTCAAATTCTCTTTCGCCAAGTTTGCGTTCTAATGGCTGCTCAAGTTGTTTCCTGAATTCTCTTTGTAGGGATTCTCCAGCCCCAGCTTCACCACGAACACCAGCCCTACTTAATGCTGCCTGTAGTTCTCTTTTGAATTCTTCTCTTTTGAATTCTTCTCTACCACCCTCAATTACACCACGTCTACGAGATAATTCCGATTTTATATCTCGATTTATCTCTGCTGTTAATGCAGACTCTTTTTCACCTTTTCTTTGCGATAAATAATCTTTTAGACTTGTAGCCATATTATCCAGTTGTAGTTCCTTTGCTTAATTTTGATAAAATTGGCAATGACGCAAGTTGACCAGCCGATTCTGCCGCAATGCCTAATAATTGTTGTGTTCTTGACTTTTTCTCTTGTTCTTTTTGTAATCGTTGCTTTTCCTGTTGCGCATATAATTGAGTTTCTCCCCTACGCCTTGCTATATCTTGTTCAAACTGTCTGCCTATATCGGATTGCTTTTGCTTAAATGCTGTTTCCTGCGCGCCCAAAGCAAACTGTTGTCCAGTAGCGATATACTGCGACAAATCTTGTCCGCTTTCTAATGCTTTTGTTACTGCGTCATTATATGACATATTCTTGAAAAAGTTATAATCTTCGTTTTCTAATGCTTCTTGCTGTGATTCAAAACCAGCTTGTAATCCTGCGCCAGTTCTACTAATCTCGCTTGCAAGTTCACCGCTTGTCAATAAACCTCTTGCATGAAGCTGTTGCTCTATTTCTGGTATTGCCTCCTGCAATCTTTCGCCTACAAGAGCTTGTTCTGGTGCGAGAAGAGTTCCTCGCCTACGCTTTAATTCTTCTTGTAAACCGCCCTTAAAGGTTTCAAATCCTGCCTCTGCTGTCGCCTTCTTTTCTCCTGCGCCAATTAGACCTTCTAATACACCTACTGTTTCTTGTGGAATATCCTCAAATTCTGGTTTTGCACTTTCTGATCTCCATTCTGCGCCTCTTGACCAATTAGATATTAATTTTACATCTTGTTTTTCGCCAAATCTTGCTTGCTTTTCATCAGCAGTAAGCCATTGATCTGATCTTTTACCGCCAACAATATCAAGAATCTTATTAGATACATTTTCAAATATTTTACTTTCAAGTATTTTAGAACCGCCCGCATGTTGATTCGCAAGTTTACCAATCTTATCAATCAATTCAGTATTTGTTTTAATTTTACCGCTCGTAATATCTTCTGACAGTTTTTCAGACATATCCTCAGCTATATCTTGTGAAACTACTCCTGATGATCTAAAGTTTTTTGTATATTCATTTATATAATCTTTTATGGTTGTTTTAAGAGAACTCTTTTTATCTGCTATTCCTTTAGTTGTAGCTTCGGTTTTTGCTGTTGGATAGTATGATTTTACTTCACCGTATGCTTCCATTAAATCTTTTTGTTGACTGAGTGGTAATGATGCTATATCTGCTGGCTTATATTGTTTAACAATATCTTTTGCAGCAGACGCTCTCCTGCGAGGCATATCTTTTTCGATGGCAATAAATCTTTTTAATACTTCATCTGTTACTTTATTCTTATCAATATCGCTAAATTTACCAGTTTTTACTAATTCCTGTGGCGATATATTTAGACTTGTTAAAAGTCTAACTTCATCTTCGTTTAATACATTACCTGTGCTAAATATAGCCATTAGTAGCTACTCCTGCTAACAATCTTTGGTCGCATTTGCTTAAATCTTGGTTTTGTTGTAGCCATTGTTCTTCGCAAATCAACTATGCGTCCTTTGTATTCTTCCATCTTTGCAAGCCATTTCACGTCTGATAAATCTCTCATTCTTGACGCTTCTGCGCCATCAAGAATTGCTAAATCAAAATCTTCTGGTAATTCTGGGCTATCATTATCTTCGCTCACCATATCATATACTCTTTTTTGATATGAATATGGAAATAAGTATACTGCGTCTGGCGCAGGATATAATTGCAATCCAATGGCATTATCTCTTGTTATTGTATATGCTGCTGGACTGTCCGTTCCTACGGTTGTTAATGCTGCATTGTGCATAATAATACGTATGTCTGACTCTACTCTTTCTACCCTATATATCTCGTCACCTATTTCTATTTTATCTCCAGACGTAACATTGTCAAGCCATAACGTGCTAATGCCATTCAATACAGTTGAATCAACCGTTTTTGTTACTTGTCCAGTGCTATAAGATGGTTCGTATGGGTCAACACCATAAGGCGTGAATACTTCTGGTCTACCTGTGCTTGATGGATTAGTTGTCATTTCTTCAAGATAATAATTTGATTTATCGTTTAGTTCTCCGTCTGCATACCAAGTATGAAACGATATTATTTTTCTAACGTCGGATTGTAGATAATAGAATTTTTGCCATATTGTATATGCTATGCCAGATTGAGTTGCTTCTATTATTGGCGTTACAAGTGTAATTTCGGTAGTTGAAACAAATCGTGCTATCTTATACCAATTTTCGCTGCCAGCAGGTCTAAAATAACGCCCTTGCATTGCAGATACCCACGTTGTTCCAGAACCAGTAACAGTCCTTGAATCAATCGTTATACTAACAGTTCCAGCGGTATAATTTGCTACGGTTCTTAATTCGGACGTTCTTTTTAGAACTTCCCAATCTGATGCGCGGGCAACTTCTTTATATGTTTGATTTAGTTTCCTTGTGAGTATATTCTTGCCTTCGGAGGTTAGTTTGTCTACTTTAAGCCGATCTCCAAGCTCAATAATAAAGTCTTTAAGAAGCATTTATATCTCCACATTATCTTCTCTGTATATTGAGCATGTAGTCCCATAATATATTTATGTCTGCTGTGCCTATCTTGTTATACATCAGTCCACTACTTAAATAAATACTGTATGGATTGCCACGATTTCGCTCATCTGTTGCTATCCTTGCTACGGTGGTATGAGTCACAGTAAATACGGTATCCGATGAATCGTATATTGTTATTGAGCTATTGGGCGACGGTGAACCTACGATAACATCCCATAATATCACAGCGTCCGTTGCTATGCTTACATCCCTATCGGCGGTAGCAGTAAACGATGATCGCCATACGGCTGGTCGTTCATTAGAAAATCTATCGCTCGACGCATAAAGAAAACCTGCGCATACCAACATTAAAATACCACTTAACTTTTTCATTTTACTCCTCCTTAAACACTAATAAGCTCTTTTTTGCCAACAAGCGAATTGTATGCTGATTCATATTGTTTAACCCCTATTGATATGTCATAAACAGACTCTATTCTTTTTCTTGCCTGAATACCTATTTTATCTCTTAATTCTTTTGATTCAACGAGTTCGCATAAGGTTTCATACCAATCATCTTTATCTTTGCATAAAAATCCAGTCTTTCCATCGTCAATGTTAAGATTATACGGTGGTATATTGCTTGCGACGCATGGTATTTCTAGTGCAGAGTATTCTTCCCATTTAATCTCGCTTTTACAAGTGCTAAATTCCGTGTTTGTTATTGGCGCAATGCCTATGTCTATGCCAAGTGTCTTAAACTTATACGGATATATTTCAATTGGCAACCACTGAACAGCTACTATTCTATCTTCTGGAAATCCTATTGTTGTCCCCTTATAATGCGTTCCCATAATAACAAGCAGGACATTACTATATCTTTCCATAACTCGTCTTATTGCGTCACTAATTTCACACCAATCCTCAAAGTGCGCCATACCACCCTGCCAGCCAATGCGTATAAATTCATCTTTTACAAGACTTAACTTTTGCCAATGTTCAAAGTTAATGAAATTCTTAATTACTCTTACATTCTTTGCGCCTAAATTCTTTAATTTCCCAGCTAATACAGAACTCGGAGTAGTAACCATATCCGCTAAACGCAAACTATTTACGCATATCTTCAATCTCAATTCATTTGCCTTCAAATCAAATCCATTTAAGCCATCCCTAACTTGCACCATTTTGCCATTTGGTAACTCAAAATCTACCTCTTTTACGCCATGATAATAATAACTTGGATTATACGGTGAAACTGCAAATATATTATCATCAAGGTCAATGCAGAACTTCTGCTTGCCATGCTGTTCAAACATGAACTCAAGAAACTTATCACTTGTAGCTTTCTGCGATACGATAATATCTGCTTTATCTATCCATAAATCGAGATCGTCTCCCGTCAACATGCTACTTGTAGCGCAAGGGAATATATCCTTTTCTGCTATGTATGTAAGAGGTTGTTTAATTCTGTAAAAATTACAACCATTCGGCTGTCCTTCTGAACCGAATAGCACTAAACGACCGTTCAACACTTGACAGAACCCCAATTTCCATATATAATAAAACTATGAAACTTATTGAATGTATAAAATATATGCGTAAATATGGCAAGAGACCAACGTATAGTTGCAAATGCAGACTGTGTGGAAAAATTTATTATAATATTCAAAAAATAGGTCATCTTGGATATTGCAGCATTAAATGTGGCACTAATGGCAGTAGTTGGAAAAAGGAAACTGGTAAATATTATCCTTGTGGTGTTTGCAAAAAAAGCGTCTGGAAAGTGCCTTGGGAAAGAAAACATTATAAAAGAGTATTTTGTTCCAAAAAATGTTTTGGGATTGGCAGTAGGTGTGAGAAAAGTCATAGATGGGCTGGTGGTATAAGAATTCATAATGGATATAAATTTATATGGACATATCTCTCTTATGGAAAAGGTAAATATATTTCTGAACATAGAATTATAATGGAAAAATTTCTTTGTAGAAAACTCAAACCATTTGAAACTATTCATCATAAAAACGGTATAAAAACTGATAATAGAATTGATAATCTCGAAGTCTGGACTAAAAGACAACAGCCAGCAGGACAAAGAGTTTCTGATCTTCTTAATTTTGTTGCAACAAACTATAAAACCGAAATAGAAAATATTCTTCATAAATAATTCATAAATTAACATTAAAACATGGGAATTTCTTTAAGAATAATTCTATGTTTTTATTATTCTCGTGCATATCTGCCATAGGGTCAAAGTATTTCTTATATTCTGGATGGAACATAACCCACATTGGCGCACTCATTCTATGCAACATAGTCTTGCCTCTATCTTTAGTATAACCACGTCCATTGTATGCGCCACGCAACTGTTTAACGTGATTGATAA
>ERZ1292637.1263-Hain-H14-01um-R3-1263-length-11030-cov-6_pt1 | contig 11030 bp, 12 predicted proteins | sample MGYA00564405_ERZ1292637 | MGnify/ENA primary metagenome ERZ1292637 (study PRJEB36523, sample SAMEA6512645) | groundwater metagenome | collected 2019-01-09 | study: AquaDiva: Metagenomics assemblies of 32 groundwater samples | reverse complement strand
TGCCGCTTCGTGCCGGAGATCGGCCTGTCCATACGCCAAGGCCCGAACCAGATGTTCCGCCAAGGTCATCGCGAACGCAGCCGCCTTGGGGAGCTTAAGAGCCGCGATGTCCTCAACCGCGATCTTCTCGGCCGTTACCTTGGCAATAAGGACAACCCGCCGCAGTTCCAACTGTTCACGCAGCTTCCGCAGGGTTTCGGCTTCTAGGTCATCCAGGGTGTTCTTGACCACGTTGAAGTCCACACGCTGGGAGGAGATACTCAAGGTTCTATGCACCACGTGTACATGTTTGTCATCCTCGACAACCACCTCTCCGATATGCCAAAGCAACCTGTTCATGCGGATTTCTCCACGACTATGTGATCAGCTGCCACAGACGTTACGCGATAACGACCACCCCTGTTCAGAAGGATTTCATCGTTATACATTCCTAAGTTTAGCACTCGCTCACCCTTCGGCACCACAACGTACATTAGCGTTCCGTTCCGCCGCCCGTCTTTTCCCTCGACTATCGTCTGCAGCGCGATAGACTTAGCCATCTCCTGCGAAGTTGTCGTCGCAGTAAACCCGCGATCGGTAAACTCGACGCCGGGAACTAGTTTCACTCCTATGTCTCCAACGGCACGATAGACAATTGCTTCGCGCGAAAGCGGGTCACCAAGTTCACGAATAGCCCGGTCAAGGTTACGGATCGTTTGCTGCTCCGGGCCTGTAGCCCAATCAAGTGAACCACCTGCACGTAGCGCGCCGTTGATCGATGAGTACCCGTCCTGATCGACCCAATAGCCCGTAGCGGACTGAACCTTATCACGAATCTGGTGATCAGTAATCCGACTAAGATTGAAATCGTCTAGCTCGTCTAAACCTAGCGGTTTAACGCTCGACCCACTAGTTCTACCACCACCCGCCCCGCCCCCCGTTGGTCCGAACTGACCTCCTTCCGGGGAACCAGCCGGAACCCGTTCCTGTTCCAGCTCTGTGATCTTGTCGACCCACCCCTCGTCGATCTCCTCGAATTGCTCCGGCCCAAGGACCAGGACGCCAGAATACGGCGGTACGGTCGCTACGTCGATGTCCCCCGGATCATAAGTCAAGGTCACATGCGGACGATAAGAAGGGAAGTCCCAGGACAGGCCAGCGGCCAAAAGCTGATTGTGCCGTTGTTCCAGCTTCCAAGAATAAAAATTCAAGACCACGGCCCCCTGCACGCCGAGCCGGATGACTTCTGCTTCCCAGCAGTTCTCTTCGATTTCAGTCTCGTCCTGCGCGATCCTGGACCAAGATACGCGCGTACGCGAGAGAGCAACGGTCACGTGCATGTCCGTAGCTGATAAGGTCGTCTTAAACCCGACCTTCTTCGCCCACGCGATCAACTTAGTCGCATTCAATATCGGACGCTTGATGAACAGAGTTCGAGGCGAGTCGGAGTCATCCTCGGCCAAATCCTTCAACTCCAGCGGCAACTCGTCCTTGTCGATCTCCTCACCTTCATCGTCGATCTTCGGCTCTTCCGTTTGTTCATCCAGTTCCGATTCTTCTTCGATCTCTTCTCTCTCCGGGAACTCTAACATTGCACGAACGTGCTTCTCATCCTCCGGCCCGGACTTGACGACCTGGACCTGAACCATCTTAGCCCAGCCGTTAAGCATCTCCTGACGACCCGACTCAGTTAACGGCAACAATTCCCAAGTTGGATATTCGTCAACGTTGAAGTTAAGATCGACCAAAGGCCGGATCAGCCGTTCATTCACGCTCTCCTGTAGCTGCTTCCGCAGGGAGTTGACGATGAGCAAGAACACGTCGAACACTACTTTAGCCCGCGCAAACGACCCTAAAGCATCGGGCGTCAACCCCAACAAGCCCGGCATCAAAATCGCGCGAGCTATGTCTTTATTGAACATTTCCAACGCCGGCACGAATACACGGCCTACCTGACCCGCTAACTCAGGCGACCACAACTCAAGATCGTCGGCCTTCACGCGCGGTATGATGCCCGCCGTCGCCGCCTGTATCCGAGTGATCACGGCCTTGAGCAGACCTACCTGCGCCTCCGTATAATGCGCCGCGTTGTACAACGCGAACAGAGGAGGAACCCCATATCGCTCCAGCAGCATGCCGAGCCACTTGTAGGCGTTATCTTTCAACCACCAGGACCGGTAAGCCGCCTCCAAGTCCGACGTGCCATAGAAGTTTGCAAACTCAAACTGATGGATGAGCAGGATGAATTTACTGGTGGGCAGGCGCCTATTCGAAGTCCCCGGCGCAGCCCGTTCCTGAATGATGCCATCCGGTCTCAGGTTTCCAAACTCATCCGCATCGAATGAGTACTGGTGGGGTTTCTTCGTCGCCAGTCGCGCGATGCCTATCTTATCGTCCCTCAACTCAAAGACCATCTCCGTCACGGAGTAGCCATAATCAAGGAACGTAAGCATCTGGAGCAGGGACTCCTCGAACGTCCCGCTCAGCCGCTCTAATTCCGATTTAACAAATTCCGCCGGCTTAGTGTCCTTGGAGTTGGAAGGAGGCTTTACGTCCCACCCCGCCGCAATAACGGCGTGCTTCTTGAAGCTAAGCGCGGCCTTGATCTGATCATCGCGGCGCATTTTATCGTAAATCGACAAGCCCCGCCGCGTGACTAATTCAGATGGATTATACTGCCCCGCCCCGCCATAACCGAACAGGCGCCACGGGTCGGCCAGACCAACCTCTCCCCGCATAAGTAGCGGTATGGAAGTTGTAGTCTTGCCCCTCGCGGCTGCGTAAGCAGCAAATACCCGGTCGCGCCAATTCATTTGAACTCAATCCTCCCACGACTTAGAAAATGTAAGCACACCGCTTAATTCTTCCAATCTCTCGCCCAATCCCTCCGCCCCCTCCCTCGCCAAATTTAACTCATACGCCGATCCCGATCCCGCCTCATATTTTCGACCCGCGCACGCCAGGACGACGGCATCCAGATCGTCAGGACTCTCCATGTTGCGTGCTCGCATTTCTTCCTTCGTTTCAACGCGAACACGACCATCCGGAGTGTACTTCGCCTTGATCGACGCTAACTGCGCCGCCAATTCCTCATCAGCAGGGTCAATGTCAGCCTCCCCCTTTTCAAACATGTCACGCAGGTTCCAGTGCAACTCAGATCGCAGCCGCGTGAACATTTCATTGTCATCAGCAGGCACGCCGACGTTGACACTCTCGACCCTCACGCCATGACGCCACAATATGTTGTAAACGCCGCTCCCCACGCCGATTCCATCAATCCGAGTTATCGATGCCCCGGTTCGCTCGATGATTTCCAACACCTTACCGGCCGTCTCCACCGTGTCCGGCGTTCGCCACGACCCTTCGCGACGGATCACGCCCCCTCGCCTCGAATACACGGACGTTTTTGCCCCCCCAATCGACCCACCAACATCGACGCCTAGTTGCACGTCACCCGTAGGTTTTAATTCTCGGTTTTGCGCCGCCTCAATCCATGCCATGAATATAAAGACATCCGTTCCCTGATTAGGAAACTGCGCCAGCACCCTGGATTGAAACATCGGAGAGTCAACTCCCCAGCGGGCAAATCGCCGGGCTACCCACTCCGGAGTGACAAGGTATGGCCTTGGCAACACCTGACCGGCAGTCTTATCAACCCACCGGCCATTCTTAATGTCCTCCAACGTGATCCCTAAACCCAAAAAGTTAGGAGTGTCGAAGGCGCTAATCGTCAGCTTATGAACAGCAGGGTCCTTAAAGTCTTTAGCGAAGCGCCCCGTAGGGTCTGTCGGGTTGCCTATATACAGACGGCGGGCGAACCCGCCGGAAGTTATGGAATCAACGGCGTCCATGATCGGTTCGCTCAAGCCGCTCGCCTCGTCACCGATGACCAACACAGCTCTAGCATGAAACCCCTGGAACCGATCAGGGTCCGTATCGGAAGCAGTGAAGCCGATGGCGTACCAATCTTCATCTAACTCCAGGCGCTGCGTCAACAGTTCTCCGCCCAGCTTGCATTTCGCCCCGGCATGAGCGGTCCGTATCTCCCGCCAGATGATGTTGCGCACTTGACGATCGGTCGGCGCGGTGGTCAGCACTAGAGAATGGGGCCAGTGAAACAGAAACCATAGCGCGACCCTGGCTGCGAGCCAACTCTTACCCGTACCATGCGATGATTTAATCGACACTTCACGATGGTCGCGGATGGCTTCCGCTGCTTCGATCTGCTTCTGCCACGGATCGTCGCCCAACACTTCGCGAAACCACCACGCCGGATCGACCCGCGCCCGGCCCCACGCACGCTGAGCCGTATCAACATTCATGACGCGCGACGCTCGACCCGCGCCCCCGTACGCTCTGAACTGGTTCTGCGCCGCTGCGAAACTCACTCAGTCACCTGTGTTTCCCTACGATGCCGCCGTCTGAGGAAGGCCAAGCAGGGGCGGTCCCACTTGGTCGTATCGTAGAAGTCTCATCAAGCCGGTACAGATCATTGCTAGCCAACCTTTCCTTCGATGACGCGACCATCACCCACAAGCCGCATCAGGCCGAGGTACGAGCTAGGCGACCCTGCCCCCTCCTCCTGATACAGCCGATGAATACGCGCCAGTCGGTCCAGCGCGTCCAGTTTGTTGAACAGCTTAATTCGAGTCCGGCGCCTCACCACATCGCCCTTGACCGTCTCCTCGATGACCAATTCCGAGATCACGGCCGCGCTGGTGACGTCCAGACTACGAAGATCGATGCTGACCGCCCCGCTGACCAGATCGACTTCTAAATAGTCGGTGATCGTCGAGAAGGCTACCTTTTCCAACTCATCGATGATCCGCGATGATGGTACTGGTTCCTTGTTAGCCAACTCCTCGCGAACAGACGCCACATGCTCCCTGACGCGAGAATTATTCAGCAAGGCGTTGGATAGAGCGTAAACAGTAGCATGATCAGCAGATGACGAAGGAAATGCACGGCGATAAGCCAGCGGACCGGCGCCTGCTTCCCGACCCAAATTGAGGCAGACGATAACATAAGAATCGGCGAAGCGTCGCTCCCGCTCCGTCAAACCAACAATATTCACAGCTTCGGTAGTCGGTTTGTCCAGATACCCGGTGCGCTCGTCTTTCATCATGCGGTCCTGAATCGGTATATGTGGCCCGATGGCTGCCGGGTGCCCGCCGAGGATAGGTACTGGTCAGCGACTATAGCACACCCACCCTGCCCCTGACAAGGGCGACCTTCTCGACAAGCGAAAATTGACGCAGACTGTATGAACCTACAACCTTACAATTTCTTACGATTGTCATAATAAAATCGTAAGGTGGTCAGAGGGCGCAGCGGATCGCCACCTTTTTGTATGAACCTACAACCTTACAATCTCACTATACCCGTCCTTTTATGGGCGTGGCGTACCGCATGTGCCCACGTTCACTATCTGTTCACGTTTTTACCATATATATACCCCGCTCCTTTTAAAATCCTTCCTGGGAGAAGGAGTCAAGTTGTAAGGTTGTATGGTGGCCCCTCGTCTATCGCGGCTCGCCGCTTTGGATCGCTCCTTACACCTTAGTCGTAAGAAAATTGTAAGGTCTTACAACTGTGACTATATTGTTCCAATTCGGGCCTATACAACTTTAAAATCGTAAGGCTGTATAGGTGTGTTTATGGAGGCACATGTGGCGACATACGCACATACAACCTTACGATTTTAAAGTTGTATAGGTGGTGTCACGCCTCGTGCCTCTGTACCCCCACCTTACGACCTTACACCTTTCTAGTTGTATGGGTCTATATCTTTTCCCATGCGACGCTTGACCCTCCCCGCCCGGCCGTGCTACCGTATCTACCTCAATTGCGGGAGGGGTCATGTCGAATTTATCGGCCACGGAAACAGCCAAGCGTCTCTGTGCGCGAGGATATCATGTTTTGCCCATCATCGCCGGCTCCAAGGCCGTGGCCGTCAAGAATTGGACTAACCTTCGCATCGCCCTGCCCGACATCGGCCAATACTTCGCCCCGGAATCCGATCACGGCGTCGGTCTCTTATTGGGAACCGATGTAGGCGCCGGTGCGCATGTCGCGGCTGTAGATGTAGACATCAACGACTCGTTGCTGATCAGTCGTGTCATGCAGGCTTTCTCCACGTCGCCTCCAACTAAACGTGGTGCTAAGGGCGTCACTTTAATCTGTCGCACCGACATGCCGATCAAGAAGCGTCAATTCAAGCGTAAGGACCCCGTGACCCAGGCATCGACCCTGGTTCTGGAAATCCTGGCTCAGGGCCAGCAAACCGTCTTGCCTCCTTCCATCCATCCCAACGGTCGTCCGTACGTGTGGCCCGGCCAACCTCTTTACGACGTTCCTCCGCGCGATCTCCCCGTATTGGATCGCTGGGTCATGAATGAGATCGAAACGGCTGTCCTTGACCCTGACTCCCCGATGTTTCGACTAAACGACATGGAATATATGGGTGATGGCCAGGGAGGTACGGTCCATGATTCCGTGCTGTCCGCCGTGGCATCTTTCGTCGCCCGCGAGTGGGAGGATGACCCGATATGGGTCCGGGTGGAGCGTGCCACGATACATGCCGTGGAGCGATCAGGTCGGATCTATGATTGGTCGGGGTGGGAGCAGACCGTCCGCAAGATGGTAGCTGACGCACGTGCTAAGGGCTTTGCCGACAAGAAGCCGCGTCAGAAGATGTCCAGCGTGATCGCCCGTTGGATTATCAACGAGTGGAAGGGAAATGGTTGCGTGTACCAGCGCGACGGCCAACTAGTCGTGTATCATGGCGGGTATTGGTCCATCGTGCCGGATGCTGAGATACGCCACGCCGTGGCTACTCAATATCATAAGAATGACGCGTCGTTGGACCACCAGGACTACGCTCAGGCGTGCGCGACTGCGTTGGACATCGCGCCCCGCTTCCCCGTCGGGGTGCCCCACCCTAAGATATGTCTCATGAACGGCACTTACGACCTGACGACGGGACATCTGGGGCCATGGTCCGCCCACGACTACCTGATATCGCGGCTGCCTTTCAGTTACGATCCTAAGGCCGTCTGCCCCTTGTACGCGGCTTTCATGCTGCGAACGTTTGAGAGCGAAACGGGGGGTGATCGTGATAAGTCGATAGCTCTCTATGAGGAGTTTCTGGCTCACACCCTATACGAGTGTCTGGATCATCAGAAGTTTCTGATCATTAAGGGCCTGCCGGGCACCGGCAAGTCCACTCTGGTGAAGATCGCTCGTGCCATGCATTCCCCGTCCGCCCTGTCGAGCGTCGGTGTCCAAGATTTTGGTAACGAGCGGTTCCGCACCGCTATGGTCGGCAAGCTGCTCAACGTCGTCACTGAGGTCGCCACTGTCACTCACGCCGCTGACGACTTCCTCAAGGCCGTCACGTCCGGCGATCCGGTGCAGGTACGTTATCTTTACCATGAACCGATAGATGTGGTGCTGCCAACTCGGATTATGGTCGCGTGTAACGAATTGTTTAAGACTCGTGACTCGTCGGGCGCCATCGAGCGCCGGATGCTCATCCTGACCTGCGACAACCAAGTGGCGCCCGACGACCAGGACATCAACCTGATAGACAAGTTGAAGGGAGAATTGCCCGGCATCTTCAATCGCATCGTGGGCGCGTTGAAGAACTTGCACGAACGTAAACGTTTCTTACCCCCACACCAACACGCCCTGCAGGTAGCGACATTCACCGAGGAGAATAACCATACGGTGCAATGGGTTCTAGAACGGACGCACCAGGGCGCCCACCATCAGAACCCAGATTACGAGATACCGGCCGAGCCGACCAGCACCGAGGTTTCTCAACTGTACCTGGACTTCGCGGAGTGGTCGCGCCTGAATGGGTATAAGCAGATGTCCAGCATATCTTTCGGCATGAGGCTCACGACCATCGGGTATAAAGGCAGCGTTAAATATATCGGTAAACGCGCCGCGCGGACACGGCCCCTGACCCTAGTGACGGAAGGTAAATTTTAATGGAAGAATTATCATACGACGCGATCCTGATCCTGCGAGAGATCGCTGATGCCAACGACACCGGCGGCATGCCGGATATTGGTCAACTGGCGGCAATAACGAAACTACCATTAACACGGGTCGTGGACATCATCGAAACGCTGCGAAGATACGGATACATTGCAACATGAAACTAGGAGGAACTATGATTACACTTCAGGTACAAGTTCCGTACACGCCGCTCGGTTCAAGTAGTAGCCAAGGGCATTCTCAGTTCTTCGTTCTGCATGGGAATATGCTAAAAGAGCTAGAAGCGGATCTCGAAAGGCAGAAAGAGACGATCCTCGCAGGGTGCTGGCGCACGATTCGCTTTGAACCTGGCTATCACGTTGTTGGTATCCACAACACGCGCAGCGATTGGGAGGCAGTATACGGTAAGTCCGACGCCCCTAGAGGCGCCTTCTCTGGTGAAGGAGATCATGATCATGCCCAAGGTGTATAACGTCCAACATAACAACTCTCCAAAGACAGCGGTGTACGTCGGCCGACCGACGGCTTTCGGCAATCCCTATCCGGTAAGGAACGATGATCGGAAGCGAGCCGTCGCGCTATACCGAGCTTATCTTATGGGAAACCGCGCCCTGCTGACGAAAGTGAAGAAGGAGTTGAAAGGTAAGGACCTACTATGCTTTTGCGCCCCTCTTCCTTGCCACGCCGACGTGCTGCTTGAGGTGGCGAATGATTCTCAAACTAATGGCGGTAATGGGCTTGCCCATGTGGTGAATCAGATCCTAACGTAAACGCCAACCCTGTTGGACATGACATGAATCTTAATAGCCGTCCTTGGCTCGACGTAGAGGTTGCAATGATGATGAAGTTATGGAAAGAGGGTAGATCGAGACCGGACATCAGCCGCTTGCTGAACCGACCCTACTCATCAGTGGCGGCTAAACTTAACGCAGAAATTAAACGCGGGTTAGAGGTGGAGGTGAACCGCAAGTTTGGTCGACAGCCACGCCATACGATCACGGAGACGGAAGAGACTGAATATGACGATCAGGATGATGAGGCGAATGATTCTACTTGGGGGCAACTGGCATATGGTGACGAACTGTTCATCACGGCGCTGCGTCGCGCCGATCATTGCTTTTGCGGACTGCCCTTGATCATCATGGATTAACTCAACTGGGTATGGAGAATGAGAAGATGGAACAGACCAATGAAATCCGTACGATACCACACACTGTTAACTGCCCGGCTGAAATGGCGCCAACCAGATTCTGTACTTGCGGAGCACACCTGCTCGGCCGGTTGAAGGCCGTGATCGTCCCGGCGATGCGGCCGAGCGACGCCGGACCGGAGGGCGCGGATTACCACCGGGGCGCGGTTCAGATGCAAATTATTCTGCTAAAACTCGTCGCCGAGTGGTTTGGACACCCGGCGCTGTGGCCCCGGCTCGAAGCTGCCGCTCGCGCAGCTGGACTGCTCGCGCCGGACGTGACGGTGCGCAGCACGGATGACCCTAACAAGGAGACATTGAGATGAATAAAGAACTGATCACGCCCGACAAGGTTAATGACCTATTACTTGAGTTACGCAACGAATTTGCTAGCTATGCCGCTGGGACTCACCCGCCATTAAGAAAATTGCGTCGTCGTAATTGGTTTATTCGAAGTTGGTATTGGTTGATGGGATATGGTCGATAGTCAGACCATATTCGATGATAGCGATCTATAAGAACCCTCACACACCAGAAAGGAACCAAGCAAATGATACCCGGAGCAGACTTAACAAGGCTTTCCATCCTAGAGCGGTGCCGGCAGATGCCACCGGATGAACAGAAGCAGCTGCACCTTTTCGAGATCAACGAGGCATTTCGCGTCCTGCTGACGTATCAACCTGACCTAGGTGACTTCAAGCACTATATGAACGGGGTCATCCTGTCAGCGGAGATGATGTACTGGATATGGAAATCACGGTGACGCATGTTCATGTACAATGCGGTTCTGACTAACACTTGACATGTGATCACGGCATGTGCTAAGGTTTAACGGCTGGGTTAACTCAGCCGAACATAGGAGACGGTAAATGGCTCGACGCGCCCCTGACATCAAACAGCGGTTTTTGGTTGGCGACATCTGGAAACCAAAGGTCAACCCGGCTTACGACTATGACGCTCTGCACCGGCGGGGTGTCAACTTCGGTTGGGTCAGCCAACACCCCGCTCGCTGGAAGGTTAAGTTGATTGCCGGTGGGTGGCAGGTGTCCGGGTTCAACGGCGAGAACATCATCACCTGCCACTTTTCATATGCGGACGACGAGTCATTCATCTTCGTCGTCGTGTGTTACGAAGTGGATCACCCGATTGTGGTGCGCAGTAGGCGTTTGAAACAGCCGAGTGCCGACCAGATTCTGAGCATCATCAACGACGCAATCGAGGAGGAGATGCTCTAACGGTCAAAATATACGTCGGCACTCGCGATGCAAAGGGTAAGGTCGCGGTGGATATCACAGAGGGCAAGGCATCGCGTCCTCTCCCATCTCGACTAGACCTACGCAACTACAGCCCGACCGGCCGCAAGTTGACCTACGGCGAGGTCGCGGCCGACGCGGCGAAGATTCCGCCGCCGGACGTGAAGACGCTCAAGCTCAAGGAGCCCAAGGACTGGAAGTACATCGGCAAGCCGATGAAGCGGGTGGACACGCTACTCAAAGTGAACGGCACGGAAACCTTCGGCATTGATGTAAAGCTGCCGGGGATGAAGTACGCGGCAATCATGAGCAGCCCGGTATTCGGCGGCACGATCAAGTCCTACGACGCCAATGCCGCATTGAGCCGGCCCGGCGTGCGCAAGGTCGTGGAGATCAAGGCGATGCAGCCGTCTGAATGGCCGCCCTCCCCGATCCCGCCTGAGACGCTCGGCTTCGTAAGGAGGGTGTGGACGGAAAGCGGCATCGCAGTGGTTGCCGACACCTGGTGGCAGGCGAAGACCGCGCTCGACGCGATGCCCAAACAATGGGACGAAGGCCTCAACGCCAAGTACAGCAGCGCCGATTACGACAAGCAGCTAAAGGCG
>ERZ1292637.1262-Hain-H14-01um-R3-1262-length-11036-cov-5_pt1 | contig 11036 bp, 16 predicted proteins | sample MGYA00564405_ERZ1292637 | MGnify/ENA primary metagenome ERZ1292637 (study PRJEB36523, sample SAMEA6512645) | groundwater metagenome | collected 2019-01-09 | study: AquaDiva: Metagenomics assemblies of 32 groundwater samples | reverse complement strand
AGTCTCCTTATCATCTGGTCGTATAGTGAGAGGATACGCAAGAATTGTTGTTTTTGTACCACTTAGTGTCCCCGCATACTGAAATTCAACACGATTCCAATCAAGAATCGTAGCTTTCGTGTCCTGTGGATGGTCAAACTGCATCGCGGAGCCAAAGGTGATTTCCTTGTAAAAAGCAGAGGGACCGGAGCCGGTAGAGGTGGAAGTCGCCAGAATTTCACTTCTTTCGTCGCCAATATTTCCTAGTAATACTATTTGCCCTGAAGACGTAGAAAGCTGCTCAAATCCAATGATGCTTTGAACTCGTATAGTAGTGCCCTGAGACACCACATCTTCAGTAAGATAAGTGTTCCTCTTGTCGCGGACTAATTCAGTATTATCCACGTACAAGATTTTAAGAGAGCTCCCGAAATTTTGAACGCGTAAATTCGGCATAGTTTTATACGACAGTCCTTATTTTTACAGCGGGGAGCGCTGATCCTGTCGCAGTTGTCGTAGGACAAGGATCAGTAAGAGCGCCAAATGCCCCCACGCGATCATAATAGGCTGCCCATCCGCTTACTTGAGTTTGATTGCCTTGACGCATGTAGCTTCCTGCCTGACTTGCCCCTTCAACAGCCACATAATATCAGCCCGGACGCAGAGCAAAGCTCGTTGTCGGGTTAATTGCATGGGGTCCGTTAGCGGGGTCTTGTGAGTTTAATGCAGGGTCTGTACCGAATAGTAAAACAGTCGAATTCGCTGTTTCTTCGGTTGTTACTGGTCCATATATCCCCACAACAATTGAACCTGCCTGTGTGCCACCAACAACATATACGATTTGATCAACGTAACAGGGCTCTTTTACTTCAAAAAGTTGAAGAAATACTCTCCCGACTGTGAAAGTCTGAGAAGTCGCACCAATCGCACCTCCACCATGATAAGCGGCGAGCCATCGTGATGAAAGCCTAGATTCAGCGGGATTAAACGGCATAATTTAAGTATTGCTGTCTACCACGTCTATTTTCATCCAACTTCCTGTGGTTGTCCCCGTCCCTTTTGCGCGAATCCGAATAAATCGGTCAGTTAAAGGAATCGGAAGTCGAAACGCCCCGCTCCCGGCGAAGGTGTGTTCCATCAAGTAGTTAGTTGCCGTACCACCGGAGACCGCTTGAGATGTTTCTTGATGCCATGTGGCATCATCGTCTGAAAAATCAACTGCAACCTCCCCGGACGTAAGAGACCCCCTGAAAAAGTTAACATAAGCCACTACTTGGTTCGCGGAGCCGGTGACAAACGAGCTAGAAGCAACATATGATGTTGTTAGGATAGCTGACGACCTCAGGTTTGTGAGAATTCCTGATAATTGGTAAGTCATAATTTAAATTAAATAGATTAAACGATTATTTCGACAATGCTTCGGTTTTCGGAAGCAGTTTTTTCAACTCTTCACATTGTACCTTATATTTTTCTTCCGCGCTCTTCAGTTTATTTTCAAAGTGTGCATTCATTTCGACCACGCGCTCATTGTGAACACGTGCCAATTCATTCTGTTCCTCTGTCAATAAATATTCCCCCACCTTTTTTTCTTGCTCTTTTGACCTTGAGATTATTTCATTAATTTCCAAGTCACGCTGTCGATAAATTTCCTGCGCTTTTGCAGAAACATCCTTTTGGATTTGATCCATTCTCTCGTCAGAAACCACAGTAGCAATCTTTTTTTGTTCCGCTGAATGTTTTTCAAATAGTTCTTGATGCTCTTTCGTACTTTCCTCTTGGATTTTCTGCTTTTCGTCTATCCACGACTCGCGAGCGTCATTGTATTTGATGCAGTAATGCCCCTCTGGGTCATTCCCCAAATTGTCATAAAGCATAAACGCGAAGATGTAATCCTTCCTTCCGGAAGCAAAAAGTTTATCCTCGATTGACAATTTCACCTTATCCAGATCTATGTTCAACAAAGAGGAGACCAGAATTTTTTTGAAATCTCTATCTACAAACAAATATACGCTTACTGCAAGTCGAACCAATACCCAAGTATCCTTAATATCTTCCGTGCGTTCTCTATCCGAGAGGATCCGGATAAGCCGAAGCAACTCCTTGCGAGGATTTTTCTGTAATGCGTCTTTGTCGAGATTTACAATGATATCCTGAAATCGGTAACGATAGGCATTATCCATTTCAAGAACCATACAGAGCATGTCACGAAAAATCAGATGAAATTCATCGTTATTTTCAGGGGAAAACGCTCGATATATTTCTCGGATTGCGTCGCAATACCTGTCTCTCTTAATCTTAACGCGATCAACCAGACGGTATATTACGTAAAAATAAGTTCGTACAATGGGTTTTAAAGCCCAAAATGCGGGTAGAAGAGTGATAAGTAAAAATCTTTTTGCCTTAAATTGATGATAGAGTCCAGAAAGAATAGATCGGGATATTTTCTTTATAAGATCCACCTTGTCAACAAAGTCAAAGAACGGGAATCCTTTATATGGGTACGGTTTTCCAGCCATATAGGTAAGAACACCGCCAGCATCCGGGAATTCCACCGCCTGAAGCATCTCAATATCCTTGGGTGCCTCAGACGGTAGCTCCGGGATTTCCTTCATTTGACGCACGACTTGCATCATGCGTTGTGTTTCAAGTACTTCTTGAGGGTTCATTATTTGTCAAATTTTTATTTATACTCGCGCTATTCTGGTTCTCTGTGACCAGCAGCCAGACGGATAGTGCGAGTTAGTAATGACAAAGTACACATTCATTAGCGGAAGGTTGTATATCCGACAATAGGACTCTGAACAACGGTAGCAGTATCGGTAAAATTCAAGAATACCATATCGATACCGGTGTTTGACGGACGAGCAGACCCGAGCATGATCATACCTCTGTTCGTTGATACCGCCGTTTCATATGCCCCCGACATCAAGGAACATACAAGGCCGTCTTCAGCACGGACTCCTGTAATAACCACAGCTGTCTCTGTATACGAAAGTGCACTGATAGCAGGAAGGTTCACTGTGAAAGTTCCCGATACACCTATGAGTCCGGATTTTGCCGGAAACGAAAGTGCCACGTCCGTATCAAGATATGTTCCTGTCCGAGCGCGAATAGTTGTATAAGGACTCGCGCCCACGTTTGTGAGTCGGATAAAACCTGTTCCTGCGGAAAGTCCAGCATTTGACACATGGAAGTACGGATGCTCATTAGCGGAGTTTACACTGCCCACCGTACCGCTACCGATCATGGAAACCGAAGCGGTCGAAGCAACCTGTGTAAGTCCTTGGTGCATCTCAATCATCCCAGTGTTCTGCGGACTTGCAGTTCCTGAACCCTTTACAGAAAGATTTTGGAAATTTGTAAAATTTCCTCCGTATTTAGTAGACATAATGTTTAAGTAAGATTATTTATAGTGGGCCGCACTCTGGTTCTTCTGTTGACCAGACAGCCAGACGGATGCAGCTCCACTCCCCTTACGGGTGTTTATTCTGTTTCAGGCGCAACGACTTCTTCCGTAGCTTCTTCCACTGTAGACTCTTCCACGGTTTCGTCTACGCCTTTTGTAGTTTCCTCATCCATAGTCTTAAGAAGTTAATTAGTAATTAACCTTGAAATCTTTTCAGAGAAAAATTTCGTCCATTTTTCTCTTTGGAAGTTGACTTTAGCGTTGCAAGAGCGACACAGGGTAATGAGATTTATTTCATTATTATTTGTTTTATCATAATCTATATGATTTACAGATAATTTTTGAAAATAATCTTTTTCTTTTACACCGCACAATTGGCATTCAAAATGGTCGCGAGTTCTGATGTATAGTTTTAATTTACTATTGAACACCGGCAAATAAGGAAGAAAGGATAATCCCCCATGCCAGTTTGCTGATTTTTCACCTGTGCGTTCGGAGGCAACTATCTTCATTTTTTCTTTCATTGATTCCGGCATTTGCTTGCCTTTATTCCATGTTTTATGGCCTTTTTTAAATCTTGTTCGATGGCCAAAAACTCGACCGCGAATTTTATCTCTACTTTCATCTTTCCATTGCCAATGTTTCCCAAGTAAATTTCTATTACCACGCATTGCTTCTGCAATTCGTTTTTTATGTTGAACAGATAATGTTGAACCCTTAAGACGTGCCATACAGTTATTATACTGTATTTCACCGCTAAAGTCAACTTCCTGAAAAGATTGTCAAGGAGCTAAACAAGATCAATACTTGACACTAAGTAGCATTTGTATTCTTACTCGCAACCCATCCGCGTGCATCGTTGTGGCCGATATCAAACATTACAGTTGCCTTGTATTGGATCTCTCCTGTTTTAAAAACTATGTTCGGACCTTCGAGTTGAATCGGCTGCGATTCCTTATACTGAAGACCATTAATAGCGTTCTTCATGGTACTGTCAAACATGAACCAATAAAGGGTGTTCGTAGTAATCCAAGGAAGAGCGACAATCTTATATGAGGGGACACCAGAACCATCGCGATCGGCAGATCCCGGCATAAAGCCGCGATTCATCGCGCTGAGCATTTCTACTGCACGATGATGAACCGCATATCCGCGAGATACCACGAGGGTGTCAAGCATGATATTTGTCGGCGTGCCTGTAGGACTGGTAACAAGAGCCGCGGTTCTATTAGCCGCCTTTAGAGCATCGTATTCGAAGTCCATATTCACTGTGGTACCGTCTGTAACACGGTTTCCCCATGCAGTACCGCCATCTTCACGAGTGTGAGAGGCACTAGCAAAAGCTACACCATCTCCACCGGTTACTGTCACGGCATAGTTGCCAGAGATATCGCTTGCTGAATATGAAGTACTAAATGCGTTATCAAGACGATCCGCGCACCGAAGCTCACGAAGATCTGAGCAAGACTTACGAGCTTCTTCTGCTACTCTTTCAAGATTCCGCTTTTTGATTCCGAAGAACCACATCGGTTTCGTGAACGAGTGCATTACACCAAACTGAACCTGCGTATAGGTTTTATCAAACCCCTGTACAGGAGAGGACGAGGTTACAGCAGCATTTTCAACAATGCGGCCTGCATAACCGAGACCTGAGAGAGACGAATCCTTAAGGTAATAATCTACAACGCCCGTCTCAACGTTGTAATAATCTTCAAACATTCTGGATTCTTTTTCGGACCCCTTCAGCCATATTTGCTGAATACTCACATCAATGAGATCAGCGGCGTCCGAAAGTTGTAGTGGGCTAGGCATGATGATTAAATATTAAGCAAATAATTTTATGTGCCATGGAGACCTCCTTGAACAACACTGAAGAAGCCAATAAGCTTTCCGCTTCCTGATGTTGAACCGGTCATGGCAACGGGTACGAAAACACGGTTAATAGCCTCCACGTGCGTTGTCTGATTATGAACATAACCACGTGTAGCTGAGAGATACTGTCCGATACCAATCTGCGCGGTTGTAGCTGCGTTTGCACAATCAACTTCCCACAGTTGAGAAGAATTGAAAGGAATTACGCGAGCGAAAGTATCCGAAGCGCCAATACGATAATCCAGGGACACACCAAAAAGTGCAGTCCGTGAAGTATCAACACCGACATCTCCTTCCACCATCGCGCCGCCGGTACCTGCCCGTACAATTGCAACAGGAAGACCAACGCCAACAACTCCGGAGACAGGTAAATTTACCACTACGGGTTCAACTACGTTCCCGCCGGAATTTACAAATCTAAATGCCATATTAGAGATTCTTTTCTATTTGTTTAATGTCCTCCTCACTCCACCCACCGGCACGATACACCTCAAGCGCATGTGCTGATAAGCTTTTTGAAGAATGTGAAGAGGATTGAGCACCCCCCGATCCGACACTTGCGACTTCAAGCTGCCGTTTCACGACCGAACTATCCGGTCGCGGGGCACTCTGAAGTGGACGAATCATTTTGTGGACTCTTTCGAGAACCTCTCCTATTTGATGCGGATTAGCAGGCAGCTTAAAATAAGTGCCTAATTCACGACTGAATGTTTGCCAATTGACATCATTGGGATCATTTTCAGGTTTGTATTCAGGATATTTATCGAGAAATTTGTTGAGTTCCTCCTGTTTTACGGATTCGTAAAACATTTTGCTGGACTCTTCTTTCGTGAGATACCCCTTTGAGCGCAATACCTTTTCGATAATTGCCACGTCGTCAGGATTAACTCCCTCGAGTTCCGCAATAGTCTCCTGTACCTTAAAAAGTTCTTGTTCCTTGAGTTCACGTTTCTGCCCGCGTAATTCAGAAATTTCTTTTAAAAGTTTTACTCTCTCTGTTTGCAGGCCTTGAATTTGATTCGTCGTTACCTCATCATAGGGTTTATCCGGCTTCACCTCCGTTTTTACAACAGGCGCAGCCTCCCCAACTGGTTCTTCTTCCGTCACGGGTACGGCAGGAGTTTCCTTCTCCTCTTCTAAGGGCACAACCACTGTTGAATCCTCAGGGTTGACATCTACAGTCCCCTCGTCCGATGTGAACGCCGGGATGCTCCCGATAACTTGTGGCATAATTTTTTACTTCTTTTTTTTACTTCGAGAAGAACGAAGATTATTACTTTTGTTAAGGACTTTGAATGAGACTACCGGATCCAATTAAGGCAGTCCCACTCAAAGGTCTAAACCTTCTTACCCTTATTCTTCATCATAACACCGGTCATTTTTACTGCAACAGTGTTTTTCTGTTTTGGCATTTGTTTCTTCATCATTCCGCCTTCAGATATCATGTAATTCTTTTTTGGTTTTGTGTTTGTCATGATCCCCTATAACTACCATCACCGGAAAGCCAATATTTCGCTTTAATATCCTTGGCTTCCAGCGAAGTAGCTTCTACAATTTCAAAACGTGCTTGTTCTTCATCAATACCGACCAATTTCAATACCATTTTTGTATGGTAATTCTTGCCTATTTTCCAATTACGGCCGTCAGGGAGCGTGTCGAAAGACACATATATATGATCCTTCATTGATCTAGATGTAGTATTCATGGTGTTCTATCATTAACGATTAAAGCTTGAATTGTTGGGTTAAAGCTAGACCATACCTTTTCCACCCAAGCGCGGACACCGACAATCCCCTCAGAATAAGGGATGACTTTCGGCCGTAAGTCTCGCTTGTATACCTCCTTATATTCCTGACTTACACTACTGTATTGTTCAGGAACCACAATAATAAAATGAAACGCGGGAGAGTCAGACAACGGAATAATTTCAATTCCAAAATTTTTATTTAATATTTCGTCAGTAAGCGTCCTGAAATCCACAGGAACATGGTATTCCTGTTGTTTCGGCTCAGGAACTTCAGATGCAATAGCAGGAGCAGGAGCAGAAGGAACTATAGGCTGATTACCTACTTCTGAATCTGGTAATGTCCTAGAGCTAATCCTTCCTTCAAAGAATCTTTCAAATTTATCCGCCATACCTGCCATTATCGAGGTGAGCTTATCAATTTTTTCTCCCAAAAAGTTATCATTTTGGGTAACTGGCGCAGAAGGAATCTGTACAGGTGCTGCGGGATCAAATGAAACCGATGGGTTTATAACGGAATTAAGAGCTATGCCTTGAAAATTTTCCTCTTTTTTATGTCGTCCCATAATATTTAAGATAATACACTAATAATAAAAGTCAATTAATAACTATCTGGGGATAACTTTCCCGATAATTTCTTCTTCTGCGGTTGGGAGAGAGATGCTGATTGGAAAAGTTAAATTTTCACCTTTACGAACATTCTTGAATGCTTTCACTGAAACTACTGTTTCATAGTGTTTAACCCGTGTTATTTTCTGAGGTATCATTTTTTGCTGCTCCTTCTCATTGCCAATAGCAAAAAGAATCGCGTTGAAATGCTCTTTTTTAATATACGCTTCATCCCCATTCGGATAGATGAATTTCAAAACCTTGCAATCCTTTATTTTTGGATCCTTTGTCCAGTTTACCTCAACAAGCAGGTCTTTTGACTTGTTTATGTCAGGAACTCGAAATTTTTCGTGGCCTGTAATCATGATAATTTCCCGATTATATTTTCTTCCTTACCGAAAAAGTATTTTTCGCCCTTAATTTCTACATCATCAAAGCCATACGACCGAACGAGAACCCTATCACCTATTTCGATAGGTAATTTGCAGGTATCTCCTTTACCAACCACGATCCCTTGGTTACGTTCGCGGTCAACATCTTCAAGAAGAAGGATACCTGATTCTGTTTTTTCTTCAGGCTTTAATTCTTTTAATAAAACATAATCCTGCAAAACGGATAACGGTGTCGAAGTGCTCATATTTTTGTATAAATTAAAATAAACGCTACTATTGCAATAATAATTTTCAACCACTGGATAATACGTTCTTCTGTTGACATATTACTTTGTTTCTAATGCTTGATTATAACATTCTTGTAAAAATCTTCGGATCCCCCTAACTTCAAAATCAATCGAAAATGCCCTTTTAATGGTGTCCCACTCTGTATCTCCGACTGAGGGCTGGTCTCTAATTTGCTCTATTAGCACATGAGCCAGACGCTCAACAGTCTGCCACTGGGGAGCCTGAAGAAGCTGTTGTATCTGTTGTCGTTCAATATTCGTAATCATCGAGATGAAGATTTAATCCTATTAGAAATAGACCCAGCAATACTTGTTCTTGTAGGCATCTGAACATTACCTACGAACTTTTCCGCACGACCGGGTTGTACTGCCGGTGTTGCTCCCCCTTGCTCAGGAGGATTATTTTCATCTATAAATAATGGTTGTTCTTCCGGCTCGGGTGGATTAAGCCAGCTATCCGGGATTATATCTTTTGGGTCTTTATCGTACAATTTAGCAATTGCTTTGGCCGTTTTAAGATAAAGTTCTGGTGGCTGCACGAATAAAGGAATAAGAATATTCCACATTTCAGTTTCCAATGCTTTGTCTATCTGTTTAGACGGAGTAAGCATTGACTGCGCCTTGATATTTATGATGCCTTCCCACGGAAGATATTTAGGTTTAACCCTGAAAAATTGAGTTGCTTCAGTTTCAATAAGGTTCCCTTTTTCGTCCTTGTCCACATTCAAGGGGAATTCACGGAAGATTTTAGCTATAAAGACATTATCTTCATTCCTTTCATATAGTTCAGGGTCGCTTTGAATTTCATTCAAGTAAGAATCAATAAGATTCGGGTCAGAAATTGCATATGTCTCAGGGATAGAATAAAGCGTCTGAATAAGTGAGAGTGTGATATACCCCTCCTCGTTTAAAGCATCCAGAATATTATCAAGCGGTACTTTCATCCTTTTCAATGCAGCTTCCTTTGCTTGTGCTATCTCAAACGCGGTCTTCCCGGTAATTTCACCGGCAAGAGTATCATTAATACCTGAAGATTCATCAACACCTTTCCTAAAATAAGCAAGTCCTTCCCATGCTTCACGCCCCGGACCGGGCACCTGAAGCCATGTAACACTCTTAGGGTCGAGAACTTGTTTACCTTTGCCCGGCGTAATCGTAATATCACCCGTATCTGTAAGTACTTGTGTACCTTGATAAAAAAACATTTTGTAAATAGCAAGCGTAAGCTGATCTACAGTCATGTTTCGAATACGATCAAGAAGTCCTTGGTCGAAGCGCATGGCTTCATATATACCAATTCCGTAAATAGATTCAGCATGTCGAAGTGTCCAGTATGTATGCCACAATGACAATTTCTTAACCCCGGACGAATTCGCAATAGGTAAGGGCTCCATGACAACCGGGACCCCGTTTACAATCACATAAAATAAATCTTTGATTTTATTTTCATAAAAATAAACTTCAACCAAATTTGTATCCCTCACTGTCTTATCTTTTGCAGAATTATGTGTGATTGTTTCACTGGTAACACCGCCCGGCTTTACATATTTCCAGTTCACATACTTTCCAAACTCTTCCTGAGCGCTATCCATGGTGTAAACCTTTCTCCATGCCCAATCCCGAGTGGAGAAAGTATTGTTCGGACGCGCCATGTCGTCAACCCAAACATTACGCGGGTCGAGGTTCTCACGAAAAATATCATTATATTCAATTACTTCTCTTTCTTCATATTCATTCTTGCTGGGATCTAAGGGATCATATTTCCTCAAAACTTTCACATTTCTCTTCAAAAGAAGAGGATATGTCCTTGCTGCGGCAAAGCCGTATTTGGCAAGATTATGGACAAACAGCTTCAGTTGCCCCTTCCCGCGCGAAATTTCCCAACTCCGCTCATATAATTGCTTCATCAAGTAAGTCACACTTTCATACTTTTTCGCCAAAGGAGTAAAAACACCGCTAGGATTCTGGTCTATCAGAATAGCCAAAGCAGTTCCTATTTTTGTATATACATTCGGTTGCGAAACATCCGATTGCCAATCCTTATCATCCAGAGTAACTACCTTGCCGCGCCATCCTTTTTTTTCGTCAGTTGCGATTACCTTGCGACTACCTTTCGTATTCAGACGATGGGGAATATACGCAGTGTCAGCTTCACTCCACAGAGTATCAAGATCTAACCCATAATGGTTAGCTCGAACGTCATTCAATTCCAAAATTCTATTTTTTACAAACTGAAAATTAATTTTCTCTGAATCAGACAACATCGATTCACTGAAACCACCCTTATCTTTAGATCCTTCTCCCGCAGAGGCGGGAATCTTATTCGTCTTGGATTTTGACGGCATGATTTGTATTAAATTGATGGATAATAAAACGAATTAAAATCAGAAGCACTCACTGTATCCTTTTTTTGAAATTCTAAAAGTTTTTGTTCCACCTCATTAAGCGGTCTAGCGGATTTACGTTCATGTAGACCCATTAAAAGGTATCTGGTGGTATCTCCCGCGTGATCTTCCGAATCAGTTTCCACATCTTCCGGCCTATGGTCATCATGCACCAAAGCAGGAATAGTGCGGATGCTATTCTTGCAGGTCTTGAAATAAACCAAACGAGGATCAATCTGCTCATTCCACCTTAAATATTGATGTACCAAATTCCAACCATCCACCCTGCGATTACTCGCCGGTATCCATATTATACCATAGCGCGCAAAAGTCTCGGCAATCGTTTGTCCCCCGTACTTATCA
>ERZ1292637.1260-Hain-H14-01um-R3-1260-length-11044-cov-4_pt1 | contig 11044 bp, 14 predicted proteins | sample MGYA00564405_ERZ1292637 | MGnify/ENA primary metagenome ERZ1292637 (study PRJEB36523, sample SAMEA6512645) | groundwater metagenome | collected 2019-01-09 | study: AquaDiva: Metagenomics assemblies of 32 groundwater samples | reverse complement strand
TGGATATATTATATTATTAGAAGCGGTCTGGCTAGCAAATGATGCGCTGTTAATTTCGTCGGTTAGTTGACCTGTCGTTGCTGTCATTATGTTACTGCGAATGGTATTGCCTGTTGGTAAAGTATTGCAGCCGCTGCAACTACCTTTATATCCAAAGATAAAGATAGAGTTGGCAGTAGCATTCTTATTTGCAAATATGTTATTCTCTATCCTACAGTTTTTAAAGCGTGCATAGTTTGCATTTGAAGTGTCAACAGGATACTCTTCTACATCTGCATTTCCTACAACAAGGGCTTGACGCAGGTCATTTCTAGCATTCTCGATAAACTGGTTTCTAGTGATAATGTGGTTTTTGCCATATGCTCTTAATCCTGTATTCACTAGGGTATTCGAGTCAACAGTACAATCGGTACACTGTCGTAGAGTAATAGCAGCATCGCAATTAACACATGTATTATGATGGATATTAAGACCAGAACCCTTACACGATATGAGTTCGGGGTCTGCGCCAATATCCTCAAAGCGGTTATACGCTATCTCTGTGCCAAACTGGTAAGTACAACGGCCGGAGTCGCCTACTCTTATGACTTCAGTATCATTACCCAGTCCCTGCACATCAAAGAAATAATTGTATAAAATCTTACAGCCGGTAGTAGTTTCACCTGTCTTAAATACTAGCAGTAAAACATCATCATTTGTTTTTGAGTAGAATTTGTTATGGTCTATCGTGGCATCATTAGCCCTTACCCTTACCCATTTTCTATTAGCACCTGGATTTGCAAAATGGCAGTTGTTTCTAGTAAACTGGCAGCCAGTACCATTAATGTCTATATACTGAGCGGCAGAAGTTGTAAAGGCAAGGTCAAAGCCTCTAAACTTTATGTTGTTAGAAGTTAGGTCTATTGCTTCGCCCGTAATGGTAGCGCCGCCAACATTCTGAGCACCAAATTCAACTACGCCAGATGCATTCTTTGTTAGGCTTTTCCTTGTTGCATTGTTATAAACACCGTCTGCCAACAAGACACGATCGCCAGTTGCCGCAGTATTCTGATAAGTATTAAATGCTGTAGTAAGATTAGTTTCTACATATTCAGTCAAGTCCGGTCAACTTAACTTAATGTCTGTGTCCATGTCACGGCGAGTTGATCTCCTGAGATCATTGTTCCGCTACCAGTCGAAAAGTTTGCAATATGGGCCATAGTTCCAGCAGAAGAAGCGTTGAATGTTGCAGAAGCAAGAACTGAAGTAAATGAACCTGTAGCCGTGAATGTTTTTGTTATTGTAGTGGTATTTGTACCGGCAGTATGTGTGGGTGTACCACCTGCTCGAGCAAGTCCATTGGTTGTGATCTCACCTGTTAGTGTTGTGTCTGTTACTGCTGGAGTAATCGTTGATTCTGTAAGTGCGATAAAGTTAACGCCAACACCACCAGCACCCGTATTAACATAATCTTGATTGTGGAAATAGTCTTTGCCTGCATTGGTTAGAAGATTATGAATCTGATTAGCAAGACATTCCCATTCGGTGTAAACTCCTTCGTCAATGTAGTGACGCTTATAGACTGTAAGATAGGCACAACGACCTGTCATTTCTTTGTCTTCTGTCCTCCACATTTATTGCAAACAGGTGCAATATCTCCCCGTAACTTTTCATAAGAGAATGAATTACCGCAAATAGAACATTCAGCGAAACTGTTGACTATGTAATGACCTTTAGTCTTTAGATGTTCATTATACTCTTTTAGATTAGTGGTCTTAAATGGTTTATCGGCATGACTATCAGCAGTACATTCAAAATTCCCGCTACCTTCGACTAATGACAATTCAAAGGTAAAGCATTCAGGAAATAAAGAGAGAACTAAACTAGGTCGCGATTAATCCAAATGTTCTCAGTGTTGCCTTTAGTTCGTTGACCTCGGTTTCTAATGCTGCAAGTGTAGCACCTGATGTATCAGCATTCGCGGCTTGTTGGACTACAGGAGTCGCATTAAAGAAAGCAAGTTTCTGTGTGGTTGCAGTACCAATTTTGGTTCCTGTTGTAGTATTGAAGGCAATATCTTTAGCGTCGTTAAAGGTAACTGTGCCATCTACTGTTGTGGCTGCAAATGTTTTGTTTGATAATGTATCTGTGGTGTCTCTGCCTGTTATGGTAGTAGTTGCTGTTGGAAGTGTTAGAGTACCAGTATTTACTATTGTAGAAATGACAGGAGATGTTAGTGTTTTGTTAAGAAGAGTTTGAGTATGTGCTTCATAAACTCTGGTATCATTTCCAGTAAGAAGAGGTTCGGTTATTGTCCTATCTGCTGTTATTGCAGATGTACTAATAATATAGGAGAATGTGTTGCCCGGATTCCTGTATCTAAGTATGTTTGTTCTGAATGTTACATTGTTATTGAAATCGACAGTATCAATAGCAGCAACACCGTTGAATAAGTCGGAATATTTGTTGATGTCAGCACCTCCGAACTTTGCTGCGTCACCTGTATCACCTGTATTTGTACTTGTCTTCCAAGTCATGAAACTTTAAAATTTAATAATTCACGAAAGAACTAAACTAGACTAAACCAATTCCAATATTGCTACATGCCTTCTAAATGATGTTAATGCATCTGCAGCACTGTGTGTTATAGTGACATCTAGTGTCTTGGCTGCTGTGGAATCTTCGACTGATTCCCCACCTATTGAAGTATGAGCCATTATTTCGTCATCTGCAAAATCACCAATACCTGACGTTGTACCGCCTGCATCGCCAAGATTTACATAACCTCCTAAGACCTGATCATTAGTGGCATTGTTTGCTGCCAGTAAAATGTTTAATTGTATAGGATGTCTTGCTGTATCTGTTGCTATAGTATTGGTTCCATCATTGTATAATGTAGTCGCTCCATATTTTATCTTCAGAGTAATGAATTTTGTAACGCCTGAGTTGTTTAGATAATCACAAATTAAGGTAAGACGGAGCATTCGATTAGTTGAGATTGTATTACCTGTTACACTGAAAGAGTAGATACTTGTTTCAGTTACTGTATTGACTACATCTTGAGTGGCTACGCTTCTATTCAGTATCTCAACAACATCAGCAGTATGTGATGTTATTGCACCAGTACCATTTCCCTTAAGCCATCCTGTAAGGGTTGCAGCACCCGTCCCACCTTTAACTACATCCATAGTACCGCTCAGATTTGCAATATTAAGCGCTGTTTCATCTATTGTATCCGCAGTCCATGAAGTGCCATTCCAGTAGTATTCGCGTCTGGTATCAGTTTCAAAAAAGCGGTATCCTGTCGGAAGGTTGGTAGTCGGTTTTGTATCTGAAGATAGTCCATTGATTTTATTACCTGCAAGATATGTTAGAACCATAGTTAGGCGATCTGAATCTCCGTAACACTGCCTGCTTTCTTTACCTTGATAAACAGCCCGTCATTGTTAGCATCTATCTGTTTAGCATAAACTCGGACAAAAGTAGAAGCAGCAGAGCCAGGTACTGATATAGTACCTATGTCTGCATAATTAACAATTTTGGTTGTATTTGTACCATGATCAACGAGTCCAGCGGCACTATAAACAAACTCGGCTGTAGTATCGGCTGTTACTGCAGGGGTTGTGAATGTGGTTGTGAAGGTGTTAGCGGGATTTCGAAGTTGTAGTTTACCGGTTCTAAATCTTGTCTTTGTATTTATCTTGGCAGTTCTTGAAGCATCTTGATCCTGATCATCAAAGTAATTATCGAGAATATCCCAATCATCCCCACCAACGTGATCGCTATCACCAAGATCGGTGTTAATAACCTGTTTAATGAATGTCAACTCTCGAGTATCTCCCAATCATAAGTACGGTCTGTGCCTGCAGTTCTCTGTATAGATACACGAAATTGATTAGGCGACCAGAATGGACCTGAATCTTTTACCGGACTTTCTGGATCTGTAGTTTCTGCATCGGTATAAGTTTCAACGTGGAAACGAGCAAGAGTGCCTGTACTCTTTACCTTCTTATAGACAAAGACTTTGAGTGTATCACCTGAGGCCATCGGCGTTAGATTAATTGAGAATTGAAGGTACTTGTTAGCAGTAATTGTAGCAAGTACTTGCTCTGTTCCATCTGTTAATGTTGAGCCTTCTGTGTTTAATGTTGGCATTTAAGAAAAGTTTTAATCATAAAAAGAGAGAGAACTAACTAAATCATTTATCTTGAAAGTGTTGAACATAATAGAGTTGGAATGTTTTTGCTGCCGATCCTACTAAACATTCGATCCACCACGACCAACAGAGGCCATTAGTAGCACCTGGAATCTTTGTATTAATATCTGCAAATGCCGCACCGTCTATGCTGTATTGGAATTTGGATGACGCTTCTACCGCTTTGATTGCAAATGTATGTGCCAATGTATCTGCAGTCAGTATATTTGCTATAGTTGTTGAGTCTGTACCCGTTGCGTTATTTTGATAAATATGCCAGTTTCCATCCACACCTGAATCATAGCCAAATCCTACGCCATGCTGTCCTGAGAGTGGATCTGCTCCTGAAGTCGGAGCATTGGTCGTTCCAATTAATAGCATAAAACATCTGCAGAGAGTTGTTTGGCCGAGTTTTATCTGCCATTGTGTAATAGGGTTATAATCACGCTCTGTAAGGAGAGCGCTTATTCTAGTACCGCTTAGGGAATTTATTGTTGTTCCAGAAGAATAACCTAATGATACACCTGTAGAATCTCGGGACATGCCTGTTGTTGTACCTGTTAAAACTACTGTGGCGGCTATTGTCTGGCCCCAGAGCCCAGTTGTTGCAGTAGTCGCTGAGGTTGGCATGAATGCTGCCGTCCTACCTTGTGATGGGAATACAAAGATGTTAGAAAATGTATTTAATTTAGCATCAACCGTTTTATTGGTCAAAGTCTGTGTTGCGGCAATTGTAGCAACTGTACCTGTTGCATCTGGAAATGTAAATGTTCTAAAGTCTGTTAAGCCTGATTCAGATAACGCCACTCTAAGATTCTGGCCACCGCAAAGGAGTAAGCCGGTGTTACCAATTCCTAAAAATGCCCGTTCTACTCCTGCGATTCTTTGGTACATGTTTACATTTGTTGTCTCTGAACCTGCAGTATTAGTGGTAGCAAATGCCCTTATCGCAAGGGCAGTATACTGTGCACTACTAGAATTCCATAGATCAAAGTTTAATGTTGATGGGGTTGTGGTTGTGCTGTTTGGCCTGAAAACTGTAAGAAGTGGTGTAGCGTCCTTCTTTATGGTGGTACTGGAATAGGTCTTGGACCTTTTGTAAGTCTCGATTGTTGGTGCTAGAAAATCGTTATTTGAGCCAGTATCAGTGATTATACTGCTCGTGGTCGAACCGCTGTATGTATTATTAGACGTGGCAGTAGTTACATAATTAGTACAACCTTCTACTCTCATGTTGAATACAGAACTGCCACTTGGTGCATCTATGGTCTGCTCTCTTAGTGCGGTTTCCATGTTTTCTATATCTAGACCATAAACAGCCCATGTATCACCACCATCTTTATCAATACCAAACGAACCTGATACTGGGCCGGCGGTACCGACTATAGCACCACCGAATATTTCTATTGCATTGGCTGCGCCATTGGTTACCGTTATTGCTTTCTTGGTATTGTGGATATAGGGTCCGTATATCTGAATGTCGCCATCGAAGTTACCACCACCATTGAGTTCAATCCCTGTTGTTGTATTGGTAAGGGAACCGTTTAGGCGTGGATTATACAGTTTACAATGGTTTACATTCTTTAGTCTAAGACAAACTGGCGTTCCTGTTGCCGAATTGCATTCTATTTTCCCATTTCTAAGTTCAAAACCAATTGTCTGCGTTCCAGTGCCGCCAACTTCTAAACATGCATCTGTTCCAGTATATGTCCAACTAGTATACGGATTTTCAAATACTATTATTACGCCGTGTTTCGCGGCAGGAATTGTTATCTTTGTATTTATTGTAAACGCACCTTGCTTTACGAATATGATTCCACCATTGGATGACATTGCATCAATACAAGCCTGAATTACTGTGGCTGCATCTGTATTCTGAAATCGGATATATTCACCGACTCCAAATCTTGCTTTTACCTTATACGAGTCATTAGAGTCTGCAAAAACATGATATGTATAAGGTGAATTAAATATGAAATCGCCATCCGTGGTTATAGCAGGACTTCTAACAGTTAGACTGGCAGTATTTGCAGCATTTCTATATTTTAGATCTTGGTCAAAGAATGTCTTAGGGCCTGTTACATTCTGGACATCGGAATCACCTAGAAATGCGCCAGATGGATTTGCCTTTGTAGTTACTGTGCTTGTGCCGTTACCAATAAGAACGCCTGTTAGGGTTGTGGCACCAGTACCTCCTCCCGCTACCTTAAGTCCTCCATATTCAACATCTGTGCCTGCATCATTTACCTTTAATGGTAGGAATGCCGCACCTCTTGCTAAAGGTGAAAACTTTGTACCATCATCTTTTAGGATAGCACCTAATGCTGGTGTAGTCTGTTTGATTGTATTATCTTGCGCTACTACGGTTTTACCTGTAAGAGTTTGAGTATCAGTTGTGCCTACGAACTGACCTGCTAAGCCTACAATACCACGTAAACTATCTTTTGAGTATCCATAATCCGGGATTTTTCTATAACCTCCTTTACAAACAAAATCAGTTCAGAGTCAGAATGAGAAGTAAATCTAAGCCGGTGTTTTCTTCTTTTCCATTATGCCACTTACATGTTCTCTAACAAAGTCTACACCTAACGAGCCAAAGAATATTGTTCCCACTATGGTCATTAATGCAACTTCGTCTACTGCGCCCTTCAATACTGTAAGATTGGCGAAGCCTAAGGCAAGACCTGAGAGAACACCTGTAGCCAGTCCATCTATGAACTTTCTGCCATCGAATGGCTCTCCGCTTCTATTCCATCCAAGATATGCAGAAAATGCTCCACCTACTCCACCAGTTACAAGACCTATCGTGATTGCAGTCCATGCCTCGAGTACCAATTGTAAACGCTAATTGACTAAAGTTAGGATAGAGAAGTATTAGAAAAAAGAAAGGGAAGAGTTAAGTCTAGTTTAGTTTATTCGCGAATGGTATTAGGAATCCAGGTTCTGGAATGAAGCCAGTGTCGTTTTCGTCAGGGGTTATAGTCACATTGCCGTTTACTGGAATGGTGACATTGCCGCCATTTGTTTCATTTCCTGTTTGGTTATCTACTGGTGGTTCAGGCTCAGGCACTGGAACAGTATCATTGCCAGTCTGATTGTCTACTGGAGGCTCAGGTTCAGGGATTGGAGTTGTGTCGTTACCTGTTTGATTATCGACAGGTGGAATCGGTTCGGGTATTGGACTTGTTGCATTAACTTCTACACAACTTACTGTCTGAGGTGGACTGACTGTACAAACTACTTGCTGTCCGTTTGTCGAATTAAGGAATACTGTAGCAGTTGCGTTCATTCCGTCCTTTCCATCTTGGCCGTCAACACCACTGGTTCCATTTGTTCCATCACGTCCGTCCTGCCCATCAACTCCGTTTGTTCCGTTAACGCCTGGAATTCCTGGGACTCCTTGCTCACCCTGTGGACCTGCTGGACCTTCTGGTCCCTGTTCACCTGGCGGTCCTTGAGCACCATCTTCTCCGTCTTCACCGTCCTTGCCTGCTCCTATGTTAATCACTACATCAGAGTCTTCAATGCTTACTTTCTTTGGATTGTTTATGTCTGCATATACTGTCGTTAGACTTGTAGTCGCTATTGCTCCTATCGCTAGAAGCAACAAAATTACTGTGTATGTATACATACGTATAGAAAAATCGGTTTTTTACCCTCACGAGAACTAATCTAACCAGTAAGGTTTGTGAGCGTGATATTCTTTACTACAGTCTTGTTCAGTATCTGCTCTGTATTGAATTTGATGTCGTCTATTAGATTGGTTTTCTCTTTGATGTCTTCAACCTCGCCTATTACGATACTACCTAACTCATTGATGCCCTTAGCCAATACTTTCTGATTCTGAAAACCTGTCTCTTGATTCTCTGATATGTTGATAACAGCCGCTTGCGTTAGATTTACCTGTGCAGAAGTAGCGTTTACTGTCGTCCTTGTTGCATTAAGTTCTTGCTGTGTCTTCGTTATTTCTTCGCCAATATCAGGTGATAGCCATTGATAAGCGAAGAAAGTGATACCAAAACCAATGACTAGGATTATAATAATCCCATAATCTCGTTTCCTACTACCATTACTGCCCTTATTGCTCATGATGACTCCGATCTACTCCTTTCAAATATGATATGTCCTTTTCACAAGAATTAATCTGTAACTGCATTTTATCCATTCGTTTAGCATCTTCTTCACGTTTGTCGTCCCCTTCCTTTGCTGCTTTCCTAGCCTCATTTATGAACTTGACTTTGATGGCAAAACCTGCTGTGGCTACTGCTATTATGATTAGCAATAGGTCGAAGAGTTGGGATAAGTTAGAAGCATACTCAAGAATAGCCACGTTCTAAAATAACCGAAAGTGGACAAAAAACAAGAAGTATACTTCTATTCACATTTTTACAAGTTGTTACTTCATGGTTTATAATTCCGCGCAATCTGGCATAGACGCAGTACGTAAACAAGCCGGTAACTTACTGACTACAGATTATTTAGATGCAGATATTACCGAGAATATTAACGCTGCCTACTCTCAGATTCAGATGGCATTAGATCGGAGTCTAACAAATCCGTTAGTCTCTACCGATGTAGAATATGGCTTTCTCAAAAAACTAGAATCAAAGATGGCAGCAAAGGAATGTTTGAAGCCTTATGGTGCTGAATTTCTACCAAAGATTCAAGACCTTGATAGAGAGATTGCAGCAGATCTTGCATTTCTGTCAGCAAATATACAGAACGTTGTACCTACAATAGCGTCTACAATGCATGTATATACGCCAGCAGCACTAACATATCCGAAGAATCCAGATGCTACCGTATATAGATCAATAAAAGGTGGAAGTAGTTCAGCGCTTCCGTACGTGCTTGAATAACTTTACTCTCTTTGTTGTTTTGTGAATCTTTACTAGAGGCTTAAACTTCGCTTTCGGCTTCGCTTTTACTTTTTTTTACTGGTGTCCTTACTAGTGGGTATATCACCGACAGATACCTTTGCCATTGTTGCTATTATTGAGTATCGTTTGCCATCGCTGCCATCTGCAACAAATGAACCGTCGTCTTGTTGCTTAAAGTCTAATTTCTTGCCGTTGCTATCCTCACCTGTTGACTTCAATACTTCCGGAGAGTCTACAGAACCGTCGACTATAATTGCCATCGCTAACTAAGGTTTAATATACGTTATTAGTATTAAGTATTCTTCTTTGTTGTCTGAGGTTGAGGTTGTGGTTGAGATACAACCGTAAGTTTTGCTTGTCTGATACTAGATAATGATTTTCCTGTCTTGCCTATTTCTACTAACTCCTGATATGCTGCATTTCTAAAGTCTTCGACGTCGGGAATTGTATATGGGCGTCCTGGTGTCATAACTTCTAGTTTTAGATCGTCTTCTTTTGATTGCAGCAATAGTTCGTCGAACAGTTCCGGCTTGTATTCATATTCATAAACTGTTTCCCAGTCTAGTATTTCATGTGATATTATTTGATCTGTTCTTTCGTCTATCTTCTTTGTGAATGTTGGCTTTTCATATGTCCCCAATCTGATTGAAAATGGAGACTTGTTTCCTTTCCTATCAGTACCGTACAGAAATGCGTCATAAAAGATAAAGTCCTTCGATACATTATCGATTAGTCTTTTGGTTCTGAACATCTGATAAATGAGGATGGTTATCTTACTCTTTTTGACTTCCTGGTACCAAGCCTCATAGTTTTTGTCTTGGATTTTCTTGTCATATGGGAATTCATTCTCTGTGAATAGTTTACTGACTGTTGGATGTGGTAATAATGGATGTTTTGCCTTTAAGTCGAATGCTGCTTCTGGCATTACTTAAAACAAAAGAAAGAAAGGTTAAAAGGCTTACGTTATTAGGCTGTGATTCCTGTCAGTTTTCTTGCTTTACCCGACTGAATTAACTTTTCCTTATTCCAGTCAAAGGTGATATAGCCATCTGACATGTGTGGAACATCTCTATACTGTGCTGTGCCTCTAGGCCCTTGTCCCCAGATAAACGCTTCTGGATCGTATACTACTGCAACTGTAGCAGTCATCAGGTTATCTATATAGCCTGTAAAGCCTGGCGGAAGTGGTTCACCATTTATGACTTTGGCTGCACCTGGTGATGCCGTTGCCGAAGAACCAGCACCAAAACCCTTAACGTGGGTATTACCAACCATCGTTCTATATGCTTTGTCAGACATTGCGATTCTTGTAGTATTGCCATCGTTACTAACAATAGTATCTGATACTGTGCCAATGTTTTGATATGGATTAGTTGTCGAGTGGTCTGTAGTATATGCGGCCCAATCTGCACCTGCTACACCTGTCGCCGTTTCCAGTAATGTACCGATTTTGGTCGCATGTGAGCGTATCATTCTTCTGCCTATGTTTTCGAGGTTAGTGCGCCAGATATCATGGTAATGTGGCTTGTAGTTCAAAGCGTCATACATTGCAATGTGAGCCGCATCGAATGTCATAATCACATTGGTACGCGCAAATGTCCCTGAGTTGGTGAATATGTCATCTCCTACATTCAGGTTCTCTTGCACATTCCATCCAGTCCATGTATCGATGTTGAATTCTATGGTTGGTGAGTTTACTACCTTGATAGCATCTTGTAATACAAAGCCTCTCTCTTCTACTCCTAGCAGTGTTGATAAGACAGTCGTGACCTCAATACCTGTATAGTCAGGTAGGTTCATTATACCGGCTATTCTTGGCTTGTACACCTCATCATGATATTTGACTGCATAATCTTGCCATCCATCCTTAGCATTATACATTCCGAACATGACTTTATCATAGAGTTCAGAATCAGATAGTTTGCCTTCTCTTGCTGCTGTTCTTACCTTTTTGTACTCTTTCATGTTAAGGACTGCGTTACCTTCTGGG
>ERZ1292637.1259-Hain-H14-01um-R3-1259-length-11060-cov-7_pt1 | contig 11060 bp, 16 predicted proteins | sample MGYA00564405_ERZ1292637 | MGnify/ENA primary metagenome ERZ1292637 (study PRJEB36523, sample SAMEA6512645) | groundwater metagenome | collected 2019-01-09 | study: AquaDiva: Metagenomics assemblies of 32 groundwater samples | reverse complement strand
CACGGCCCCCATAAGTTCACGCCTAAAATTACTCCTCTGAGCTTGTTTCTGCGCTAAACGAATCATATCGTGTCTCGATAAAGCTAACCCGCATCGGGATTCCTTTCCAATAAATGCCCGCAGCCCGCTAAACAACACCACATATTATTTTTATCCCCATAATTTCCCTTGAGTTCCCAATATCCTTTATCATGCTTACAACATAAATCACAAATGGTACCGTGGGGTGTTCCATGTGTCGTATATTGATAACGACCAGTGCCCGCACATTTAGAACAACTGGGATTTGCGTTTAATTTTGCGTGTTCAAAGGCGTTGAAGTTTGTTTCCATTGTTCCCATAAATCGTGGAGTTCAGTATCATCAAGATGGTCATAACCTTTACAATGCATCAACTCATGTTCATATACACGGTCACTAACATCCTTGCGTTCCCAATTTGGGAAATATAAATTACATATTTTATTTTTAAAATCTGGAACCATACATGCTTGTATTGACATGAACCACGGTACTTCGCAATGCTTGCTCATTTCTTTAGTTCCAATACCGTAATGCTCAACTACTGTTAATTGAGGCCAATCATTAGCGGGTGGTGTATGATAATCAATCGTAGTACAACTAACTAATAATGATAAACTAGCCGCCAGGAGCTTCATCATATTCACTCAATAAATCTTCTCGTCCGATCCCACCAAATGACTGATCGTACTCGTCAATCCAATCCGGCCATTCAAAGATTGGGTTCAATTGGTTTGTAAACCGTATTCATTGTTTCAAATTCACCCGCCATACCAATTCGTACAACCATACTTGTTATAACATACGGAGATGCAAAATGCACACGACTTTGATTATAGTGATCTGGAACACCATAGATTAAAGCTGCCTTATTAAGAAAAATTTGTTGTTCCATATGCGGTGTATAGTGTACAACAGGTTTTGGGCGTGGAAAATCCACACCCGGTGTGTCAAGTTGTTTCATCTTGGAGAATATCCTCGTAACGAGCTATCTGTGGACGAATGAATACATCAAATCTTCCATGTCGTAATTCGGGATCTGTTGTCTTAGACCCCATCAATTTGTTCTTGGAGATATTAAAGAAACGTACATCTTCCGTTCCACCTTCATTAGACTTACCAATACCAAGAATCCAATCAGCCTCAGCTTGTTTACTAGTTTTAGCTTCGGCAACATGAGACATAGTAAGCCATCTAACACCTTCGCCAGTGCCGTCTGACTGGCATGTACCGATAATAGGACAGTAATTTTTAGACAATTCGCGCGCCCATTGGTAAATCCTTCCAAACACCAAGTCTGGGCGGTCGGCGTTAAACCCGCGAATTTTATCGATCTGGTCAAAAATAACAAGTGCGGGTTGGAATTCATCCATAACAGATTCAACATCCCGAGCATAGATAGTTGCATCATCCCATATCCAGAGTTGATCCTTTGTTAATAATCGATAGTCAGCGTCGTGTTTCGTTATATCTGAAAACAACTGATCCGTTGTTAATCCTAACATCGCTTGATAAGTACGAACCCGAACCTTCTCGCCCTGTTCCTCATTATTAAACCATACAACAGGACCAGTAGCTTGTCCTGCCATGTATGTTGCTGCGTGTGCCAGAAAAGTTGTCTTACCCGTTTCAGGACGCGCAAATACAAAACCGAAGTCACCCACTCGTAACGGCCCAAGAGACGTAGCCAACGAATGCAAAGGCCACTGTAAACCCGGCGTATCAATCGTATGTTCACGAAGTTCCTTTAAGTCACTAGTGACGAAATTCCGCGATTCCGCCAGAACAATCGAACGGCCTTCCGCCTCCATCGGTTTCCAAAGTTCGGAAAGCGCATCCTCTGTAGTTCGACCTTCCGAATAGTTAAGCGCGCCAAGAGCGAGGTCCCGTGCTGCTCCTCGCTTTTGAAGCGAGGTAAGTAAGTCCTGAATAAGATCATCACGTACCTCCAAAGACCGGAGTTCATCACAAATATCACCGATAATAAGTTTCTCGGAAGAGGACATAGCAGGATACGCAATAAAGACTCCCGCCTCAAGGTCATCTACCGTTTTATCAGACTCAGGATACTTATTATGTAAATATTTTATTGTATTAAATAATATATAAAGCTCTTTAAGTTCTTTATTAATACTTATATATTTATAATACTTTATAAAGCTTTTATATATTAATAAAGCTTTTAGTATTGCTTTTTCTGGGCTGTTCATGTTATTATAGCATACTTATGTTTGTTTGTCAATAGCCGGCCTTATATCTGTCTTGCTCTGGTATAGAACCATATCGTGAATCTGGTTAATATCATATTCCTTTGGGTCTCGTGTCGATACAACCACGAACGACCGCATAAGCTGTGAAGCCCGTAGAGCCGTTTTAACAGCCTCTACAGTTTTATCGGGGTCCAACCACACACCTACTGTTATAAAGCGTGCCTTGAGCCTCCTGAGCGTTCCTAGCGACATGTGTGACCCAAAGAGAGGCATACAGTTAAAGACTCGCCCCACTTTGATCGCGTCTATTACACCCTCTACTATAACAATAGTAGTAGGATCACAGACATTCTTTATCAGACTAATAATATGTAAAATATCTCCTAGCTGTCCTTTTGAGAAGTATTTGGGTCCATCTAGTTCAGAACGATCTCCGTACTGTATCTTACCATCTTTTGGATCGTCTGTCAAGTCTCCAAAAACAGGAATTAACTTAGTTTTAAAATTACGTCCTTGCCACGCGATGATAGTATTATCTGCACCAAATATAGGACATATAAGTAATTTACATTTTTCGGACCACATAAATTTGTGTTTTTCTACTTCTTGTGCCGTAATACCATATTGACGCAACCATTGTGCTGCCTCAATTGGGAGATAACCAGTTGTATCATCCGGTAATTTTACTATTGTAATAACATTACTAGATGTCATCTTATTTTCGATACGTTTACGAAGTGGTGATATTTCCCAATAACCACAACTGTAACAATAACTATGTCCATCCGGATATAGTGCTAAGTTATCACCACTGCGATCTTTACCATTACTTCTACAACGTGGACATGCACCTCGTTTTACCCCTATATCTATGTGTTCCATAAAATATGTTTAATAACTAGGCCACACAAAAGGATCTTTATCATCGCCCGTTTCCGCAATATTCCATTCTGACACTGATTGCATTTCATTAGACTCTTTTTGATAAAACTTTGTAACAGCATCAAAATTAAGAACTTCCTCTTTGAATTGAGGTTTCTTCTGGGGTTTTATTTTCATTAACTCACATCCTTCAATTTTACAAAATTTAATCTTGTGAAGTTTCGTCGTTGTCCCACAAATCTTGCATCGTACTTTCATCAAACTCGCCTTCGTAGAGATCGAAGCGTTCTGAGACTGGGATGAATTCAGATATATAAGAATAGCACCGATTACAAAGATCCAGATAAACTCCATTCCGCGTATCCTTGCGCGTAGCTTCAAAATCGGACAATATTATATCACACTGTTTACATCTCATATTAAAACTGTCCGGCCATAGCGATTATTATATTATCTGAATTGTTATTTCTGTATCCTCTCTTGGACAATTCAACAAATCCAAAACTCTGTAATGTGCGCCGTAATTTACGGTAAAACCGTATATCGTACTCCGACAAAATACCAACACGTGTTGGAATCCCCACAAATACAATACGATGGTCATCCGGCGGGTCAATACTTATATATTTTGCTATAAGTTCCTCAAACACCTCGTCGGGTAGTGTTAATACCCTGTGAGAGTCCCAATTAAGACTGAGAAAACTAAGTTCGTCTAAACCACAACAGGCAGGCTCTTTTGAATATTGTTGAGCGCGACATATCGTTGTCATCTTATAACTCCAAGTACCATTACACTCTTCTAATTGTGTGCGATCCTTCGCGTCGTAAAACTTTTTATTAAGCTTGCACGAGATAGCGCGAGAAAGTTTTGGCATAATTCTCTAAGGTTGTGCCTTCTAAACCGGGTGCGGTATTAACTTCATAAATAGTTATTCCGAAATCAGGATGCCAACCAATATCCACGGCACCAAAATCTAAATTAAGTGCCAGAACAGCTTTTTCCGAAGCACTAATTACTTCGTCGGGTGGATCTACATTTTCACGACAAAATACCCACCCATTGGGATGATTACGAATAAAACGATTCATTAGCTCTAATTCCTTAAATCCAACAACTTTGCGTTTTTCTTGGATATCAATAACTCCAAATTGTCGAAAAACGTGAACACGGTATTCATTGGTTTTAGGTTTATATCGCGTATATAGCGGGGCAATAACCACTTCTTCGGGTGTACGGGCCAACACAATACCACGACCACTATTCGCGCGTGTCAGAGTTCGACATACCACTGCATTAAGACAGTGTTCATATTTTGGAGTCGCCAACCAATTAACCGCAGTATTTTGGTTTTGACTGAAATCACAATCATTAATACCGGTGTCGCGCAGAATTTGTAGCGTTTTATATTTTGCGCTTGCATTTTCGACATATTGTGGTTTATTTAAAGTATTTTGAGCCGCGCGTAAATTCCACCATCGCGGAATCTGTGTTGAACCCCAATTAATTATAAGATCTCGGGGCCGTGCGCGATATTGTCCATTACGGCGTACTCGCATTGTGCCTAAAATCATACTAAGATTTTTACTTGATGTTGATTCTAATTTATATGGGTAAACAATAGGTCTAATGAACAACGGTTAAAGTTCCCTTTGGACGGGTAGTCGCACTATTCACACTCGATTCAATGCACTTATTACATATAATACGATATGTATTATCGCTTTTTTTCTTGACAATTGTGTTTTTAATGTCCTGTTCTATTATCGCCCCCGAACATCGTTGACATCCCATACTAATAATGTTTTTAATTTCGTCCTGACTTACATATTCATTATTAAAAGTACGAATTGCGTTTAATATAGGAACCGCCTCATTAACATACCAAAGCGGTATCCCTTGGTATGCCCCAATACTTACAATTTTGCATGTAAAGAACTCATGCTTACAAACAATATCCGTAAACTCAGGATCATTTGTATAGTAATGTACAACAATATTTTTATCCATTACATTAGAGATTACAGGATGACCAATAAATGTTGTACCACCATCTATTCCTCCGCGGTCATCCTCGAATACGACTTGAATACGATCGCCAGCAGAGACAGTAGATGGTGGCGAAGCTGTATGATTATTCACCCAACGGGGTACATAATTGTAAGGTGGGAGTGCCGGAGCTTTATATTCTTCATAACTAACTTGTGTTGGCTGTTGTGTTAAAATATTAAGCGGAAATGTTAAAATCGTATTTATGGGAACATCAATTAATTGTACATGTTTACGATTTTCTCGCAAATTTAACCACAATGGCAACCCTGCCTCACTTGAAATTACCCAAAAATCAGAATACTCCAATAACGCGAGGGGTCTTTGATTGTTACGAACCACATTTAATAGTTTATCTTCAATATTATACCAGACGAGCGCATATGCACCATTGATCGATCCCAGTGCTTTGACAGCATCGTGCTCGTTAAGTGCGTGAGCAATTGCGTGGCTATCAACACTCACTTCTTTGTTCAATTCATCCTGATTCCAAATTGTGCCGTTATGAACAAGAATTACTTTTCCCTCGTGAAATGGATGTGCATTTTCAGGAGTGATAGTACCGACTGTTGCTTTACGATTATGACCAATCACTATATGATAATCATTTCTTACTCGCTTGGCGAATTTCTGATAGTTTGATGAATTGGTAAAAACGTACCCCCCCGCGTTTCCCTTTAGTAAATCAAAATTACCAGCTTTATCTACCCCAAAAACACCCGTCGAATCATCACCACGAATTGCGTCCATTTGTAACATTTTAGTAAAAAGCTCTTCATGGTATTGAAAAAATCCAGATGAATATTTAGAAATTATACCAACTATGCCGCACATTCGGGTCCAAAAATTATATCTAACATTGCTGCACCTTCCTTTTCCACATGTTGTTTATACGCATCTATATTTTGTGTGACACCCTGAAATAAATGTAATTCATCTTCCTGTGGAAAATATTTTCTATACCACTGTACCCACAACTCATACTTAATTGGTCCTAATTTGTCTTGAATAGGAAATAATTTACAAGCATGTGCCAAATGCGAACCATATTCCACCTCGGATGTGACAAGTTTTTGATGGAATGGATTTGTAATTGTGCAATTTTTAACCATATATACTTGTTGTTCCATATCCCGCAATAATGTAGTTGTATCAAGATATATTAATGCTGGTCCAAAAAGTTCTTCCACATATTGTCTATAAGAACTATTGGTATTTAATTCATTGATTTGATTAATTGCTTGTTGATATGGTGTTGTATAAGCTCGAATTTTTAATCGAGACAACAAATCAATCCATGCAAGAATTTTACCAATATTATTAGTGCCTGGAAGATGTCGATACTCAACTGTACCAAATTGTGGTACTGCTAACACATTAAAAGCACTGTATTTATTCCATTTAGAATCTGGTATTGTTTTAATAAATGTTAGAAGTGTGCGATAATCTGTAAAGAAGTTCATTAAATTTGTTTCGGCGAGTGGCACACAAAAAATACTATTCTTACGATGATTTCCGGCAAATTTAAAAAGTAATTCCTCGACTGTAATATATGTGAATAATAGTGTGAGTAGTTGTGAGCATGTTAATCCGCGCACATCTTGATGTACGTGAATACTTGTTCGGGACGAAAAATCAATGGTACTATTTAAACCTCCAAATAATTGCATTAATGCATATTCGACCCATCGAATTGCTAGTGGTACAGTTTTAAATTCTTTTCCGCGATTCCGTAGTGAGCCGTCATCCGTAATTTGCCAAAAGGCGAGTGGAAGATTAGGCGAAATATATAAAACATTTTCAACTTCAACCTCTACACCAACCAGTGATTTTGTATCTACAAATTTATATGGATAGCCGATGGATAGTTTTTGAAGTTCGATAAATTCTTCGTAAATAGCTTTAGATGTGCTTAACGGCGCATGAATACCATAAATATCACGTACTTTAGCATCATTATAATCAAGTGGAACTGTTGGCGTTTTTCGCTTTCCCGACGATACCTCGGGCTGCAACATATGAGACTCATTTAAATCACTGAGTAAACTTATATACTCGGGAGCGAGCAGTGGCATACCGTTAAATTTGTGGTTTCTCGGTTGCGTTGAAAGAAATCTGTTGTTTCTTGGTATGATCCTTGGTGATAAATATCCACCCTATTTGGATATGCATATCCAATAAATCCAAACTTTGAACCAATCAATAGTGCGTCCTTATTCTGGAGATGGGGATTAAGATAAAGTGCGAAATCAGGGGATAATGCTATTGATCGAAAAATTTCAATCTCTTGCCAAGCTGTCGCGTATGATTTATAGCTCGGTGAAAATAAACACGAGATGATATCGAATGTAAAGTTTAGTGGTATCAAACTATTTTTTAGTTTCCTAAAAAAGGTGGTTATAGGTGCTTCAAGTTTGTAATTATTATGTGAAAACCCTTTGATGGCTGACCGTCGAACCAGTCGGCGTAATAACCATGCACCACTACATGCCCACGGTTGCAGAGCGCCTCGTTGCAACTCTAACGGGATGTTTACAAATTTAGTCGAAAATTCAAATGTTCTGATACATGTAGGATCAACAATAAAATTGTTGAGCTTTCCCTTGGTTGTAGAACCATGTCCTAATACACCATCGGCCGTATCGTCAAAACCACTCCATAAAACTAGCCCGTGCTCTTCGTAGTTAGTAACAGTATTTGCATATTTAATATTAAGGTCATGCGCATTTTCTTTATACACAGGCAATGTTGTACTTCTCTATAAAATGTTTCGCGTCAATTGTTAAGTCGTGATTTATCATATTTTGGATATGTTGGCCTTCTTGATCGAGTAACTTTGACATACTTGAATGTTTTACTAATTCATAGGCTTTCACTAGGCCATTATAAAACCATTGTGTCAATTCGCGTGATTTAAGCCAAAAATTTGACAGAACACGGTACTCAACGCCGTATGTTGTCGGTCGGAAGCAACCAGCTTGTCCGTAAAGGCGTCGCCGCTCTATACTTTCCCGGTCCATTATTATTGATGGTACTCCAAGTGTCCAATCACACGCTTGTATCAGTCTTATACGAAAATTATTATCGTCCTTTTCGGGATATCCAATATGCCCGTGCCCTCCGCACGTTCGCATATTCCCGGCGATAGTTGGAATAATTTTAGGATTACGATCTCCCTTATTCCATGCATTAAAATCGGGCTCACATCCAAACACTCGCGCCTGTGGATGTCTAAGATCGTCGTCCGAAAATTGATGAACAGAAACAGGCTTAACCGCCATTTTTAATATTGCAACGCGGCGCATAATTTCGTCAAGCGACCACTGAATTGAATCGAGAAAATCGAGGACATTACTTGCGGGGGGAATATTAAACTCCACCGCAACATTATCTTCCTGAATATAAAACCCTTCGCGTTCCATTGGGGTTGGGTGGCGTTTTGTGCCCCCAATTAGCCCACAAGCAGGAATTAATTTTCCGGAGTTATCACTCAGAAATAATTCGGGATCTGCACCTATAGTTATCATGTTATGTTTTTCCCGTCCAAAGTGGAGTCTCGGGTGCCTCAAGATATTTATACAACAAACAAATCTTGTGTTCGGATGACCATGTATAGTTTGGATTCCACACGGGAGAGGTAACCTCCCAATTTTTACCATATTTTTGGATCATATGATATGTATATCCACATTCCGACCAATCCGAACCAATTAAAATACCAGCATTTGTCATCGAATAGCAAATATTTTCGACGTATTCCAAAAAAATACCGAACTCTGTGCCTCTAATATGTAATTCTTGAATAGTCTTAATACCACAATTGTGTGTAAATGGTTTAATGATAACGGCCGCAACGGGGTCGCGTATGTTTGTTACAAGCAATCGAATTGTACCATTAAAATTATTATTTTTAATATCAGATCCCACTGTATCCCCAGATATTTTGAGAATGCCTTCGGGTACCGCTATGGAGCAATCCATTTATCAATCAAAATTTTGATATATTGATTAAAAGGTGTGTCGCAAGCCATAAACTCCGGGTGTCCTTGTATAGCGAGGCATTTAGTCTTCGGGAACCATATTACTTCAGGTTCAAGTTGACAAGAATTTATATTTGGATCTTTAATATCACTTATATAGTGTTTAGATCGTGTTGGATTTGTCGTCGCAATTATTTCAAAATCACCTTTAGATATTGTCCACGGATACATCATTTGATGATGCAAAGATGGTGTTAGTATTCGTTTACCGTCGTCGGTAGTAATGTAATGGTCATACGTATGTCCGGTCACATCCTGTACTAGATAACCACCGGAAACAATACACCCTAACTGTGCGCCTCGACATACACCAACAATTGGAATCTCTTGGTGTACCGCTTGGATGAATATGTCCCGCTCTAGTAAGTCTTGCCGGGAAGGAATAGTACCGACGTGCGAGGCAACATTTTTGTGTCCGTACAGTGCCGGATGAATGTCCCCCCCACCCCAAACCACGAGAAAACCGGTTTCTTTTATGAGATCGACTGGAACATTCACAACACTTCGTTGTGAATTCGGATAAAATGAATCAAACGGGTGCCACTCGTTAAATAACGCTGATTGGATTAACAACGATTTACATCTCCAATTCGGGCGCGGTCAATTCGGCGCAGGCGAGCTCGTGCATCTTCACGGCCTCGTCCCATGTCGAGCATCGTGCTTGGTAATCGTCATGTGGACCGCCAAAAATCATAGTCTCGAAGAGCAATGGAAGGCCGTATCCAAACGAGTGATCTATGCCGAGAAACACAGTAGATACTACCGCTTTCCCAATTTGAGTACGCGCTACAGAGCGGTTCGCCTTCTCGAACCACTCGCCCCATTGGAATATGTCCTCGCAAGGGATAACGCTATGGCCGTCAAGGATGTATTTGTCGCTCATATCATCAGCCTCTCGCTGTCGTGTTTGTGTCTAGTCAAAAGTAGTTACCCATCTTCCATCTTTGTCGCGCGCAATTGATATAGGTGTTGTAAACATTGCTGTTGCAAACCACTCAATTAATGCTTCTGATTTAGGGTGTTTAATTGGAATGATTTCACGTGGGCCGTGCTTCCGTAATCGTCCTGCCGCTACTTGTCGGCCCGTTTGTCGGCAGAACGTATCATTATCGTGGCAAAGCGCCACTTGCACCATAATATCTGTTTCCGTACAGGTATATGCAAGGGTAGCCCCACCAAATGGTTCAATTTGATTTGTTTCCGGGTTAATCCGCCTGATGTGGAGGTATTTAATCATTAGGACTTAACAAATGAAAAAATATTACTGTGCCATCTTTCTCCTGAATTTTTTCAATCATCACTTCAATGTTATTAGTGTATACTATTCTTGATCCCGGTGAAGAACACTCATAAGACCAATAACTAATAAACCATCTTTGTTTCAACTGGCACCTCCATTTCTAAGAATTGTTTATATCCGATGAGTGTAGCTATACACCGTGGGATATCTTTGACCGCCCGGGGATCATCTACTTCAGAGATACCCGTATAAAACTCAAATGTTATTAAATTATAGTATCGATACCCGGCCCTGAAATTCGATTCAAATCGTTGTAATTGTCGGTCAACCTGTTCTGCTGTATCCGATGGATCAGGTTGTAGACTATATGATGGATGGTACAACAGCATTGCCATTTGACGAGCGGCATCGACGAAGCATATAGGTGTACCATTCCTCGACCGTTATTTCCATCGTACGGAAGTCAGGATCACGCCACACTTCGCGCAAACCGTGGTCCAGCACTCGTTTCGATTCGGATGATAATAGCTGTAAAGCTGCCTCCCCATTTTTCTTCATAAAATCTAAATAGGATTTACCGGCTTTCATTTCGGAAATAGCAGTTGCCATAGTTGATACAAT
>ERZ1292637.1257-Hain-H14-01um-R3-1257-length-11086-cov-6_pt1 | contig 11086 bp, 14 predicted proteins | sample MGYA00564405_ERZ1292637 | MGnify/ENA primary metagenome ERZ1292637 (study PRJEB36523, sample SAMEA6512645) | groundwater metagenome | collected 2019-01-09 | study: AquaDiva: Metagenomics assemblies of 32 groundwater samples | reverse complement strand
GGCACCACGCTGGACGTAAGCATTGACGGTAGCGCCAGTGTCTCGATTGAGGCGTACGGCTACCTGAGCTGATCACGCAATGTGCTCAGCCAACCCAACTTCCGCAATGGAGGAACCACTATGAGCGACATCGAAGAGACCACCGACACTACCGTAACGGACACCGATGTAACTGACACTGATGTCAGTGATGACGACGTCTCTCCGGAGGGCGCCGACGCACTTGGTGATGCCGGTAAGAAGGCTCTCGATTCGATGAAGGCCAAGTGGAAGGCTGAGCGCACCAAGCGGCAGGAAGTCGAAGCACTTCTCGCTGCTGCTGCGCCGAAGGCCGATGCCACCGACGCGCCCGATGTGGACCAGATCCGCACTCAGGCAGCGAATGAGGCTACGGCCCGGGCCAACACCCGCATTCTGCGCAGTGAGATCAAGGCGGCTGCCGCTGGCAAGTTCGCCGATCCCGCTGATGCATTCCGTTACCTGGATCTCGCGGCCTTTGAGGTTGACGAGAACGGAGACGTAGACGCTGACGAAATCAGCGATGCGATTCAGGATGTACTGACCGCCAAGCCCTATCTTGCTGCCGCAACGGCCAAGCGATTCCAGGGTACCGGCGACAACGGAGCAGCGCGCAAGGCGTCCAGTCCGTCACAGCTCACCCGGGCCGACATCAAGGGTATGTCTCCCGCTGAGATCATGAAGGCTAAGGCTGAGGGCCGCCTTGCTGATCTGCTGTCCGGTAAGTAACCGGCGCACCTATCTACCTGAGAGGTAGTCACTGTAATGGCCGTTGACACTTTCATCCCCGAGGTCTGGGCCGCTGAGCTCCTGACCGTGCTCGACAAGTCCCACGTGTTCGGACAGGTCGGCGTCATCAACCGGGACTACGAGGGCGAGATCTCGCAGTTCGGTGACACCGTCCACATCGGTTCGCTGACCAACCCGGTCATCGCGCCGTACACCAAGAACGTCACCGTGATCAGCCCGCAGACGCTGGTGACCACGGATCAGACGCTGCTCATCGACCAGTCGCAGTACTTCGCGTTTGAGGTTGACGACATCGACGCGCGTCAGGTCCGCGACAACGGTGAGCTCATGAGCCGTGCCGCGCAGCAGGCCGCCTATGGCCTGTCTGACCTGGGTGACACCTTCATCGCTGGCCTGATGGCCACTGGTGCGGGCAACGTGCTGGCTGCTCAGGACGTGAACGCCGACACCCCGGGCTCCGCCTACCGTGTTCTCATCCGCCTGAAGCTGGCGCTGGACAAGGCCAACGTCCCGCAGGATGGCCGCTGGGTTGTTGTCTCTCCCGACTTCTACGCGGTCCTGCTGTCCGACAGCCGGTTCGTCGACGCTTCGCAGTTCGGCTCCAATGCCCCGATCACCAATGGTCAGGTCGGCCGCGCGCTGGGCTTCGACGTCATGGTCTCGAACAACCTTCCCGCTGGCACCGCTGGTACTCCTCCGGAGGTCTCCAACTTCGTCATCGCTGGTCACGGTATCGCGACGACCTACGCGGAGCAGATCAACAACGTTGAGGCGTACCGTCCGGAGTCTGCGTTCTCCGACGCGCTCAAGGGCCTGCACCTCTACGGTGCCAAGGTCGTCCGTCCCGAGGCCCTCGCGGTCTGTGACGTCGACGTCACCGTTGCCGCTGTCTGATGACTCGCGTCAAGGGGCCTAACGGCGCTGTGGTTACTGTCTCCGATGGGCTGGCTAAGTCACTCGTCGGGGACGGTACTCGCGGTTGCAGCGTCGTCCCTGAGCTACGCGAGCCTGAGGCTGCCGCTAAGCCTGTCGCGCGTAAGCGCACCCCCCGCAAGCCCACCACGAAGTAGGGAGGTTCACGATGGATCCGCTCGCCACAGTCGCTGACATGGAAGCACGAGGGGTTGTTGTAGACCCTTCCGAAGTGACCATCGTGAACACCTATCTGGATGTCGCCAGTTCCGTTGTCCGCGACGCTGCGGGCTGTCCGATCAGCGAAGAGCTCAGCACCATTCTGCTGGAAGGTCAGCGGGGTGCGCGGCTCTTCCTTCCCGGGCAGCCGGTTACTAGCGTAACAGATGTCAGTGTAGATGGAGTGGCACTAGCCGCGACAGACTACCGGCTGACGAACGGTGCGCTCTGGCGTGACCGTGGCTGGACTGGCTGCGAAGCTCCGACGATCGTCGAGCTCACCATGACGCACGGCCTTGACCCGGTGCCTTCTGACATCGTCGACATGGTCTGCCGCATGGCCGCTCAGGCGCTGGTTGCATATCGCGGTGGTGACGTCGCGCCTCGCCCGGTTGAGTCCGAGCGGATCGGGGACTACGCGGTCACGTACACCGACGCTGAGACTGGCACGTTTGTGCTGACCGACTTCCAGCGCAACCGGCTGGCCGCACGCTTCGGCAATGGCGGCGCCACGATGGTGAGGCTGGTATGAGCCGCGTCACCCATCTGCTGAACAAGGCCGCAGAGGTCTGGCGTTACAGCGCGGTGTCCGACGGCATGGGCGGGTTCGAGCCCCAGTGGTCACAGATCGCTACCGGCCGTGCCCGCTTCTCCCAGCCCAATGCGACTGAGCGTGTCTCTGCCGCTGAATCCCAAGCGAGGCTAACGCATGTGGTCTATGTGGACACTGACGCCGATCTCCGTCGCGGTGATGAGCTGCGCATGGACGGTCGTAAGTTCGACGTCCTTGCTGTGTTCGAGCCTTCGATGCCCGGCACGTACCTGCGCGCTGACTGCTTCGCCAAGCAACTCGAACTCTGAGGAGTAGACATGGCCAATCTGGCCACACAGACCATGGCCGTTTCCGGCCTCAACCCCACGTACGTCACAGCGGGTGCGGGCGGTGACACTGCTGCCATTGGTGGCAAGGTGTTCCTTCACGTCTCCAACGGTGGTGCTGTCTCCACTACGGTGACTGTCGACACCCCCGGCACCATCGGCGGACTTGCCATTGGCAACGCTGCGGTCGTCATTGCTGCTGGCGCTGACGCCTTCATCCCGATGGCCACCGTCTACAAGCAGCCCACCACGCTGCGAGCCGCTGTCACCTACAGCGCGACGGCTTCGGTCAACGTCGCCGTGATTCAGCTTCCGTAATGGCGCGGGGCTTCGTCACTGCCCGGCTGCGCGGTCTCGATCGGGCACTGCGCAGGATCCGGCGGATGCCCGAACAGGTGAACAGCGCGCGGGACGATGCGCTGGACGAGTGGGCCGCTGCGCTGAAGAAAACGGCGCGTGACCTTGCTCCTGTCCGGCGCGGGATCCTGCGCGACGACATCGAGTCCAAGGTTAACCAGAACGCGGGCAGTGCCTACGTGCGTGTCCGCGGAGCCGCCACCGAATACGCCTACTACGTCGAGAAGGGGACCAGCAAGATGCGGGATCAACCCTTCCTGGGACCAGCAGCCCAGATACACCGACGTACGGGTGAAGAGGCGCTGAGACGCGCTGTACCTCGCAGACTGGGGAGATGATATGGCCACGGCTGTACGACCGCTCCAGACAGCGATGTACGCCAAGCTCACCGCCAGTACCACGCTGACTGACTTGGTGACCGGAATCTATGACGAGGTGCCGGAGGGCGCAGTACTCCCCTACGTCTCATTCGGTTCCATCACTGAGTCAGTCGACGACGCGCATGACCACCAAGGACTTGACACGATCGTTGTGATCCACGTCTGGTCCGGCTACCCGGGCAACGCTGAAGCGGCCGACATCTTCGCCGCTGTGGATGCTGCCCTGGACCGCGTGCCCCTGGTCATCCCTGGCTTCCACGACATCACGATCAAGCACGATGGGCATCAGTTCCTCGCTGATCCCGACCCAGACATCCGACACGTCAATGCCCGCTACAGGGTGTGGCTGACTTCAGATCTGTAAGAGAGGTAACCCCCAATGGCAGGACTTGACGCTTTCGGCATTGCGCTTCAGCGTGGTGACGGGGCGACGCCAACTGAGGCGTTCGTTTCGATTGCCAACGTGACCAGTGTCAGCGGACCGGAGATCGAGCGGGAGGCGTACGACGTCACCGCCCACGATTCGCCCGACGGATGGCGCGAGTTCATCGGCGGTCTCAAGGATGGCGGTGAGGTCAGCGTTGAGGTCAACTACGACCCGCGCGTTCACGATGACCTTGTCGCTGATTTCGACGACTCAGCCCCGCGCAACTACAAGATGGTGTTCCCGGGCACCCTGGGATCGTGGGCATTCGCCGCGCTCCTCACCGGTTTCTCGCAGGAATCTCCGGTCGACGACAAGCTGTCGGCCGAACTCACACTGAAGGTGTCGGGCAAGCCGACCATCACCCCCGGGAGCTAACCCATGTCGTACCTTTCCGCTGACGCTATCTTCGCCGCCGATGACCTTCAGCGCGAAGCTGTCGAAGTTCCCGAGTGGGGAGGTACGGTCTTGGTCCAGGGCATGAACGGCACGGACCGCGACCGCTTCGAAGCGCAGATGGTCAACGAGAACATGTCCGGCGTGACGAAGGACAAGGCGCTGGCCAACTACCGCGCTCGCCTCTCCGCTGCCTGCATGGTCGACGAGTCCGGCAAGCGGCTGTTCCGCTCCGACGCTGAGGTCAAGCGCCTCGGGGAGAAGAGCGCACAGGCGCTGTCGCGGGTAGTCGACGTGGCCTCACGGCTGTCTGGTCTGACGCCCGGCGACGTTGAGGAACTGACGGGAAACTGAGCGACCGGCCAGAGCGTCAGTTCTACTTTCGTCTGGCCGGTCACCTCGGTATGCCAGTAAGAACGCTTCTACGTAATATCTCATCTTACGAACTCAGCGAGTGGATGGCGTATGAGCAGCTGACCGGGCCCCTGGATTCGCGGCTACGCGGAGACATCAGCGCATCGATCGTCGCTGCCACGGTGGCAAACTCGCAGGGTGCGAAGAAGAAGCTCAAGCCCGCTGACTTCGTTCCTGTGTGGTTCAAGCGGAAGAAGTCCGTACAGGAAATCTGGCAAGCGGTCGTGGGCGCTAATGCTGCGTTCGGCGGATCGGTTGCTCCGAAGGAATAGGAGGAATCCGAATGGCCACACTCGCGTCACTGACCATCGACATCGGTATCAACGCCGCTCGTTTCGTGGCCGGAGCCGCTGGGGTTGCAGCGCGTGCACAGCTTCTCGGCAGGCAGATTGCGACGAGCGTTGGCCAGGCATCAGCGGTAGCCGGTAAGGGGCTGCTGACGATTGGCAAGAACGGTGGCAAGGCATTCGCTGTGATGTCAGCGGGTGCAGTCGGTGCTGCTGGTGCGCTGGCGGGTGTTGGCCTAGCCTTCGCTGGGATTGGCATCGCTGCCGCCGCGCAGAACAAACAGGTGCAAACCGCCTTCACGGATTTGAAGAAGCACGTAACCGGTACGATCCAGGAACTCGCCAAGCCTATCGTCGCTCCGCTGAAGGCAGCCGCTGGACAGCTAACCGGAATCTTTGATTCCCTGGCTCCACAGCTTGGCAAGATCTTCGAGACCGTTGGGCCCCTGATCAAACCACTCGTCGCTGGCATCGGCGATCTGGTAAAGGGCCTGATCAGCGGAGTGCTCCCCGTCATGCAGGCGATCGGCCCCGTGGTAGAGGGCCTGGCCAGCGGACTGGGCGCGCTCGGCGGTGGCTTGCAGGGTCTGTTCGAAGGGCTTGCGCAGGGGATTGGCCAAGCCGGTCCTGTGCTCAACTCGCTGCTCAGCGCAGTGGCGGGTATCCTGCCTGTGCTCGGCCAGCTACTGGGTCAGATGCTGCAAATTGCAGGGCCGATCCTGAGCAAGTTGCTGGACGCACTCGGTCCAGTGATCGAGCAGTTGGGCGGAGCCCTGAAGCCGATCATTGCCGCGCTTGGTCCAGTGCTCGATGCACTGATCGACGCTGTGATTGCGCTGCTCAACGCTGTGCTCCCACTGCTGCCGCCTATCGCGCTGCTGATCAGTTCGCTACTGCCTGCGCTTACCCCGCTACTCACCGCACTCGTACCTCTGTTCGATGCGCTGGGCCTGGTCATCGCTGCGTTGGTGCCGATCCTGATTCCGATCATCGAGACGGTGGCGAAACTTGCTGCCATCCTGGGTGACGAGCTGGCACAGATCATCACTACCATTATCGTCCCCGCAATTCAGGCACTGGCCGCGCTCCTCAGCGGAGACTTCAGCAAGGCTTGGGACCTGATCAAGCAGGCTATCAGCGGAGCAGTGCAGTTCGCAATCGATCTCCTGACCAAGTTCCCCCAGCGTGTGTTGCAGGCAATTGCCCCTCTCGCTGCGCTGGTGTGGAAGGGCATCAAGATCGCCGCTGACAAGATGTGGCAGGCGATCAAGAGCGGTGTCGACACAGCAGTGAAGCGGGTCAAGGAACTTCCCGGGAAAGCCCGCGATGCTCTCAGCGGAATCGGAACAGCGCTTCGCCGCGCAGGCCTGAACCTGATCGCCGGTTTCATCAACGGCATCATGTCCAAGTTCGCCGATGTGAAGAACACGCTGAGCCGCCTCACCAACCTGCTGCCTGACTGGAAGGGTCCGGCCACGCTGGATAAGAAGCTGCTCACACCGAACGGGTCCATGGTCCTTGACGGGTTCATGGCCGGTATCGATCGGCGCATTCCGTTCCTGCGCAAGCAGCTTCGCGGAGTGACCGGCGACCTCCCCGGCATGGGGCTGGACGTCTCGCCTCGCGGTGTGTTCAACACAGCTTCGCGCAGTGATCAGCGTATCCGGTTCGACGTCACTGGTGCCGACGAAGACATGAAGCGCCTCATCCGCCGCATCGTCAAGGTGGACGGGCGAGGCACCGTACAAACTGCCTTCGGGCGCTAAGGAGAAGTCATGGCGTTCCCCAACACTCCGTTGCAGATTCACACTGAGCTGATGCTAGATGGTGCCTGGACCGAAGTGTCGGGGGATGTCAACAACCGCGAAGCCATGACCATCAAGCACGGCGCCGCTGACCAGGGTGCCCGTGCTGATACCTCCTCGCTGAGCTTCCAGTTGAACAACCGCGATGGAGCCTACTCGCCTCGCAATCCGCGCAGCCCGCTGTACGGAAAGATCGGCCGCAACACCCCGGTCCGTGTCGGCGTCGACGCAGGGGAATCCTACCTGTCTCTCGATGGCGACCCTGCCAACTTCGCGTCCACTCCTGATGCTGCAAACCTGAGTTTGTCCACAGGCCTAGACCTTGCCGCTGAAGTCTCCATCGACTGGCGGCGTGAGTCGGGCAACCAGATCCTCATTGGTAAGTGGGAGACAGCGGGCGACCAGCGGAGCTACATGCTGCGCGTGTTCTTCAACCCGAACGACAACCACAAGATCGCACTGACGTGGACCAGCGCAGGAACGGCCGCGACTACCGGCACGTTCTTCTTCAACGTCAGCTTCCCGCCGGAGCGCTTCGCTGTCCGCATGACCATGGACACCACGTCCGGGATCGTGAACTTCTACACGGCTCCGCACCTCGGGGATCCCTGGACACTGCGCGGGTCAGCGGATGCGGGCGGCCCGTTCACCATCTTCGACGGAACTGCGCCTCTCCGCGTAGCCCCGAACGGTCAGGAGAACATCCCGCCGCGTAACCCGTTCATCGGAAAGGGGCATCGCTTCCAGGTGCGCAACGGAGTCGGCGGAGCAATCGTCGCCAACCCTGACTTCACGGTGCAGCCCGCTGGCACTACGTCGTTTGCCGATTCGGCAGGCAAGACCTGGACCCTTGGCGGCGCCGCCACGATCACCAACCGGCACGTGCGCTTTGAAGGTGAGATCAGCGCATGGCCGTCTCGCTGGACCACGGACGGTAACGACGTCTGGGTTCCCATCGAAGCGGCCGGGATCCGGCGCCGTCTGGGCCAGGGTGCCAAAGCCCTTGACTCGACACTGCGCCGCCGCATTCCTTCCGGTTCCCCTGTTGCTTACTGGCCGATGGAGGAGGACCAGAACGCCACGCAGATGTTCCCGGGTATCAGCAGCGGGAACGCGATCACGCCGACGGGTATCAGCTTCGCCGCTGATGACACGCTGCTCGGTTCCCTGCAAGCACCCCGGGTGGGAACGAACGGCGGCACGTTCACAGCCAACGTTCCCGTGTACTCGGGGAACGGGTACCACGTGGAGATGCCGTTCTTCCTTCCTACGCTTCCGGCGTCGGAACAGGAATTCATCAGGCTCACCCTGTCCGGTGCAGGTGGCAGCGTGGCGTTTGTGTCCGCGCGTGTCAGCACCGCCGGGATCAGAGTCGGGGCTTACGAGTCGGATGGCACCCTGATCGTCTCGTTCCTGAACACCGACCCCGCTGCCATCGCTGAGTTCGCAGGCGACTGGAACCGGCTCCAGTTCTTCTCGACACAGGACGGAACGAACACGTACCTGAACCTGCGGTGGCGTGACGTGGTCGGGAACACGTTCTTCGCAGCGCGCACGGTGTACACGGGAACGGCCGGGAGCATGGGCCGCGTGACCCGCGTGTCAGCCAGTTGGGGAACAGCGTTCTCCGATCTTGCCTTCGGGCACCTAGGTGTGTTCGGGAACGGAGGAACGGTCGCGGCAGGCGGCGCCATCGGAACCACGGTTCCCGGTACCTTCATCTACGAAGGAGCCGATGACGGGTTCCTCGGGGAACGTGTGCCCGCACGGGTCGAGCGGCTGTCACTGGAACAGAGTGTCCCCTACAAGATCAACGCTTTCGTGACAGCGGAACAAATGGGATCCCAGCGACCCGAGACGTACCTCTCGCTGCTTGACCGGGCCGAGGCCGTGAACATGGGACTGCTCTACGATTCCCGCGAGGGCCGCGCCGTCGAGTACCGGGCACGCGCCTCTGTCTACACGCAGGATCCGCGTCTCGAACTTGACTACGCTTCACAGCGCGAGGTTGCTCCGCCGCTGGAACCCACGGAGGATGATGACGCCACGCGGAACGACATCACACGCAGCCGCATCGGAGGTGCCAGCTACCGAGTGACGCAGGAGTCCGGCGCGCTGTCTGTCCAGGCTCCGCCGCTGGGTGTGGGTATCTACGACGAGCAGCTTGATCTCAGTGTATACGCTGACACTCAGTTGCCGGGGCTTGCTGAGTGGGCGCTGCACCTCGGCACCTGGGACGAAGCGCGGTACCCGGTCCTGAACATGCGACTGCACGGGGCACCGCACCTGATTCCCACTGTGCTCGAACTGCTGCTGCTCGACCGGGTCGACATCCTGAACCCGCCGGAGTGGCTGCCGCCCGGTCCGCTGCGCTTGCTGGTCCAGGGGTATGAGGAACAGCTCACCATCACGTCATGGGAACTGTCGCTGAACTGCTCGCCGTACGGACCATGGGAGGTCGGTGTTGTTGAGGACACCACGCTGGGCAGGGCCGACACCAGCAGCGCAGTACTGGCCGAGGCGCTGACCGACACGGACACAACTGTGGACGTGTACACACCAGTGGGTCAGCGATGGATTGACACGGCAAACTTCGCCTCCCAGTTCCCGTTCGACGTGACTGCCGGTGGGGAACAGATGACTGTCACGGCCATCAGTGACATGGTGTCAGACACGTTCACGCGCACATCCACAGACACGTGGGGAACTTCGTCGTCCGGGCAGGCATGGACCAACAGCGGAGGAACAGCGGCGGACTACGATGTCGTTGGCACCTACGGCCGCCATGTACTGCCTACGCTGAACGCAACCCGAAGGTCCACGTTCCCGAACACCTACACCGATACGGGTGTGGTTGTGGATGTCACTACGAATGTGCTGGCAACAGGAGCGTCCATTATTGGCGGCCCCACTCTGCGACAGGTGGACCCAGACAACCTGTACACAGCGCGGCTGGCGTTCAACACCGCTAACACCATCACGCTGTCATTGCGCTCGCGCGTAGCAGCGGTAGAGACCCAGTTGGCAACTGTCGATCTCCCGGGTGTGACCCACGTTGCCGGTACCTTCATCCGCGTCAGGTTCGAAGTCCAAGGATCAGAGCTCCGCGCCAGCGCATGGGTTGCAAGCGCCAGTGAGCCCAGTTACTGGATGCTGCGGGTGACCAACACCAGCGTAACCACCAGCGTCAGCACCGGTCTTCGCAGCGCTGCGTCTACGGGTAACACCAGCGTCGCCCCGGAAGTCCGGTACGACAACTACTCGCTGTACAACCCGCAGCGATTCACCGTGGTCCGCTCAGTCAACGCAGTGGTGAAGTCGCAGACAGCGGGCACGCCTATCTCGCTGACCTACCCGATGCGCGCCGCACTCTAGGAGAATCACATGGCCATCCTCGCTGGGCAGATCGTCACTGCCGACCAGCTCAATCACCTGCAACCCGCCGTGTACTACGCACAGGCAGGCTCAGGTACGAGTATCACAACCACGTCGTTCACCCCGATCGTTGGCTGCTCCATCACCCTGGACACCGACACGGCCGCGCGGTTCTCAGTGCAGGCGAACTTCTCGTGGGACATCAACGTGTGGGTGACCACCATCCCGTGGCCGTACACCAGGGGCGCGCTGTTCCTTGACGGGGTTCAGCAGTCCGGCGAATCCCGCTGGTCTGAGGGCACCACTGGCGGGGACACCGGGGACTACAGCATGGCAGGCAAAGCGTGGGGCGGAACCCTCAGCGCGGCGGGTACCCACACGTTCGACCTACGTGGTGCATGGAACGACCTGTCTGGTGAATCCCCGGATCTCATCTCCACTGGCTTCACCGCCATCACCGTAACGATCTACGAGATTGTCTGAGACAAGGCACTGAACATGGGCACTGCATGGATTCCCGGCGCTGAGCGGCTCGGAGACGGAAGCATCGGCGGGTCAATGGACTCGCCCACTCGACCGGGCCGCGTGGTCTGGCACACGACTGAGAGCGGGGCTGGCAACGCTGCCTTCGACTCCGTCGGCAAGTACCTGCGCACCATCGGCGCTGAGCCGCACGTGCTGTACGACCCGACCACCGATCGCCTCGGGCAGTTCGGTCCGCTGAATGCCAGCGCCCGGGCGCTTCGCAATGACGGGTCTACGCGGACCAACCGGACGGGCAAGGTCTGCATTCAGATCGAAGTGCTGGCGCGGGCGGCGACCCCCTTCACTGGGTACTGGAAGCCGGGCAAGAACTTCAAGGCGCTCATG
>ERZ1292637.1256-Hain-H14-01um-R3-1256-length-11087-cov-7_pt1 | contig 11087 bp, 10 predicted proteins | sample MGYA00564405_ERZ1292637 | MGnify/ENA primary metagenome ERZ1292637 (study PRJEB36523, sample SAMEA6512645) | groundwater metagenome | collected 2019-01-09 | study: AquaDiva: Metagenomics assemblies of 32 groundwater samples | reverse complement strand
GTAAAAGGAGAAAAACATGAGCCAAAGACAGGTTTTGAACAAGGAGATCGAGAAATTCAAGGTGTTCATCAATTCTTTCCATGAGCTTTTCGCCCAGGAGAATTTCAACTACAACATCCTGGAAAGCCAGTTCGAGAACTTGAAGATCAGGAACAAGCAGCTTCACGATGAAAACGAGCAGGCGCAGGCGCAGATCAAGGACGCTCTTTTAGCGGCGGAACGGATTAAAGCCGATGCAGCGGCCCATGAAAGCCAGGTCAAGGCGTCATGCTCCGTCCTTTATCATAAAGCCATGTCGAAATTCAGGGAAGTCGAAGAAATCTTAAATAAGGGCGAGAAAAAGCAAATCAACGACCACTTGAGAGAATTGGAGGCCATGACGGTTTGAGTACCTTACAACAGATCCGCACACAGACACGGCTTTTAATAGACCAGACCGACTCCGCAAATTCGGATTTCTCCGATTCCGAGTTAAACGGGTTTGTCAACGAGGGCGCGAGGCTTCTGGCTCCGCTTATAAAATGGCCGAGGGACAGGGTTGAGGTTCAGGTTGAAGCCGGAAAACCTGCCTACACGCTTCCGGTCGACAATATCCTGATTTTAGATGCGTATTTCGGAGACGTGAGCAAGGCGGGCGACAAGTTGCCGCTCCGAGTCCTCCATGAATCTCAAATGAAGGCGTTTAGGCCGGGCTGGCTTGATGCAACAGCAGACAGCAGGGGGAGGCCGGACATTTTGATATTGATTGACAGGCTGACGGCAGTCTTAAATCCAACTCCCAACGCTGATGAGTCCGTTTCAGGGAAAAAACTTGAGATTGTTTACGTCTTTTATCCGGCTACTTTAAGCGCGGATGGGGACACGCCAGACCTGCCCATTGTTTATCACGATTTTTTATCACAATACGGACAATACAAATGCTACATGAGCAAAATGAACAAGCCGGAATTGGGGTCTTCGATTTTTGGCCAAATGATCCAGAAGGCAAAGTTGTTGGAGCCGGTGGTGACAAAGGAATTTAATGAGCAGAGCTTCACTTGGGGCAATTTTGCCGGAACTTACCCGGAATGATACCGGTGTCCTCAAATTCTTTTTCCAAGAAGTCCTTTCAAAAGTCAACTAATGCTTTCACGGACAAGTCGACTTCCACCAGTGGCAATTCCATGACGAAAAAGGATTTTACCGAAGGCGCTCCGGTATGGGAAGGCACGAACACTTCCGACGCCGGGCTTGGAGATGATCTTTACTCCCCATCTCTATTCGGTGTGAATGAGGCCGGAGGAATTGCCCATTTCAAAAATGTGACGCAGCCTGTGATAACGCATTAGTGAATGAAAAATTATCTTTTTCTTGTCTTTCTTTTGCCTCAAATCGTCTTAGCGGAAATCCTTTGTCCGACTTGCAAGGACGACGTGACGATTGACGATTTTTCCGGCGGTCTTAATACGGCGGTTTCCTTAAGGAAAATACCCTTGACCATGAGCCCGAACGTGCGGAATTTACTGATTGACGAAAAGCCCGGAAGTCTAATCCAACGCAAGGGATTCATCATTGCCGGAAGTTCCATGACGTTAAGAGCCGGTAATGGGATAACCGGGATCTTCCCTTATTATTCCGATGACGGAACGACCAAATTCCTGGTGACGGATTCCAGTATTGTTCTTGAGACTTCAGATTTCAAGGCCTGGGTTGAAGTCGGAAGGGGATTCAACACCAGCGTCTTGCTTCGATGTGTCCAGGTCAGAAACAAAATGTGGTGCGCCAACGGCTCCGATGCCGTCTTTACTTGGGACAGTTCCACAAGGGTTACATTGAATGGAACAGTTGGGACGCCGAATGTTCCAAAATTCAAGTACCCGGTTTATTATCAGGAAAGGGTATGGGGCCTCAATACCGTCGCCAACGGTTCCAGCCTTGATTTTAACGCCATTATCTCTACCGAAAACAGGTTGATTGCGCCCGATGATTACCTGGCCTGGCCCGCCGACAGGTCTGGGCTTCAAATCAATGTCGGACAAGGGGACGGGCAAGTGGGAACAGGTTTGTGGATACAGGACGGTTTATTGAGAATAGGAAAGCAAAACTCCATTTACACGATCTATGGAACCGATCCTTACACGGCCAGGAAAACCGACTCTCAGACCGGGCTTGTCTCTTTTGATTCCGTGGTAACGCTTGACGGCAACGTTTACTATCTTGGGCCGGACGGAATCTACGAAAACCTGCGCCGCATATCCGACGCTTTTGCTCCCGACATTGAAACATTCCAGAAGGACACGACGCAGACGCTTGAAAACTTATGGGAAACGCAGGCGGATTTCGGCAGAGGCAGTTTTCTTTTTGGGTCAACCGCTACACTTTCCGGGTTTTTGGTTCCACAAGCAGAGGATTTTAGATTGAACTGGACGGGCGATTCCGAGCCGGGCGGATCATCGATAACCCTTCACGGCGGAAGCACGGCAACGGTTTGGGGCATAAGGATTCCCACCGATACCGTTCCGGCCCCTTATCTCGGAGTGGCAAGAAGGATGGATTTTTGGAGCGCAAAACCGCTCAGTGGGAGTGGTTTCAAATTAAGGATTACGGTAAGAAATCCACGGACTGGCAAGGAGTCATTTTCCGAAACGAACGATTTTAATCCCGGCGTAAATACTCAAAGAAGGACGTTTTTATTCGACGATCCCATTGTCGCGAATTATGAAACGGGCGGAGAAGCCATTTTCACGGCGGAGGATATAGCCAATTCCAGCTTCACCATAAAATTTGAGAAAAAAGATTTAATTTCAGGCGCCACGCTTTACTTGTTTCCTTCAACGATAACAGGAAACGCGAATATTTTTCTGTCTCCGGCGACAACCGTACAATTCATTTCCGAGGTTTCGACCTTGACTTCGGTGACGGCCTGGGGGAACCTTGAATCCGTCAGGAACACCAACGGTGGGACGGTCAATTATTTTATCCGCACGTCCACCAGCTCGGTCAACATCGCCACTCAGGTTTGGACGAACATCACGCCCGGCGTCAGGATCAACGCGCCCACGATCAACAACTACGTCCAATGGGCTTCTACCATCGCTTCAGTCTCAACAATTACCACCACCAACATCGACAATGTAACCATCGGCCACATCGAGGGCGCGGGAAGCACCAATAGGGCCTTTGCGATTGACTGGAAGAATCGCTATTGGCTTTTCGTTGCCACAGAGACTAGCGGCAAATTTTCCCTGGGGTACGTCAAGGCCAGGATCACCAATCCAAGACCGGACGCTTTTGTCCTGTTTGACGGAATCAATATCAGGTCGTTGGCGAAGGACAGGGCAAACACGCTTTATGCCGGGGCGGCTTCCACGGGGACGGTCTATCGCCTGGATTACGGCACAAATGACGATGGACGGGCTATTATCTCCGTCTATGAATCGCCTGGCCTTGTATTCGGCGAGACTTACAAGGACAAGGTCATCCAGCAAATCTATCTGGAAGGACAGAAAGAGGCCGGGGCTACGCTTAAATTCGGCCTTTCCGTTGACGGCGGGGCTTATACGGAAAGGGCTATCTCGATTGACGGTTCCGGCAGATACACGAGCGTCCTTGAAGGGTTGGGACCCAGCAATCGCGGTAAACAGATACAGTTCAGTATCAAAAATGACCAGTTAGATAAAGGGTTGACCTTTGAGAACCTTACTCCGATTTATCGCGTTGAGGAACGGGTCAAGTGAGATGGATTGTATTCCTGATTCCTTTTCTTCTTGGACTTACTCCCGTCCATGAAAAATACGAAAGTGAGGAGAAAATACGCGAGGAATTTAAGAACGTCTATGATGAGGCGCAAGCAAAAAAGTTCGAGGTCGTGAACGATACGCCTGCCTTAAACGATTTTCCGAGCGGGAACGTCGTCATTTATTCGTCGAACACGGTGAGGAGGATTTTGTTTCGCGTAGATCAGGATATTTTCGCCGTCAATGCGTCGTGTATTACGGTGAGACGTTAAGGAGGTGGTATAGGTGTCTTTTTTAACCGATACGATAAAAAATCTAGGCAACACCGTCGGCGGGACGACTGGAAATTATTTGGGCAAGGACAATCCAGTCAACGTCATTCCACAAGGAAGAACTCCTCCGCCTGGAGATTTCACTTATGCCGATGTTTTTAGGCAGGCATATAAGCGTCTGGGGCAACCCAATGCCCCCGAAGAAATTATTGTTCAGGGAACACAATCCTTAATTGATAATTTTATTGACCGCGTAAAGGAAAAGACAGGGAAACTGCCTACTGAACAGCAAATCAATGATTTTGTCGGTCAAAATCTAACCGTCTCTTATGCTGAGAAATTTATTACAGGGCTTCCGTCTGGAACGCTCAAAGCCAACGTTATTGACCCTTATATCGCAGCGGATTCAAGGCAGTTCCCTCCGATAGGAACGGACACTGGCGTCACGGTTGAAAAAGGCGTTGAGGACAGATTGTCTGCCCTTAAAGACAGGTTACGCGGGTTTTACGAAGGGCAAAGGGGCGCGTTAAAAGAAAGAGTTGAAGAATCTTATGGCGAGCAAAAAGGAGCCATCGCCCGCGATCTGGCCGGACAGGGGATGATTTACAATCAGCCGGCGTCCAGGGGCGTCTTTGACAGGCTGGAACAGGCAAAGGGACGGTCTATGACGCAGGGGTTGGCGACGTTGGGCGCAAGCGAGGCCGAAGGTTCAACCGATATAGCTAAAACAGTCGAAGGTCTTTTGGCGAACGAGAGAAGAGCCGACGAAGGCGCGAGACAATTTGGATTGAATTATTTTCTCAATAAGCGCGGTCTGGACGCGGATATTGATGCCGCCGGATATGACAGATCCTTGAACCGCGAGGCTTTGGGCGTGGCGGAGAGGGTAGGGAAAGCGCAAGGGCAAAAAAATCGGGACTGGCTGGATTATACCAATACGGCAATAGGCGGCCTGAACGTGCTTCTACAGGGATTGGCGGCCGGAGATAGCAACGAGTCGTTTTGCTCTTTAATCGCAATCAAGAACGTCTTAAAAGAATTGGGAATCACAACCAAGATGAGCGAGATTTTCAAAGTCATTGAGGACAACGGCTTTATCGAGATTGATTACGGGGTCTTAATCCCTGAACACATCATAAAGGTATTGGAGCATTTCGGCGCAAAGGTTCAAAGGATATCCAATGCGAAATTAAACGGCTCAAAATCTCCTACCATTTGCGTAGTCCATTGCAAGGATTACTATGGGGTCAACAATGAAAAATGGCTTCATGCCGTAGTCGTGACTCCCGAAAGGAAAGTGATTGACGGATATGAGGTCAATCTTTTGAGCGAATACGATAACGGCCAGGAGCTTGTTGATCATTCCAATAAATTTGATTGGGATGGATGGGTCGGAGATTACTTCCTCGTAAGCAGGGAGAAATAACATGGCGACGATAGATTCTCTGCTTGATTTGGTCAGACAAGAGGCGTATCAAAAAGCCGGTGGAGGCCAGCCCGATACGCTGGATAAGATCAACGCGACTTTTGGAAATATCAATAACATCATCACACAGCGACTTGAGGCGAAAAAAAGGGAGTTGGAAACGAAGAAATTAGGATTGGAAAGTGAAAAACTTAAACGGGAAACGACGCCTTCATTTGCAGTTGACTTGCCGAGGAATCAAACTGATATCGATGCGGAAACGCCCATCTACGAAAAAAGGAAAGCAGACATAGACGCTTTAAGAGCTAAGTTTTTATCTCAATCGCCTGGACGCGCAGGAATGGGCGAGGAACAGTTCAGGGACATTGGATTAGGCGCACCGGAAGCGATTAAAAAGACAACGCAAAAAATGCTTACGCCCGACGAGTTCAAAACCTACGCCCAGGCCCAGGCCGCGTTAAGGGAGCGTCCGCAATCTGATTTTACTCCGTTCCTGGCCGATAGCAATATTGAGACTTTGACTGGCGGGAAGATCCCGAAGGGTTCAATGACGAACATGGCTATCGTCAAGCAGTTTTCTGCGGGGGAGAGGGCGGAAACGATAGCGACGGCACAAGCAAATAAACAGGAAGCCGGACAAGTAAGAGGAGCGCAGATTAAAGAGGCGGGAGAAAATCGAGCCAAATACAAGGCCGATTTAGATTTAATTCAGTCCGTCAAGGATAATATTGCGGCGGCCAAAGAGGAAATAAAAAATGTTCCCGCCGGAATCGAGGGTGCCGCGCAAAGTCTTATCGCAAAAACAGGACTAGCTTATCCTTCCGCTTCCACTTACGACAGGACAAGGAACGCATTGGCGGTATCGCTTTACCGGGCCATGACAGGGGACACACGGTTATCAGATGCAGACGCTGCGGCAAGGGCGTTGCCTTTATTGCCCTCCACTAATCAAAATGATCCGCAAAGATCAAAATTATGGAATTTTATTGACAATGCAATTGCGAGAAGGGAGCAATTTTTAGAGCAGGGGATTAAGGAAGTGCCGTGGGCTAATGTAGTTCCGCAGGCAGAGCAAACTACGCAAAATTCTGGATCAAATTCAGGAGTAACAAAATCGGGAGTTTCTTATAAAGTCATTCCATAATGCCGAAAGTCATTTTTGAAACCGGACAAACAGTTGAATTTGACAGGCCGCCTTCTCCTGACGATATAGAGGAAGTGGCTCAAAAATTTAATTTTAAGCCTCTGCAATCAGGAACAGCATCACAAGCATCTGGCCCCGTCATTGCTCCCGAAAAAGTCCCCTCAAAAGTGATGGAAATTCTTCCGACAAAGGAACAAGTGCCTGAATTTGTCGGTTCGATGGCAGGAGGATTGGCAAGGCGGACGCTTCCGGGGATGGCATTGGCCGGCGCCGGGGCCGCAGTAGGCGAGGGTGTAAGGCAGGCCGTTTTCGAGGACAAGCCCCTAACAGCGAAAGAACGGTTTGTGAAACTTCTCGGAGCCGCAGGGCGCGGGGCGTTGGGGGAAACGGTAGGGCGCGGAATTGGGAAACTCTTTACACCGTTTAGTGGGAGCGTAACGCCGGAAGTCAAAAGGGGCATGGAAGCGGCGGGGCGTTCCGGTGTGGATCTTCCCATGAGCGCAAGAACCGAATCCCCGAAAGTCCAATCCCTTGAAAGGATGGGGGAATACAGCTTATGGGGCCACAAGATCACGATGGGTAAGAAAGTAGCCCTATCTCAACTTGAGGATTTTTCCAATCGCATTTCCGACGGGATCAGCCCGGATAATCCGCCCGAAATTGTAGGCGAGATGGCGGCTTCAAAAATAAAGTCTTTCGAGCAGACGTTTAGAAAAGCGAAAGATTTGATTTATGCTCCAATCAATGAAGTTTTGAATAACAAGCCGGTAAACCCTGAAAATACAATTACCGCAATTAAGACGATTTTGGACAGGAGAGCTGGGGGCAAGGAAGGGCAGGCACTACTAAAAGACTGGCTGGACAGATTGACTCCCGGTTATGAAGTCCCGGGAATGGCGACGGAAAGGCAGATGCCATTTTTTAAGACCCTAAAAGCCATCCGTTCCGAGGTCGGAAGCCGTGGAGATTTTAACGATCCGGCGGTTAAAGGCATCAAAGCGGATTTGGAATACATCTACGGCATGGCTTCCAAAGACATGGACGATTTGGCTTCCCAATATGGCATGAAGGACGCTCTGGATCAAGCCAACTCCATGTATTCCACCGGAATTAAGAAACTCCAAAACTCCCTGCTTATGGCCGCCAATAAAAGGGCCGAAAAGTCCCCGGAAACTCTGCACAAGTTATTTATCAGGAGCGATTCGCCTACCCTGATAAAGACAGGCAAGGAAATTTTAGGCGAGGATGGGTTCAATCAGATCAAAAAGCAATGGTTTGACGATATTGTAAACAAGTCCAAAGCTATTGTTGACGGAGAGGAAATCATAAGCCCCGCAAAACTGGCGAATAATTTAAGGCGCATGGGGTCAAGTCTGGACGAGATCGTAGCCGGAAGCCCTGAATTGGCCCAAAAACTGGCGGATTTGGCCGATGTTTCAAAGGCCCTTACTCGTGGAAGCAAGGTAACAGGTGGAAGTCAAACCGGATTCATCCTTTCCAATGTTAGAGATATTCGGAATTTGCTAGCTGTTCCCTTGATGCAGACGCCGGCGGGAAGGGAATTTTTGACGACTGGATTTCCTAGATTTGGGAAGGTAGCAGAAAGGGCTACTCAGGCCGGAACACAATTAGGGATGCAGAACCTATCAGAATGAAACGTCTCCTATACCTTATTCCTTTATTTTTCATCCAACAAGCCCGCACCGCTTGCCAGGATTCCATTACAAGCGGTTACGTCGGATTCGTCACGGTTACGACGGGATGCGTGGATAGTACGCGCCGCTATGACGATAAGCAAAATGGCAACTGGCGCATGGCTTCAAGCTCGATGGCGACGCTGGACAGCCGGTTAAACTCGGTTGCCGTTGACACCAATTCCATCAATACGGCTTTTAGGAACTACTCGTCAACTGCCGACGCCCAGCAGACCAAGTTTGTCAATTTTAGCACGACCGGGGATGCCTTGCAGGGCATTTTCGCCTCGACTTCCAGTCTCCACGCCGGGAACACTAATTATATAGGGATAGCAAATTCTTTACAGGCAGGGGCCACGTTCTTTGTCAGTAGCGGGACAGTGGATAGTGCGCTGAGAATCAGAAGGAGCCTGACAATCGGAGATTTGGATAGTGACGTGGCACTGGTGACAATCTCCACAGGAAGCAAGATCCACCTCAGGCTCATAGACGTCGGGAGGCTCGACTTGAGGCCGTATGGGACAGCCCATGAGTTCAACGAGCTTGCGGCGGGTAGCAACGAAGATTTGATTTTCAACGTCACCGGAACCGGCAGATTCGGGTTCAACACCAACAATCCTGGCCCGACCATAGGGATAGACGGCGGCTTGGGCGTTGGGTCTTCCTTCTCTGATGTTGATCCGGGGGGGAACAACCTGATAGTGGAAGGTTCCGTCGGAATCGGCGTTGCGACCGCGACTTCAAAAGTGGATATCGTTGGAGGCTCGGTTACGATACGCGGCGGGAACGCCGGTCTTGCCGTTCGCGGCGGCTCTATTACGATTGACGGAACTTTCATATCAACAACCGGATTTACAATTAACGGTGGGACGATCACGACTCTTTCGTTTCCAAGTGGTAAAATCCAGACCGAGGCGGGAATAGGTTTGGACGGTTCGAGCCAAACCAAATCTGGCGGTCTAACCCTGGGCGGTGACCTTACTTTCAAGACCACCTATTATCTGCCCTCCGGTTTTCCGTTTGCCGTTGGAAACGCTACGAACGCAGTAACAAACTCAACTAATGCGCTGAACGGACTTGCGTTTCTCGACAGCCAATCTTCCACGCCTGGACTAAACACCTGCTTTTACAAGATCGTCGTGCCGGAAAATTTCGTCGCCGGGAGCACTCCTATTCTGACCAGCTTAGCCGCCGCCGTCACTGGGTTCGTGGACTTGCAGGAATCCTGGGTCTTGTCTTTCGCGACGGAGGCGAGTCATGCCCTGTCCATTTCTACTGGTTCAGGTGCGCCGTCGCTCAACTATTCCAGTGCGGTCGTCGTGGCCGTTACCGGTCAGACTTCGCTCAACGGCGGTGTGAGGACGAACAAAGCGAACATAAAGCTCAACGGTGTCGGGGTCATGCTCGGCGTTGGCGACACGGCTCTTTACATCCGCGCCGTCAGGGACGCGACCTCAGTTGATGACACCGCCACGACCAGGAGCGCGATCACGCATTTTACGATAGCGGGGAAATTCCAGCAATGAGGCGAGCGGCTTTCATCCTTTCCCTGCTGATCCTCTCCCTGGGAGATGTTTGGGCAGGTTTTTATGTCCCCCAGAACCAGAGAACCATTTTCATGGCCGCCACCGTAGCCGCAGGGGGCGGGGGGCCATGCCCAGGCGAATTGGTGACTATCCCCACAGCCGCGATTGCGGTATGGATGCTGGATGAAAACACCGGAGTTGTTTCAGCAGATTGCGTTGTTTCCACCAGGGTCGGCGGTTTCGGCGGGGACTCGACAGCTATAACTTGGAACTCTACCGGAGGAGCCAGAGGGGGGGCGGCTGTATCGGACAGGCCGACGACAGGATATTTCGCCATATCCAACGACGACACCTGGATGAGCAACCATGCCGGTGTCACGACCGGAGAGCAGACATTAATGGCCTGTATCGAGCCGCGTCAGTTGGCTATCAGGGACAGGACTTTTTGGGGTAAATATGGGATTGACGGAACCAGCTACGAATATCTGATGACCTGGGTCAACGCCTCCAACACGGTTCGGATGGTTTACAATACAACCGTCGGCGGGACTGTCAGCGCGTTCAATTCCAGCGCGACCGTCATGAATCAGGGCGCTAGAAATTCGGTTGTGACGAGATTTGACAGGAAACAAGCCACAGGTTCCTGGATAAAAATGTTTGTCAACGGGAATCTCATGTCGGGGAGTTCGGTCACGGACACTGGCACGTCGGCGGCCACCGGTTCGGAAATGAGGTTCGGCACGAACGGCGCCGGAGCCGGTTGCTACGATTGCGCCGACGCGAACATGAGTTTTTACGTTTTGCTCTATGCCAACCCGACAGCGGCGGATATTGCCGCATTTAGAGATGATTGCGCAGCTCTGACTCCATGAGACTATCTATACTTTTCTGTCTTTTAGCTTTCGTTCCTAAACTCCACGCCGTTTTCGTGATGCAGGATTATGAGGGAGTCGTTTTCGCGGCCTACACCCTGGACGGAGTCCCCATCTGGCGGGAAAAAGATAAACAGCAGATTATGTTTGAGTCCAATACTGCTACCAGGACATTCACCAACGCGGATTTTATCCCTCAAAACATCTCGACCACGACGATAGCTTTGGTTGAACAGTTTTTCGGATGCCCTTTATTCGAACCTGGTTTGACGACGCAGACGCGGCTGAAACGGGCGGAGGTTCAGCAATTAGTTGAGAAGCCCGCAGAAAAGCTGGTGGAGACTCAAGCCAAGATTGACGCGCTTGATGCCAAAGGGCCATTGACGAAGGCGGAAACGGCTGAACGCGCATCGTGGGTGTCAAAAAAGGATTTGCTG
>ERZ1292637.1253-Hain-H14-01um-R3-1253-length-11106-cov-5_pt1 | contig 11106 bp, 16 predicted proteins | sample MGYA00564405_ERZ1292637 | MGnify/ENA primary metagenome ERZ1292637 (study PRJEB36523, sample SAMEA6512645) | groundwater metagenome | collected 2019-01-09 | study: AquaDiva: Metagenomics assemblies of 32 groundwater samples | reverse complement strand
TTTCAATTCTTCTACAGTTGATTAACCCAATATAGGAGACGACAGATGGCCGACACTAAGAACAACCCTGGCGAGATGAAGTTCACAGGAACGGACAGCCAGTCTCAGCAAATGTTTGGCATGAACACCGGGGCATTCAATGATTACATCGCTGCCAATCGGAGAGTGCAAAGCAGCGATGCGATGTTGGTGTCCAGCATGCTGTCAGATGTGCAAGAAATGATCCAGAGAGATCAGTCGGAGAGGGCGCGCTGCATAATCAATGCAGTTAAGTTCATCATCGGTAATTCTTGGATGCAAGGAAACTAGAAAATGTCATACATTGACATCAACATACTGAACCGCGCCCGCAAACTAATCGCCTTGCGCGATCATCCAGGCACTGGAGAAGCCGAGGCTACGCTGGCTGCTGGCATGCTGCAGCGCATGCTGGCGGAGCATCAATTGACCATATCGGATGTGGAAGCTAGTGGCCAGGGTAGCGCCGAACAGCGTCAGAAAACTGATCACGCCGCGTCAGCTATGTACCAATACCAGCGAAATCTCATGGCGACGCTGGCTGCCAATAACTTCTGCATGCACTTCCTGGAGAAGCGTCAGGCGGTAAGCTTCGGCAAAAATCGTTGGGTCGTGCGCCACGTGCTGCTGGGCCGTCAGGTGAACGTCGTCATGACCACGATCATGTACGACTATTTGGTTGGCACGATGGACCGGCTGCTGCCTTACATCGGTATGGAGAAGCGAGGCAAGGACGCACTGGCGTGGCTGTCCGGCTGCACGGATCGGCTGATCGAACGGCTGTGCGAACTGCGCGAGCAGATGGAGCAGGAGAGCCAGCAGAAGGCCCAGGAGGAACAGACCCGTCAGCGTCATCCAGGCGCCGTAAAGACTGCTAATGCTCTGGTCATCTTGACCGACGTGTACGGCACGGAGAAGGAATTGAATGAAGACGCTCTGAACGGCTGGGAGCCGGGCACTACGGCGAACATGCGCCGACAGGCCGAGGCGAGAGAGAAAGCCCATCGCGTCAAGATCGCGGCTGAGGAGGCCCGGCTGATCGCGGGAGGCATGAACGAAGATGACGCATGGTACGTGGCGCGAGGCATGAGCCTTCCATCGCTACGTCGAGTCGAGGAGGACAAACCTGAGACGGCCAGGGAACGTCGGCGCCGGGAAGGCCGAGAGAGAAGTTGGCAAGAGAGGGAATGGCGCACGAACCGCAAAGATGAACAGCGTCGCAGCAATCCAGCTTATCAGGCAGGTCAGCGCGAAGCCGATGACATCAGCTTGCACCAGCAAGTTGATCATGAGGAGGTGAGGAAAATCAAATGAAGCGCATGTATAAGACTTTGAATGACGCCATTGGCTGTTGGACGGTTAATCCAAACTACAACAGCCTTCCCCACCTAGCGATGACTATCCGCAGCAGCGCAGTGTCTTGTCGATGCAAAACGTTGAGAAATTACCATCCCCAACTACTACTCGATGAATTAAAGGTGTTGCGCCGCCGGCTGGACGCAATGATCGAGACGACAGACAGTGCAGTTACCCGGTGTCAGCAGATCATTGACACGAAGGAATTGGAACAACCCTATGAAGATACTTGACAAAACTGGGCTTCCCGTATTTTAACTTCGTTACCGTTAATTCAACCCGATATAGGAGAAAGCCGGTGACCATCACTAATCAATGCGCGATCATTAAGGCGCTGCAGTCACGGGGATCGCGCATCGTGACCCCCAACCCCGCAAAGGCACAACGCTACGTTGCGATGTCGCACCTGACGATCGAAGGCCGCTACTACTACATCGGCAAGCAGGGGGCATTGCGTTGCGGGGAATGTATCACCAAAAGCGTGTCGCTCACCGACACGACCTCATACAAAGTGTTGCTAGCCGAGGGTCGCGCGGCACTGCATGAAGATACTTGACAACAACTATTCAACTGTGTTTCACTTCACCTGTTGATCAACCCGATATAGGAGACAGACCATGACGACCAAGTTGACCATCCACCACCAGACCCAACGTTCCGCCGGCAGCGACGGCATCAGCCTCGTCATCGAGGGCAAGAAGATCGTCGCCATCGACATCAAGACCGACAAGGAATTGGCCTCCGGCACGGACGCCAAGACCGTGCTAGAGCAGGCACGGAACAAGAAGGCGGGAACTGCCGGCCATCCGATGGCTCGGCGCACCAAGGCTCCGGGTCGCGGCAAGGTCAAAGATGAGAGCGACGAAGGCGACGAAGGCGACGAAGGCGATGGCAGCGAAGTCGAGGGTGACGAGGGTGACGAGGGTGACGAGGGCGACAAGAAGGGGTCCATCGTCCCGCCGAAGTACAAGGCGATCTACATGCCGCACGATGACAGCAACGGTGACGAAATGTCCCTGGCGTTGTCAGGCGCCATCAAGGATGGCGAGGGCACCGTGAATATGACCGCGCTGGCTAACGTAGCTTCCGCCAACGATGTCGATCTTAGTCGCTGGTCGCACCTGAACAACGGCCAGCAGCGCATGAACCTCGGCAACGTACTGCGCGCCATGCTCCGCCGGGGACAGGACGTGACAGTAGCCGGTCAGGTTTTCACTGGCGACAAGCAGGCCGAAGGAAAGGTCGGCAAGAAAACCAACAAGTCTGCTATTTTACCCACCCCACACCAACCAACGAGGTAACATCATGGCACGCAAGAAGAACACTGAACCCGTAAAAGCGTTGATCTCTCGCGAATACGCCGACAAGCTGACGGTTCACGACGACAAGACCCCCGGCGGGCGCCGGGCAGCCGACGTGGCCGACAGCGTAGCCGATCTACTGCGCGGTAAGTCCTTGGACGAATTGCGCACAATCGCCAACAAACACGGTCTGTCCGATCGGTTAACGGGGTGGGAGAAAAGCCTCAACTTCGGCATGATTCGGATGAACCTGGGCAACGTCCTGCGCCGGCTCAACAAGGAAAAGGCCGAGGGCAAGGCCGACAAGGGCAAGAAGAAAGCCGCCTGACGATGCGGGGTCTCCGTCGGCCTACGCGGAGCGTAATTTAACGGCCAACTTTCTCCTCCTGTTAAGTCGGCCGTATAGAGCACGGCGTCATTTCTGACGCCGTGCTCTATCTGTATTCATTCTGCGATACTACTAGACAGGCTGGGCCGACCCGTGCTAGACTGCCCTTAAGATATAGGAGACAGCCGTGACCGTTTTTATCCCACACGACAATGGTAAGTACGATCTCACCAATGCCGTACGCTACGGTGAGCGGGTCGTGTTGTTTACCCGTGATACCTTTCCTGATACGGTAGATGATGAACTGCCGAAGATCATGGCCGTGATCGGGCAAAAGTTGGTGTCGCGCTACGATCCGATGACTGACCGGCTCTGTCTTACCGGGTCTCCCCTCTATCAAGTAGCCTGCGCTTATGCGTTAGGCTGGACACGACGGCCACTGCGCCTGTTGAGATATGATCGGTTGGAACATGCCTACTACCCCATCAGCTTGCCCCATATAGGAGAATAGTTATGAACAATATCCCTCCCGGTTCTGACCACGGCCTAACAGTGCTGCGGTTTCTGGCGGACAATATCACGTTGCAGCTAGAGAACGTGCGCGGAGTGCTAACTGACGCCATGAAGATGCACCGGACGGCCGCTGAGTGGGCGCATGTCTTCCGCGCCGTGCGTGGCTATGGCGCGGTCTATGCAGAATTAACCAAGGTTGCGGATGACGCGATCAACGAACTAAAGATCAAGACGATCCCGGAAGCATTCGAACGAGAAGGCGTGACGACATTTACGCTAGCTGATGGCTCACGCGTCAGCGTCAGCAGCACCGTGCGGGCATCGGTTAAGGTCGGCAAGAAGTCCGAAGCCTACGAATGGCTTAAGGCCAACAATCTGGCCGACCTGATCACAGAGACGGTCAACGCCGGCACTCTGTCAGCGGCCATCAAGAAGATGATGGAAGATGGCACGGAACCACCCGATGACGTGTTTAATGTGCACGTTCAATCCATGGCGTCGTTGACGCTCAAGAAGTGATCCATGGCGGATGCCGGCACCGCCTCTTATGCCGGCTGATGAAATAGGAGACATCAAGTGTCAAACGGAAAAGGACGCTCGGAGGCAAAGTCGAACATGCCGGTAAAGGCAGATCCAGTCGCGATGCCGGCTTACATGAAGGACGACGCCGGCCAAGGACTGGAGCGGCTGGAGAGCGGCGACTATGAGATGCCGCGTGTCAAGTTGCTGCAAGGCATATCGCCTGAGGTTCAGGCCAGCGACAGACTGCGTGCCGGGGAATACTACCACACCTTGCTAGAGGAGCCGATGGGCAGGGACCTGCCGATGGTCGTGCTCTACGTGGACAAGCGCTTCGTCCTGTGGCGCCCACGAGAAGACGGCGGAGGCATCCTGGCCCGCGCCGACGACTGCGTACACTGGCAGCCTGATCATGGATCATTCACGGTCAAGCTGAGCAAGGATGGGTCCAAGAAGGCGACGTGGACGCTAGCCAAGACCGTCGCCGAGTCCGGTCTAGACCAGTGGGGCAGCTATGACCCCACCGATCCGAACAGCCCACCGGCTGCTACGATGGCCTTCGTGTTGGTCTGCGCTTTCCCGACCAAACCGGAGATGACGCCCTCCGTGCTGCTGCTGCAGCGGACATCCATCCGTGCCGCGCGGAAACTCATGGGTAAACTCAAGATCAGTCAGGCGCCGGCCTACGGGCAACTATTCACCCTGTCCTCCGTCATCGAACAAACCGGCCAGAACACATATTGGACGCCCAAGTTCATCTCCGCCGGCTTCGTGGGCGATCAAGAGCAATACAACACATACAAGACGCTGTACGAACAATTCAAGAAATTGGGCGTCAAGGTCCGCGACATCGAAGCGGCGCAAGAAGATGTCAGCACCGGCGTAGCGAATACCAGCGACACCCCAACCGACCCCCAATACTAGGAGTAATGGCCATGAAATTTAGTGGCACCGTGAAATGGTTCAACATGGATAAAGGGTACGGGTTCATCGTGCCTGACGGCGGAGGCAAGGATGTCTTCGTGCACGTTTCCGACATTAAGGCTTCCAGTATGACCGAATTACGGGAGGAGCAGCGAGTATCGTTCGACACCAGAATCAATAAGGGTCGCACAGCAGCGTGCGACCTGAAGATCGTGTAAACTAACCGCCATGATCGACTTGACACAAATAGCTCAGCGGCTGGTCAACAGCCGTGACCTCGTTATCGACGTGGAGACGACGGGGCTGGACTGGCGACACGATCAGATCATCGGGTACGTGTTAACGTTCAGCCCTAATCCGCGTGACTCCATCTACTTACCGGTTCGCCACGGCGGTGGAGGTAACTTAGACCCTGACATCGTGGAGTCCATGCTGCGCTTCGCGTTGAATAAACAAACACTACATACCATCGGACACAACTATCTATTTGACCTGATGTTCATGGGGAAGCACGGCTTGGAACTAACGGGACCGCTGGAAGATACGATGATCAACGCCTATCTCATCGATGAACACCAGCCGTCATTTTCGCTCGACGCCTGCTGTAAACGCATGAAGGTGCAGGAAAAGAAGGGGGATCAACTATACGTCCATTTAGCCGGTCGGTTCGGCGGCACGGCCACGCGCCGGGCACAGATGGGCAACCTGCACCGGTTGGCTGGCGACGACCCGATAGCCGTGGATTACGCTATAGGTGATGGCACTTCCACATGGCAGCTATGGGAAGCCCAACGGCTAATATTGCGAGATCAGCAGTTAGAGAACATCTGGCGAATTGAATGCCGGGTTATTCGACCTTTATATCGCATGATGCGCCGTGGAGTGCGCGTGGATGAAGAGCGGCTGCATCAGGTACGGGGCATCGTCAGCCGACTATTAGTGGAAGCCCACGGCAAACTGCCTCCTAATTTTAACGACCGGTCGCCAAATGATGTAGAAAAATATCTAACAGATGCCGGTATCACGGATTGGCCCATGACGCAACCAACGCCTCGATTCCCCGACGGTCAACCATCCTTCACCAAAGAATGGCTGACCAGCCATAAGCCGGGGCGAAGGATCATCGACGCCCGCGAATACCGTCATCTGCTCGACTCATTCTTTACTCCTTTAGTGGAACGGCATCTGTATAAAGGTCGTGTTCACACTACGTTTAACCAAACCATGGGTGAGAGGCTGGGCACGCGCACCGGCCGGCTGTCGTCCAGCGATCCCAACATGCAGCAGGTTCATAAGCGCAACCATAAGATGGGGTCCCTATACCGATCGATTTTCATCCCTGATCCTGGAATGTTGTGGGGGTCAGCCGATTACAGTCAGATCGAGCCAAGTCTCCTAGCTCATTACTCCGGGTGCAGGGTGCTAGTCAAGGGGTACACTTCAACGCCCCGGATCGACGCCCACAGCGCCGTGGCTAAAGCCGCCGGCATCGACCGTGAGTCCGGCAAGAGGCTCAACCAAGCCCTGATCACCGGAGCCGGCATGCGTAAGGCCGCTTCCATGTTGGGCAAACCGATGCACGAAGCGTTAAAGATGGTGAATGACTACTTCGCCGCGATGCCGGAAATTAAGACGTTGCAACGTCAAGCCGCTGCTGTTTACAGCCAACGGGGCTATGTTAAGTCTCTCCTGGGTCGCCGCGCTCGGCTGGAAGATCACCGGTTTGCTTACAAGGCTGTGAACCGGTTGCTACAATGCGGCAATGCCGACATCATCAAGAAAGCCATGGCCGACGTGGACGACCACCTTGAAATTCGGGGCGGTAATGTTCACATGTTGCTAAACATTCACGACGACATCTGCTATCAATACGCGCCGGAAAATCGTGCCATCTATGGAGAAGCGATGGAGATCATGTGCGACTACGGTCCGGGTAAGTCCGTGCCCTTGGTCGTGCCTATCGTCGTAGACCATAAGGAAGGGCACTCCTGGGCCGAAGCAACTTACGGCATCGACATCGTCAGCGACGTCTTCAAGTCGGTGGGAGCCGCGTATGAATTACATGGGGGGTAAACATCGTCAAGGCCCGAAGATAGCTGAAATCGTAGCGCGCTATCTTAAGCCGGGAATTGAATATTATGAACCTTTTTGCGGGGCCATGGGATCAGCGACGCGGGTCGTTGACAAAATGATCAACGCCAGGGGAAAACGACTAATTTTGTCTGACGTGTCTGAACCGCTAATCAACATGTGGAAAGCATTATTGAGCGGATGGATACCACCAGATGTAATAACCGAAGACACGTACAACAAGATAAAAAGTATTCGCGATAAGAATGACCCTATGACAGCTTTTTGCGGATTTGGCATAACGTTTGCTGGAAAATGGTTCGGTACGTACGCTAGAAACAAGATAGGCACTAATTACGCCATGAACGCAAAGAAATCCACCATGCGAAAAGTGTCCATACTGTTAATGGCACCTGTACGCGTCGAGATTAAAGATTATCTAGATGTAACCCCAACAAACGCGGTTATTTATCTAGACCCGCCGTACGCAAACCGAACTAAGGGGCATGACTTTATTAAATTCAACAACGATCAATTTTGGCAATACGCTAGAGATCTTACCGGAAGCAACTACGTTATAGCTACGTGTTTCGACATACCGAAAGGATGGATTTCAATTCATAATTTCGGAGATACAGTGGTAAGGCATTATACGTCTAAGGGTGCTGATGGTACTAATGAACATATCATAATGCATGAAAGTCAAGTTGATGAACGAGCTTAAAATCCAGCGGCAGTTGATCGAAGCCATACAGGCCCTGGGCGGGTACGCCTACAAAGCGTCGCACCGGTTCATGGGTGGCGTGGCTGATTTGGACATCACCCTACCCGATTATCGCCATTGGAAGTGGGAGATCAAGTATTTGCCGCAGGTCCCGTCCAAAGGTAAGGTGACGGTGCGGTTAAGCCCACTACAAGAGCAGTTCATACGTGACATTCATAAAGCTGGCGGCTGCGCCGGCTGGGTCTGTGTGGTCCGCGATCCGGCCAACAAAGAAGGAATAAACTACTGGATATTGATGGGGGTGACGGAGCGGGGACCACACACGTTCGACTTAAACGACCGTCATCAGATCAATGTAATATGGAAAAATCGCGGCCAGCCCTGGCCCATCCCTTACATCATGTCGTATATGGAGAGTGCCCATGCCGTGCAACGAAAGCGCTATCGACGAATTTGATAAGTCGTTGCTGTCCATATCCAAGGCCCGCGGTGATGTCTATGGCGATCCGGTCATCAACTTTAGCCTGATTGACCAGATCAAACAGGCTGTGTTAGGGTGCAAAGACCCTCTAATCCGTCACGCTTTGGAAATGATCGCCGTGAAGATGGCTCGACTGGTGCAAAACCCGGAACATCTGGACAGCGTGATCGACATCGCCGGGTATGCCCGCACTATCGCCATGATCATCGATCATCGGCGCGATCATCGAGGAGAAAGCCATGAATAGATGGATCACGCCCGGTCGCGCATCTGTCTTGGTCGGAGGTCAGTTTGGCAGCGAGGGCAAGGGCTTAGCCGCCGCGTGGCTCGCGGAATGGGCACAAAACGACGGAATGACCCCCGACATAGCTACCACCAACGCGGGGGCGCAGGCTGGGCACACCACGCGTTACCGTTCAGGGACACAGTTCATATGCTATCACCTGCCCACCACCGGAGTGACTAGGCTGAAAAGAGCGTCCCCATCATATTCAGGCTGTCAATCGTATGTCAATGCTGGTTCAATCATCGACGTTGACGCGCTGTTGAAAGAGCTAGACGACTGCACGGGCCATAGACCATGGCTACTCAACCTTACCATCCATCCCCGCGCCGCCATCATCACCGACGCGGCGCGCGAAGAAGAAAACCGGCCGGACGCCGCGACTACTAAGACCGCATCAACGCGAAAAGGAGTCGGGGCGACCATAGCCGGCAAGATCATGCGCCGGATCGCTCTGGCTGGCGACGACGAGCGACTCAAGCAACATGGATACATAGGGGTCATCGATCTCAACCGTGCCCTGATTAATGATAGCAAGACTGTCGTCGTAGAGATTCCTCAGGGGACGGACCTAAGCATCAATCATGGACTGGAGTACCCCTACGTGACCAGCCGCGACTGCTGGGTGGGATCAGGACTGTCCGACGCTGGAATACATCCATCGCTCGTCGGCCCGATCTGTATGGTGGTCCGCACCATGCCGATCCGGGTTGGCAACATAGTGGACGAATTTGGTCATCAGCTGGGTCAGTCGGGGCCTTTCTACCCCGACGGCCCGGAGTTAAGCTGGGAGCGCGATCTGCCCGGCGTGGAACCGGAGAGAACCACGGTCACGAAGCGCATACGCCGCATCGCCGCGTGGTCCGATCAACAATATGATCACGCCATCCGGTTAAATCATCCGACGATCATCTTCGTTAACTTTCTGAACTATTTACGTGACGCAAATCAGCTACACGACCTGATCAGGCGCATGCGACGCATGGAGGAGCATGTTCTACGAGAACCTCCTATGCACGCGTACTCGTTCGGCCCGTGTGTAGAAGATGTCGTCACGGACTTCAATCAGGCCGTGGCGTGGTACGACCGGAGGGATTTCTAATGTTCACGCATGACATCGACCCCGACATCCTATTCAACGCAATGGAGCATAAATGGAACGATGTGCACGGCAATAAAGGTGGTCAATGGAAGAGACTAACATTGCAACAGGCACTTGATCTGTTGAAGGCGGAAGTTAAAGAACTAGAAGACGCCATAAACAGTAAAGATCATCGTGACGTGGAAAGGGTGGATAACATCATACTTGAAAGTGCTGATGTTTCGAATTTTGCAATGATTTGCGCCAATTTAGCACAGCGTCAAGTGGATAACCTGGATCATAAAGGAGCGGGGTCATTAGATGTTTGAACGTGAAATACGCGACCTGGGGTCCGTCCCACGTTGGGTCACAGCACGCCACATTCATAAGCAAAGCGTGGCCTTGCATTCTTACTACGTCGCCATTTATGCCGATCAGATCGCCACTCATTGTAGCGTTTTGTGTGACCGCGCGGCTCTCCTCCGGTACGCCTTATGGCACGACGCTGATGAAGGCTTCACGGGAGATATGCCCGGCCCCGTAAAGCGTCAGACCATGGATCAGGATAAGATCCATTCCTTCATAGCGACTCATCTCAAAAAGCGGTTCCCGTCCGAGGAATGGGTCAAACCGAAGGACATTCTCATATGCCAGATCGTCAAAGTCGCAGATTGCATTGACGCCATCCTGTGGAACGCGGCGGAACGTCAACTCGGTAACATGTCGCTGCGGCCATACCGCGACAACGATTGGCGAAACCTCAAAACAGCTTTAAGCAAAATGACGATCTTGACTAGCGATCAACGCCGTGACCTGATAGCAGCCGTCGTCCAAGCCGAAGATACGCAGCTATATAGTTCATCTAAGGCCATCGTTGATGAATGATTTAGCCAACACAACATCGTGGCATCTGCCCGGCGCCCCTTATGCGGTTCAACTTCGCGCCATCGACCTGGGGTGGCGCTATGAAGGATACGGGTACTGGTTGGAACAAGGGTTAGGTAAAAGCGCCGTCCTGTTTGAGGATTATCTACTTAACCTCGACGCTGGTCGAGTGTGGGGACTAGTCGTCATCTGCCCGTCATATCTCACATCGGTGTGGGTAGAACAGCATGCTACTTGGCAGATGAAACAGCCGTTGACGAAATGGCCGCGTGTGGTGCAAGTTGAACAGGAACCCTTCATATTCATCATCAACAGCGAAGCCATTATTCATCGCGGGGGCGGGTATCTGGAGGGGATGCTGCGCCGGGCCAAGGTCATGCTGGCTTTTGACGAATCCAGCCACATTAAGAACCACAAGGCCATGATCACGCGTCAATGTCTTAACCTTGTCAAGGACGCTCTCTTAAGCCGTACGCTGTCCGGAACGCCACAGACGCAGAACGTCATGGACCTATGGTCGCAGCTACGTTTTATGAAGCAGTTGTCCGGCACGAATCCATACGCCTTTCGCAACCGTTATGCGAAAATGGGCGGATATATGGGTAAGCAGGTCGTCGGAGCCG
>ERZ1292637.1252-Hain-H14-01um-R3-1252-length-11106-cov-9_pt1 | contig 11106 bp, 16 predicted proteins | sample MGYA00564405_ERZ1292637 | MGnify/ENA primary metagenome ERZ1292637 (study PRJEB36523, sample SAMEA6512645) | groundwater metagenome | collected 2019-01-09 | study: AquaDiva: Metagenomics assemblies of 32 groundwater samples | reverse complement strand
CCTTCTGGGATTATAGTTGTGGCCGATGTCGATTCTGGAAGGAGCCGGTCCCGGGGGAGACCCTTGGCGGGTGTACCCTGGTCGAGGGGAAAATAGCGCGAGGCGGGTGGTGCGGGATTTGGATGCCGCCGCAGGGAGTAGCCCCCTTCACCTGGCTATCCCGAGTAATTGAGGATCTCCCGCGATGGCTGGCCGAGGCGCCCGAGGCGTTCGCCAACTGGCCCGATGAACAACAACCACCGAAAGAGCTTTGGATCCTGGGAGGATAGTATGGTTGGCAGGAATTTTGAGCTGCCAGAGTTCCCGCCTAGATTACCCTCGTTCCTGCGGGAGAGGGCGGTGGGGTCTGACAATGAGTATCGCTTGGCCCAGGCCCTATGGCGCCTGATAGTCGAATATGGCGGCAATAGGCAGATTGACAGGATTGCTCCTCATTTCAAGGAAGCTAGTATCGCAGCTACACAAGTGCTTGAGGATACGGGATGGTATGAAGCTGGGAAGGGATTTCTACCCCATTAACATAGGAGGGACTCCATGACCAGCCGAGGACTACCTCCACTGTTCGGCGCCCCGTGGGAGCGGTCTGAAGAAGACGAGCAAGCAATTGAGAGAGCTGGGGCACGCAAGGTGCAGGGAGAACTTGCGTGGTCAGCAAGAGCGAAGGCGTCAAGGGAGAACCTAAACCTATGGCGCCAAGCAGAACGAGCGTCAGAAAAGCAAATGTCCCACATCATCCGTCGGGAGTTGTCTGACGCCAAAGTGGCAGGGAATGAATTGAGGGCACTTCTGGTCGAGATAACACGTCTGGGAGGCTAGCAATGCACCAGGAGCGCATAGATGCCGCAGAACGCGCCCTGCTTTGGGTCGCCCACACTCCGGAGCTCCAGAGCTTCGCTGCCCGGATAATCGAGGAGGGCGTCAGGCCAGAAGACCTTGCGCAATTCCTCGGCCCCAGCCGTTCGATGACCCTGTTCACGTCAATCCTGATCAGAGCGGTGCGGCCCCCCTTCCGCTTACCCGATGCCATGGGGTTTGGGGAAGCGGCGTTCTGGGACATCGGCGAGAGGTAATGGTGTATACTGCTTCCAAACCCAGTTAGCCCAACTGCCTGGAGGGGAACATGGCAATGCCAGGGCTGCCGCGTCTTGATGGGCCCTTCGCGGCAAGCCGTCTGTATGGAGCCGAGCCTTTACCTGTTTTCTTCGACATTCTGACCTTGCCCTTCCAGCTATCCAACAGTCTGACTGGGCTCCCTCCCATCGAGATCCCCGTCTTCGGCCAGGTGCCCCCAGTCGTCCCAGGGCCTACCCCGGTGCCCACGCCGACGCCGACACCCACCCCCATGCCTATACCTGATCTTTTCGACACGTCCCTATCCCAGATACTGACTTCATACGACATCGGCCAGTTGAATTATGCAAAAGAGCTGTATGAAGCGGAGTTTCGGGCTGGGAACCTGAGTTATCTGGACTATCTGACCCTCACCAACACCTACAACCTCCGCCATGCTGCTCTGTCCCCCTTGGCGCCCGCGCCTACGCCCATCCCAACACCCACGCTGCCGCCGCCGCCTGCCCCTGCGCCTGTGATCAGTGCCGGAATCGAGGGGTCCTTCGGTGTCGTAGGAGTGTGATGCAACCGCCAGCTGGCCTCCTTACTGACCTACTCAGCCTGCCCCAACGGGTGGCTGATGTATTGGTCTCTCTAAAGCTGCCATCTCTTCCCTTTGGACAGGTGCTCCCGCCCTCTGGGCTGGGGTTCCAGGCCATCATGGTGGGGGGGCAGACTTCCCCGGCGGCGCGGGTCACCTGGAGTGGCATGGTCCGGAACACCGGCAACGTCTCCTTGGCTGGGGCGAATGTGCGGCTACTGGCCCTCTCCTCAACCGGCCCTCTTATCCGAGAAGTGGGTGCAGTCGTGCCACCCGTGGCCGTTGGATCCACCGCCCCCATCAGCCTATCGATGGATCTCACTTCAAGCGATCCTCCAGGGGACTTCTATGGCGTAGTTCTGGTCGAACTGGCGGGCCAAAACCTGGCGGAGGTCCGCAGTCAGGTGCTGGGTACCATCAGCGCGCCTGCACCCGCACCCGCACCCCCACCGCCCGCGCCTACGCCAACCCCAGGCCTTCTGGAGAGCTACCTGGCCCAGATAGCCGCAGCTACCACCCGGACAGCGTTAGATGCTATCAAGGTCTCCTTTGATGCCGACTACGCTGCTGGCAAATTGACCCTGCAGGAGAACCTGACCCTCTACGCCGCTTATTCCGCCCGCTGGCAAGTCTTGGCACCCGCACCCCCGCCGCCTGCGCCTACGCCAACCCCGACGCCTGCGCCCGGAGCCGTGCCCGTAGAAATCGCCTTGGCTGAGCTAATTGCCTCCGGCCAGCTCATCCAGGCAAGCGCCTTGAACCCGACTACGGGACTGTACGAAGCATTCGTACCCGGCTTGCCTGGCAACACTCTGACACAGATTCGGCCCAATTCGGTGCTCTTCATCAACATGAGCGCAACCCGCACTGTGGTGAGTAGCGGCGTTTCCTTCCTCATTCCGGCGAACACACCGACAGCAGTGACGGTGGGAGCCACTGTAGCTATAACCCTGGTGCCCCTAACACCGACGCCCACTCCTACCCCGACGCCTGCTCCACCCCCTACCCCAGGCCTTATGGAGGGCTACCTGGCCCAGATAGCCGCGGCTACCACCATCGCCCAGTTGGACTCTATCAAGGCCTCGTTTGATGCCGCATACCTACCCTATATAAATGACCCTGTCGTGGGCCTTTTGTGGTCAGCCGAATATGCAATCCTGCTTGCAACGTGGAACCAACGTTACACTGCCCTAAGTGGAACCGCGCCGCCCCCGCCGCCCACGACAAACCTTCTGGACAGCTACCTGGCGCAGATAGCCGCCTCCACCAACATAGGGCAGTTGGACTTTATAAGAGAGCTGTACACCGCCGACTATACGGCCGGAAACCTGACCGCCGCTGACTACCTTACTCTCACAAACGCCTACAACCTCCGATACGCCGCTTTGTCCACCCCGCCCCCGCCGCCGGGGCCAAGCCTTCTGGACAGCTACCTGGCCCAGATAGCCGCGGCCACCACCCTGGCGGCGTTGGACGCCATCCAGGCGGCATTCATCCAGGACTTTAACTTGGGCTTTTTGTCGGCGTCCGAACTGTCAATTCTCTCCGCCGCCTACTCGGCCCGATACGCGGCCTTGTCCGCCCAGGCGCCGCCCCCGGGGCCAAGCCTTCTTGACCAGTACCTGGCGCAGATAGCCGCGGCCACCACCATCGCTGTCCTTGACGCCATCCAGGTGGATTTCACCAATGCCTTCTACTTGGGCTTTTTGTCTGGGGCCGAGCTCTCAATCCTCATGGCCGCCTACGCCGCCCGATATGCCGCTTTGACGCCGACACCGACCTACAAGTTCAACGTCGGGGACCGGGTCTACCTGACCATAAGCCCTATTGATACCGGCACCATTTACGAGCGATTCCCCGACCGAACGTACACCGTCATTTTTGACATCGGTGTGTCTAGCAGGGTACCAGAAGCTGCTCTAACCCTGTACACCGCGCCGCCGGGCCCAAGCCTTTTGGACCAATACCTGGCCGAGATAACCGCCTCCACCAACATAGGGCAGCTCGATTTTATAAGAGAGCTGTTTGAAGCGGACTACCTGGCTGGAAACCTGACCGCCGCGGATTACCAGACGCTGATAAATGCCTACAACCTCCGGTATGCCGCTTTATCCGCGCCACCGGTAATCTATCGGTATGAAATCGGAGACCGAGTTTCGTACCCTCTGCACGGTAATGGAACGGTTGTCGGACGATACCCCGCAGGGACAGACGGCATAGGGGTAAATCAGTACGATGTCCTCTTTGACATAGATGGCCATACTCACCGAGTCACCGAAGGCAGACTAAGTCCAGCCTAAATGGTAGGGTTTACTTGGTCAGCGAAGGACCCCTGGACTCTACGCACTACAGAGGGGTCTTGACGCTGTAGGAGTTAGCCGCCATGTCCCGCTTTCTTCTTCAATTCGACCCGGCCATTCCTAGCCAGGTCCTCCAGCAGTTGCAGGCCCTGGCCGTTCCCTTGGTCTTCCCCAAGCCGCTTTTCGACTATTTCGTGGTTGACCTGCCACCGGGGCTGACCCCCGCGCTGCTCCCCCAGCTCGCCGCGCTCCCTGGGATATTGAAGGTCGAGGCGGACAAGCGGATGGGGATATTCCCGATGCCGGTGAATCAGGAGATCCAGGGAACCTTGACTGGAGGACCTCTGGGACTCCCCAACCCGTTCTCCCTGGTAGGAGCCATGGAGATACGCCCGGATACCTGGCCCACCGGAGAATCACGCAAGGTCGTCGGCGCCGACGTTGCGGACGCCGACGGCATCACCGGCAAAGGCGTAAAAGTGGCCGTTTTGGATACCGGCTCGGATCCCAGCCACCCTCAGCTCCTGGGCCTGACGGGAGAGTCCACGATCATGGCCCAACCGCTGGGGTACGATGAAAATGGTCATGGCACCCACGTAGCCTCCACCATCGCTGGATCCCAATTCCCGCACCCCCAGGGAGCCCTCCAGGGGGTCGCTCCGGGAGCGGAGCTCATCATCATCAAGGTCTTGGGCGCCGGCATCGGCCTGGGAGACTGGTCGGATATCTTGGCGGGGATGCAAAGGGCCGCCGACCTGGGAGCCAAGATAATCTCCATGAGTCTGGGCGGCGAAGACAATGCCGACCCAGAGGCCTCGGAGCGTAGGGTGGTGCGGCAGTTAACCGAGCGGGGGATAATCTGCTGCATCGCGGCGGCGAACTCAGGACCTGGGGCTCAGACCATCGGCTCGCCCGGCTCTGCGCTAGACGCTGTCACCATCGGGGCCATCAACAAGGCTGGACAGATAGCTGATTTTTCTTCGAGAGGCCCGACTCTGTTGGGCTTGACCAAACCGGATTGCACCGCCCCCGGGGTCGACATCCTGTCAGGTAGCACCGGGATCATCGCGGCCTACCGTTTCCTGGACGGCGTCGGCCGCTTCGCCGCGATCTCTGGCACGTCGATGGCAACGCCGGCCGCATCGGGGGCTATCGCGCTGGCCGAAGAATACGCTCGCCAACGATGGCGAACCCTGACGGCACAAGCGGTTAAAGACGCACTGGCACAATACTACGCCCGGGAGCCGGATAATAACGTCGGCTACGGCCTGATCACCTACCCCATCCTGAAGCAGTACCTCGACGCGCAACCCTGAGCAGTTCCAACAAATCACTTGACAGTGTTGTGCAAAACACTCTAGTATTCTCGCAATACAGGCTTGTCCTAAGGAGGAGGCCATGGCTGACGGAGCACCCCACCGGGTTGTGGATTCCATCCTCGATGCAGCAGCGGATGGCGCAAAAAGCCTGGTGTCTGGAGTAACCGGCGCCTTAACGGGCTTAGGCGAGGGAATACAAAGCGGGCTGGACCAGCCCTGGAAGGCCGTTGGGGGGCCCGACCAACCCCTGCGCATCGTGGACCGCGTATTGGACGGCGCGCTCCAGGCCACCGTGAACGCGGTAAACCAGGGGGGCTTGGAGACCCTTAAAATGGCGGGGGAAAGCGTCCAGCACGGCCTCGACCAACCGGTGGAAAACTTTGGCATTCCCCCATCCCTGGGAGCTGGCATGAATACAGGCGTCTTGGGCCGCTTCAAGCCGCCGAGTTTACCGAAGTTCTAAAGAGGAATACACATGACGCAGCCAGTATTGCCGCAACAGCTTCTGATCGCCCAGGCCGCCGGCCTGGTCAATACCGAGAAGGCCTTCCCGCTAGGGGCTCCTCCCATTCCCCTTGCCGCGACCCTACTCAACATCGCCTCCGCTTTGCCTATGACCGGTTGGCCGGTCCCCGGTGCGGCGGGGTTGCCCTTTCCCACCTTGCCGGCGCCGCTGGGGACGACGTCCACCGTCGTTGCCGCATTCGCTCCGCAAGCGCCAAGGGCCCCGCAATACAACCAACAGCTCCCTGCCCGACGTACCGGTCTGGGCTAAAGAGAACCGTTGGTTCAATCCTTGAAATAGGAGACAACTTATGGTGATGGCAAACGCGGTCTTATCGGTAGACCAGGTGCTCATGAATTATGTGGCAAACAGGGACCGCAACGATCCCTACGTCGCCAACAAAGCCTGGATCGCTGGTCACGAAGTGGGGGCTCTCGACCCGGATGCTAAAGATTTTGCTGCCTTCGTTGCTGAGATGGTCATCATCGCCAAGCGCCAGCGCAACCCCATGGTGGCAGACATCATTGCTCGAAACGCCCCACGGCTGTGGGATGTGGTTCGCATGGTGAACGTCGCAACCAAAATCGGCTTTGGCGGCGCGGGTTCGCGGGGTGACCGACTCCTCTTCAACCCTCTGGAACCCAGGGACCTGGGGCGTGCCGGAGACTTCCCCGGCACTTCACCGCCCGACAGTTGGCTACAGGTACCGGCCACGGTCGGTGCCGCGCGGCTATGGCCGCCCACTTCAGGCACCATTACCCTGACCATCAGCTCCCTGCCGGTGCTCGGCCACGTCTATTTTGGGTTCGTGAACCCGGTACTGGTGCCCAAAGTGAATATCATCCAACTGGTGTTGGACTCGGACGCCTGGCCGGAAGAAGTACTGGACTGGGAGTGGCGAGAGTCCTTCGGCGATACGGAGACCCCAGTGTACGAGCTGAAACAGCCCTGGGTGATCCGGCCTGGCGCCTCCTACCGGATCAGTGTACGCAACTACATCACCGGTGAGGACCGGCTCACTCCCATCGGCTTCACGGTGAAACGGGCCCGCGACATCATCGCCTCTCTGGCAACCTAGGAGGATTAGCCGATGCCAATGCGAATGCGCTCGGTGCGCGGCCCCGCCTCTTACGCCACCGGGGGGTTCTTGACAACCCTCGGGGATATTGAGCGAATCGCCGTTACCTCGGGCCGTCTGGCAGCGGCCTGGGTCGTCTCCTCATCTCCTCTCATGGCTCAGATCGTCACGGTATCTGGTAACATCGCCACGATTATCCTGCGGGACATGCGTTCCAGCGGGATTGAGCCTACCAGCGGCGATTTCAGCGCTACCCACATCGCTATAGCTTACGAAGGCGTCTAAACAGGAACAGACCCTCCCGTACACAGCACACAAGGGAAAGGTCATGGCAATCGAATTGCTGTCGGAGAGTCCGGCTCTCCTCAGAGAAGGTCATTACATTTACTTCGATGGCGGCTGGCCCAGCGCCACTGCGAAAAACCAGAAATATTTCCAGGTCCAGCGAACCCAGCAGATCAAACTAGATATCCCCCGTATCGTATCAACTGCAAGCAGCATAGACCTTGACTTCTCGGCGCCAGCGGCCGGCGGGATCAGCGACCTGAACCTCTCCCTATTGCCCGTCAACGGTGACACCCTCTACGAGTTTCTAATCGGCATGAAGGGTATGCCCTTCATGTACCCGATGTACAACAACTCCTACTACCAGAAGCTGGAGGTCACCGGCATTTATCCCGATACTGGCGACAGGAATCTCCGGTACCTGGGCTTTTTCGACGAACTGGATTCCCCATTCGAGGCGCCTCGCTTGCGGGAGTACACGGTCAAGGACCAACAGCCCCCGGTCCTCCGCCTGTACAATGACCATATCAACGACGAGGTTCTGATAATCAGGTTCATTATCAACCGGTGCCGGCTCGTCGAGACACCGGCGCGGACGGAAGAAATACGCCGCGTCGCCCGGATCGCTAAATACCATGAGTGGGCCTTCTACTAGGCGCGTGACAGATGCCAGTAACAAAAGACGACTTACGGCAACGCAGCAGACGGCTGGTCTGCGCATCCGGGGACACCCGCTTTTTCCTCACCCCCAGGAACCAGATTGGCTATGCAACGCAAATCCAGGTCGACACCTCAGACCTCAGCGGCGTCGCCGGCGTAGTCAGCGTCCAGATTCGCGATACCTTCCAGCCCATCTCGGGTTCGAGCGGTACTGTGATAAGAAAGGAACTCGGGGTTCGGGGCGGCGATGTGATCGCGGAAGATCTGGGGGGTGGATACCCACTCGTGGGCGGGATTGATGTCCGGGTAGACGTGTCCGGGCCAATAGTGACCCTGTCCGCCCTCTTCCGATAGTGCGATGCAGCCGCGCAGCGTCCGCAGGATAGATGATTTTGAACTCGCGCCGGGCCTCGTTCAGCTCGAAGTCTTCGAGGCGGCGGCGGCTATCACCGAAGGGGACGCCGTCTTTGTCAACTCCTCGGGTCGCGTAGACCGGGCCCAAGCCAATGCCTCCAGCACCATGCACGCCATAGGCGTTGCCTTCGAGGCGATCGCCAGTGGCGGCCGCGGGCGTGTGGTGACCCACGGCCCCAAGCGGACTGACAATTATGACGCCTCGGGCCGGCTGGGCTTGTTCGCTTACGTGAGTCCAACTACAGCCGGTGGCGTCACAGGCGTTCAGCCATCATCGTCGGGGCAAATTGTCCAGCAAGTCGGGGTCTGGAGAGAGAGACGGCTACTCTACGTCAGCCTTGGCGGAGCCTTCCAGCGCGGGGGCGCGCTGGCGTGATCTATGCCTTATATTTGGGGTAGCCTTTAGGTGGTCGGTTTCTGGGAACGGAATCCCGGACATCCTCTGTTGATTGTCGCCATTCCTTTTAGCCCCATCACTCCAGTCACAACGGACTGGGTCATCTCCCTGATGAACCTCCAACTGCCCTCGGGCTCCCGCGTACAATTCCAGCGGGGGGTACCCATTGATGTCTCTCGAAATACCCTGGTCCGGTCGGCTCAAGAGAACAAGGCCGCATATATCTTCTTCCTGGATGCTGACGTCTTGGCCCCCCCAGATATTGTCCTGCGCCTGATGGCCTGGAAGGTACCAATTGTTTCCGGGGTGTACTGGTCGAAAAAGGGGTACCCGGCCGTATGGGAGCCCCATCCCAGCGGCCTGGGCTTTACCCCGATCAAGCACCTCCCCCAGAAGGGGCTCATCGAGGTGGCGGGCATATCCATGGGAGCTTCGCTGGTGGACATGCGGACCTTCTCCTGCATCCCTGACCCCTGGTTTGAGTGGGGGTTAAGGGACCCAAGGAAGGAGGGAGAAGGTGAGGGCCATTCCGAGGACCTGGCATTTTGCCAGAAGGCCTCCGAATATGGTTTCAAGCTCTATGTGGACCCTGAGCTGCGCTGCCTGCATGAGTCGGTCGTTCCGGTCGACGTTGAGGGAGAGATGAAATATACCCCCGCACAGAGAGAGAGCGGAACTTGAGCCGCGTACTCATTACGGGCGTCGCGGGTTTCCTGGGGGCTCGCCTGGCGCGCCGGATGCTCGCAGAGGGCTGGGAGGTCCAGGGGTTGGACCTGGTGGCCCCCGTTGACGCTTGGCGCCTGGAGGGGGTGAAGCTCGACTATCGGTGGGGAAGCTGTCAGGACGTTCATACGCTCGACGCCCCTTATGTGATTCATTGCGCGAGCCAAGGGGATGTGCCCCTGAGCCTTTCAGCGCCGGCCTTCACCATAAACCAGAATGTGCTGGGGACTCTGGCCGTTCTGGAGGCCGCCAAGAGGCACGACGGCTTGGAACGGTTTCTCCTTCAGTCTTCGGAGGAGGTCTACGGCTATTGCCCCAGGCTGCCCATCCGTGAGGAGGAGCCCCTAAACCCCACTAATGCCTACGGCGCAAGTAAAGGAGCGCAGGAGCTGCTTACCCAGGCCTACCACCACTCCTTCGGCCTGCCGGTGACCACCATCCGCTCCGGCACCATCTTTGGGGAAGGGATGCGGCGAACCCAGGTGATCCCCATCTTTTTGGAGCAGGCGCTCCGGGGGGAGCCGCTGACGATTCACGGGGATGGCAGCCAGACCAGGGACTTCCACTGGGTCGATGACCATGTCGATGTGATGATCACAGCGTTGACCGCCCTTGGGGCCGCTGGCCAGATCATTAACGTCGGCTCTGGAGAGGAGAGGTCGGTATACAGCATTGCACAGGACTGTATCCACGTAACAGGCTCCAGTTCTTTGGGCAGCTTCCTGCCACAGCGGCCTGGAGAGGAGGGGCTCCGCGTCGTCCTCGATATAATCCGAGCCAAGCAGATTCTCAGCTATCAGCCTCGGGTCAGTTTCATGGAGGGCCTGGATCGAATGTGCGCGTGGCTCGCCAAAGAGCTCGGCATCTGGAGAGGGTCGCACAAGGTCCCTGGGCACCTCGTCGTAAGGGATATCGGCGATGGCCATCGATAAAATCACCATTACACCCGCTTTCACGGATCGCCGCGGAGATATAGCCAATCTGCTCGCCGTTCCGGTCCGGCACGTGACCTTGATCACCTCCCGGCCAGGGGCGGTCCGGGGCAACCACGTCCACCAAACGGATAGCCACTTCACCTACCTGCTCTCCGGCCGCGCCCGTTATCACCAACTGGTGGATGGCGAGGGGGAGAGCTGTCCCATGGAGGCCGGGGACATGGTCCTGACACCAGCCGGAATCCCCCATGCCATAATCTTTGACGAGGAGTCCGTTTTGCTGGCATTTTGCACCGCTGACCGGACGGGGGGCCGGTATGAGCAGGACACCCGGTCATGGCTGTTGGTCTAGCTGTCGTCACCGGGGCATCCCGGGGCCTGGGCCGCGAGCTTGCGCTGGTGCTGGCCAAAGAAGGCTATGACTTAGTGGTCTGCGCCAGAGGAGTCAAGGACCTGGAGGCCGTCCGGAAAGAAATCTTGGCCCTGGGTCAGAATTGCCTGACGTGGGCAGGAGACCTCACCGGCAGCGGCGGGCGAGACCTTAGGGCTTTCTTAGAGGGTAGCGAAGCGCAAGTCCTCATAAACAACGCTGCCTCCACCCCCCAACTGCAATGTCTGGAAGAGCTGACGGCCACGGAGTACCACCGCACATTTGCGTTGAACGTTTACGTTCCCTATCGTTTGATGCAGGCGGCGATCCCCAGCATGAAGAAACAGGGCTCAGGCGTGATCGTGAACATTTGCTCTTTCGCCGGCCGCCGTGCGATTCGCAACGCATCGCTCTACTGTGCCAGCAAGTTCGCGCTCCGCGGGATGACCGAGGCGGTGGCCCAGGAGCT
>ERZ1292637.1251-Hain-H14-01um-R3-1251-length-11106-cov-20_pt1 | contig 11106 bp, 16 predicted proteins | sample MGYA00564405_ERZ1292637 | MGnify/ENA primary metagenome ERZ1292637 (study PRJEB36523, sample SAMEA6512645) | groundwater metagenome | collected 2019-01-09 | study: AquaDiva: Metagenomics assemblies of 32 groundwater samples | reverse complement strand
ACCTCGCCGACCTCGCCGCCGACCACGCCGCCGACCACGCCGCCGACCACGCCGCCGCCTCCGCCGCCGACTCCGCCGCCGACTCCGCCGACCTCGCCGACCTCGCCGCCGACCACGCCGACCACGCCGACCTCGCCGCCGACCTCGCCGCCGACCACGCCGCCGACTCCGCCGACCTCGCCGACTCCGCCGCCGACCACGCCGCTTCTTCATCCCACTTACCAGTTTTAATCGCTTTTTCGTGAACTGCCAAAACCTGATTTATCGCCTTTACAACTTGTTCTTTTAGTTCATTACTAATTTTCAATTTTAAAACCCTATCTATATTCTCTTTCAATATGAACGAACAGAATTTCCATTTAACAGGCTCAAGGTTTTTGCCTATTGGAATTGCTTTTAAGAATTGTTCGGGCCAAGTTTTTGATTCTTTTGCTGGAAAACCCTCAAAAATAGTATCTTCTAATCTTGCCAGCCATTCAGGAATACCCAAATCAGTTTCATAGCGTTTGTGCTGATTATAACTAACTATCAATTCCTCGCCTTTAACTATGGCTAAAGACCTTAAAGAACAAGCCACCGCACAACCTTTCCAGTCGCCATTTTGTTCACCATAAGTTCTCTGAATAATCTGGTCTTGCTTTCGGTGTTTAACGACCTCACGCAAAATTGCGGTTTTTAATGCTGAATCGTTATGAAAAGAAATTAATTTATTCATTTTAATCCCAAACTTTTATTCGCTTTTTCTAATTTTTTCGACCTGTCTTCTTCGTCTTCTTTTTCAAGTTCAAGAGCTATATTCATTTCTTCTTCTTCAACTAAATCTATTTTCTTTTCTTGTTTTTTAACCCTTTCATTTTTAAATTCAACCGCCGCATTTTCAACATCTCTTTTAGCTTTCTCATAAAGGGTCTTGGATAAACTTTCTATCTGGGCTTCGGTATATTCATCATCAAATAATGATTCTGTGTAGCTACACATTAAATCTATATTTTCAAAATTTCCTAAATTCAGCTTTCTTGAAAAACTGCGGGTTATTTTTATTTTAGGTTCTTGATATTTCATAAATCTTTATAGGAATTAAAAATGAAACTCACCACAATCACAATTACAACCTTCCCTGCGACAATTTGAAGAACATTGATGGTCGCATTCAAGGGATTTTATAAATCCCTCTAACATATCCTTTAAGTCAATCTGGGACATTTTCATATCTCTATAATCGTGGGCGTAGAATTCTATTGTTTTTTGTTCGTGTTCTTTTTTCATAGATATTTATAAGGGTCAAAAATCCCTTCTCTATTCTCATATTCATAAATGTGTCCTTCGCACATCCAACGGCTTACTCTGTAAGCATCTGGTCTTCCTTCTTCATCTACATCATCGGCTTCTAAAATAGAGATTTTATCCATTGCCGGCTTATCGCAAAACTCACATCTATTTACTTGGCTCGGTAAAATCTCATCTTTCTGTGCCTCGCCAATACCACTTAATAAATCATTGGCCTCATCTTCTGATAATTTATGGGGAGTTAAACTGTCAACAATATTCATTTTTTATTTTCTGCGTGTTTTAACAATTCTTTAAGATATTTTGTCGGCCAGGTCAGGAATTTATCCTGAATCTTTTTATCGGCATAATAACTTGATAATTTCAATATAATCTCATAACGAGAAGCCCATCTTTTTTTAGCCCCGCTTTTGCCAAGTTCTTCAAAACTTTCTTTTGTATATTTTTTAGCCATCCCCTTTATTTTAGCAAACCCCCTATTATAGTCAAGCCCCTAAATCATTTAATCAAATAACCCCCATAATACCTGAATAAATCAATCATTTATAAAGAATTATAAACAACCTATTTTTTCATTATTTTAACCCCAACTCTTTTTTGGTTTTTATAAATCTTTCAATACTTTTATCATATTGTTCTTTCGTGCAAATTACCTGAATCGTGGCGGTTTCATCCTTCACATCCATAAAAATAAGTTTTTTGCCGTGTTTTCTTATTTTTATGACTCGGCCAATAAATCTGACTTGTTCACCTATTTTATCTGGTAAATCTATTATTTTAGTTATTTTCATTTTTTATTCTGGGCTTTCTTGCCGCCCAAATTTAATTTAAACTATTAACCTTTTAACAACTTCCCTAACTACATTACTCACCACTCCATTTCCGCACATCTTGTATCTTTGGGAATCGCTTATTTCTATTTTTTGGGGGACTTCATTATCTGGCAATTCCGAAGAATTGCGGGGCAACTTATTCTTTATATTCGTTGCAATCCCCCATTTAGTCCAATCGTCAGGCCAAGACATCAGGCGTTCGCATTCTATCGGCATCAACTTTCTTACCTTTCCATCAAAAACATAATTATCTTTTTCAACTCCTGTAAGTGTATTAGAATTTCCAGTCAGATTCGGTTCTAACATTTGTTCGGTTTTTAACCCCGATTTTCTACTTTTAGGATTATCTGGATTCCTTCCTCTTTGGGCAACGATGAAAGGGTGTTTTTGGCTACTCATTCCGCTTTGGCTTTGTAGAGTGGGGGCTAATCCTTTTTCCCCATAAACTCGGTAATGTTGACTTGCTCCTTTGTTTTGGACTTGGATATAGGTTTCATTACTTCGCCCATTGGAGTAATTTGTCCTGAGGGTGTTAGCAACTTGTTCTCGTAGCTCGTCCCCACCTTGTTCATTAACTGTTTTTGAATCTTCTCGCTCAAAAAATATTTCTTTGGGACTTCCGTCTCTAAAACCGACGACAAAGACACGCTCCCGGTTTTGAGGGACACCGAAGTCTTTGGCATTGAGAACTTGCCACCAGAGAGAATACCCGCTTTCGGAAAAAGCACTAAGGAGGTTGGCAAAGTCCCATCCGCCTCTTGAAGACATAACTCCCTTAACATTCTCCCAGATGAAATGGCGAGGTTTTTTATCTCGTAGGCATCGTATGAACTCCCAAGCGAGAGCAGACCTTGAACCTTTAAGCCCCCTTCTTTTGCCAGCGATTGAAAAATCTTGGCAGGGACTTCCCCCTGTGAGCAAATCAAAGTCGGCAACTTCCTCCCATCTGATTTTTGTGCAATCCCCATAGTTTTTTACATTCGGAAACCTGTATTTAAGAACCATTGAGGCATATTTGTCGGTTTCGCTGAATCCAATCGGTTCGCCATCTATACCAAGACCAAATCCTTCTACTCCTGAAAACATTGAAAAATATTTCATTTTTGACCAAATTTAATTTAAAGATAGTTCCCCCTGTTCCTTCATAAAGAATTAACCGGAGAGAAACTATGACTATCTGTTTAATTAAGAACAAAGGATACTGGGTTCAGGGAATCTTGTCAGTCTCTGTAGACCCGATTACCTTTGTCCTCAATTATTGCAGAGTTTTGATTAAAATAAAATCGGTGCAAAAAATTCACCGATTATTTATAAAGTCCTCTGAAACTTTTGATAGGGCTTTGTATAAACAAAAAGCCCACTCCAAATCCAACACTATCAAAAGGATTCAGAATGGGTTTTTTATTTATCATTGCCTTAAAAACAAAAGTTCCTACCCCGCTGGGGGCAGGATAGGAACCTTTGTCATAATATCACTTATCCCCCAGTTAGGTGAAATTCTGTCTATTAGATTAATAATAACAAACCAAAAATCCTTGTCAAGTCCCCCATTTATCCACTATTTTTTAATCGCAAAAAAACCTCCAATCCGTCTCATTAAACCAATTACCTCGTCTAGCGAAGCTACAGCTTAAATCTTACGTAAAAAGAAGTTCTTTTGTTGTTTTGATACATATTTATGTATCAATTACCGCAATTTTGCCCCTACTTTAGGTCACAATTTCGGGGCTTATTAAAAATTCAGATAAGGTCCACTTCCCCACATATTATAAATATCCCACCAATGGTAGATTCCGCCTGGCTTACTTAATAAGTGTATTGCACAATCAATATTATCCACTGGGTCAAATATGTCTAACTTTCTTTTGAAAATTACTTCGCAACCTTTAAAAGTTGACTGGATAAATTGGAAAAGTCCGGCTCCCGAACCACAACCAAACCTCTGATTGCATATATCAGGATTAAAGTTTGATTCCCGTCTAACAATCTCTAAGGCCAAATCGGGATTTACGCCTTGCTTCAACGATTTAGTAATAATTAAGTTTCTAATCCATTCCTTAGAACCCTCCCATTGCTCATTATTCGCTATTAGGAAGGAGTTTCCGCTTAACTTGGGATAAATATCAAGTGGAATGTAATTCTGGGCTTTTAGGAACAAATCCGAGTAAGATTCCTCGCCCTTAACCGGCTCGGATAGAAAAACGATTAGAAACACTAAAAGTAGCAGAAGCAAAAGAATAATCAACCATAATTTAACCAAAACAAAAATGCCCGAAGGCATTTCTTAGTCAAGTTTCTTATAAGGTTTGGCCAAAGTCAAGGGGGTTTATCCACTTCTACTTGCAAAAATCTTTATCCCGCCTTATAATAAAAACAATGTCAAGACAGCAAAACATAAAAACAAAGGTTTTTTGTCCCCGGACTTGTCCAAAAAATAAATAGGGTCGGGGCTTTTTTATTTAACTGAAATCGGCTCGGATGTGTCAAATCGTAATAGTGTGTTCAGAACCATAAGAACTAATCCTTGAATTTCTACTGAAAATACATAGCCAAATTGCTGTTGAAGAAACAAAGCTACCGCAGCTAAAACATTAAGCCAAACAATTCTGCTTTTATACCAAGATTTTATTTCCGTCATTTTTTTAAATTCTTTATTAAATTAGCAATTCCCTCGGCCACTCTTTTGAGCATTTCAGGGATTGTATTATATAAAATCGTCCTTAATTCATAAGCAGTCATTGATTGGACATAAGGGGCTAAATCAACTGCTCCAAAGTATCCATTTTGTTGTTCTGAATTCCACCATTGCCACTCATTTTCACCCTGATAAATCGGCTTGAGACCCCAATGCAAATGGCTGCCCGTAGTCAAACCTGTAGTATCTCCATAGCCAATCAAATCTCCTACTTTAACCTTTTGTCCCACACTTACTGGCGGATTTGGTAAAAGATGCCAGTAAAGAGTTTTAAAAAATTGGGGGTTATTGTTAGTATCTAAAAACTGTTCAAGTGTTCTGACGACCACGCCTATTCCTTCATTCTTATCTTGCCCCGCATAAACCACTTGGCCATCGTGGGAAGCATAAATCGGCTTGCCTAAAGGGCAAACTATATCCCAACCATTGTGACCAGCCAAACCAAGCTCTTTATATAAAGGGATTTTGTTTTCACCAAAATACTGAGTTACGAAATAAGGTTTTTGAAAGGGAATAAATAACTCCAATTTCTTCATAAAGTATTGGCAGTCTTTTAAAGGTAGGCTGCCAGAACCTTGAAAAAACTACATTTTCTCAAATGCCCTCCTTCGTCGTTCTTCTTCTTCTTTCACCTTGCGGCAATGCTGCCGCCAAAGTCCAAAGCACTCACTATGGAACGCCCGTCCGTGGTCCCAGATGAAGTTCTGGTCCTCTTTGACTTCCTTTAGACACCAATGGCAACCGTCCAGATGGGGAAATTCCTTCATTGCCTTGTCTCCTGATTGGCGTGAACCAGAAACATCTTGATTTTATCGGCCAGAATGCCTATTGAAAACCAGCCTCCGATTTTGTCTCCCCTCATCTGGTTCATTATTCCGATAAAGTCTCCGTCCAGCGACCAGATGGCTGAACCGGAGAACCCTGGCTGGGGAATGGCCGAAGTGTAAACGACGTTCTCATCTATGGCGACCACTCGGCCGAAGACAACACTACACTGAAGGCCAAGCGGTGAACCGACATAGAAGATAGTGTTCGCAACTTCAACCTTCCCAAAGGTCGGAGGGTCAAAGTTTTTGACATCCACCTTCAAAAGAGCCAAATCACCCACTGGCGAGACAGTCACGATGCTGGCTATCACTCCATTGACCCAGATAGGTGAGTTGAACTCAAACAGGTGGAAGGGAATCAGAACCAGATTCCGACCGATGATTACTCCGGAACCCTGGCCGTTCAGAGTTCTGACGAAAACACACCGCTCCTGGGCCTGCTTGACCACTTCCTTGATGGTCTTGCCCTCCGCCCCCAAAGGATTGATGCAGAACCAGGAAATCAACAAACCTAGAACGATGAGCCACTTCCAATCACTTTTTGTCATCTCTCTACCTCCTCTCAGTTAGTGAACCGTGTTTGAAACTACCCGTATCGGTTGTCTTGTCCCATACTTCACCTCAAGCATTATGCTTTGGGCTAAATCCCAAAGTTCTGCTCTCGTTAAAGAATGGATGAACCTCTCATCGCCAATCCACAGCAGATAGTCCTCCACTACTTCAAGGAACGCCTTGCCTTCGATGAAATACACCTTTACCTGACTCTCCATAAGGCACCTCCAAAGAAAAACGACTTAGGGTTTTGAAAGAACTTTGCTATCTCTTTTTTTCTTGTTATATTCTTTTTTACATTTAACACAGATGGCTTGTTTAGTATTATGGACTCTTTCTAAATCTTTACCACAAACTTTACAGTTAACTTCAACAGTTTTTGTGTGGCCTATTTCAATTATAGAATTTAAAGGTTTACCTTCCCAGTTCATTTTTTAAAAACATTCTTCAAATTATATCCTCCGAGCCCACAGAGTCCGCCTACCACCAAAGTTAAAATAAGGCCGTCTATTCCTTTGTAAAGAGCAATGCTTTCTAAAATTATAAGGCCGATTATGGATAAAGAAGTATTTATTTTCGCCTCTTTGTTATTCGTCATATCTCTGAAACTTTTTCTTTAAAAATCTTTTAAAAGTCCTAACCCTACCCCTTATAGTTTTGGTCTGACCCAAAAGCTCCCGACCTTGTTCGGTTTTAGCTTGTTTTTCTTCTTGTTGTTTCCCATATTGGACTGCGGGAATGCGATTTATAAGTTTTTTGATTGTTTTATGTGGCATATTGACTTTTTATTTTATTAAGAATATTGGTTGAATTATGGGTTTATTTCTTAAAAGACACTGGTTAATCCTAACGGTTTATCTTGTCCCAGCCATTACTTTTAACTGGTTGATTTTATCAAATGAATCTTCCGAATTTTATAAGAATACTAATATGAATTTGTCTTATGAATATGGGTTTGAATCATTTAAATTATGGATTAAATTTTGGGCTATGTTCATTAAGGATTTACTATGGTTTAGTTAATAAATTTTGATTTATAGACCAGGCAATTTAGGTAGATTATTTTGACCACCTAATCCCGGTAATCCTATATTTGTAGGCAAAAAATCTTTCAATCCGCCCAAATCTGTTTTTAATCTCGGTTGATAAGTTTGAACACCAAATCCAAAAACTCCTAATACACTTAATGGAACTAAAGACGGGTCATCTTTTATTAAATCAATTATATCTCCTAAAACCATCGGCTTAAATCTTTCCCCTATTAAAGTTGTCAGTTTAACTGGCTGGCCAGCATAATCTTGTTGTTTCAATAAGTCGGTAATAAAAGAAAAAACCGGAGCTTCTTTAGATTCAATTTGTCTTTGCAGAATATCAAAACGGGTTAGAGGTTTATATCCTTCACCCAAAGTTATTTCTTTTCCAGTTGTAGAACTAACATATTTACCGGTAATAAGTTGAGCAGCCATTCTCACATATTGTTGGAATCCACCCCATATATCTATTCTTGTATTACCTATTTTAATCTTTCCAAAATCCGAACTTCTTGGGTTAATACCCACTTCGGCTTCTGCTAATTTTGCCATTCCTAAAACAGTTGACCCAAGCCCAGCAACTGTAAATAACGACTTCAACGCTTCTTTTCTAACAAAGGGATTGGCATTTACGTAATAAACTGGATTCAACAAAGTAAGCCGTGAAGCTATAAGACGGGGAGAAAAGAAAAAAGAATTAAGCAAAATAGAAGACCTTTCTAAGGCTCCCAATGAACCTCTGCCAGAAGCCACATTAACGAAATTGGCAATTTCTTTTACCAAATCTGGATTACTTCGGGGAGTCAGTCCCAATTTATCTGCTTTAGTTATCAAGTCCTCAAATACATCGGCTCTTAATTTATTCAAGAAACCAACATAAGCTCTTCCAGAAGCTCTAACAAACCTACCTACTATAGGTATCTTCTCAGCCCATTGAGACATAAATCTTTCTTCTCTCCTTGTTAAAATTCTATCCATTTCTGTCAAAGCCAATCTGCTTTCTTGCATCAAATCAAAAGTCGGCTTTCTAATAATTCCTTCTTGGATTTCCTTGAATGTTTTTTCACTGCCAAAAGCCCTAAACATTCCTGGAAAGGCTCCAAAGAATCTTTTAGGATGGCTAATTAAAAATAGTCCTTGTCTGAATGGAGCAGAAAAATCAAAAGAAGATAAAACTGAACGGGGGATATTAGCTAACTGATAACTAGCTTCTGCAAATCTTGTAAACAAGTCTCTTTTGCTCAGAATAGTATCAACAAATTCTTTTGGAAAAACTCTTCCTAATAAAACTAATTCTCTTTCAGTGGGGACACTTCCTTTTAATGCTTTGGACAATGCCCCTCTGGCAGAAATCGTATCCCAAAAGTTAAGAACTTGGCTGTTTTTGATTTGATTAAAAAGCTCATCAACATCTATTTGTCCTACTTTGCTTCTTACTGACTCAAATTGAACTTTGGTCATCTCGCCTTTTAATTGACCAAGTTCTCTAAAAAATCCAGCTTCACCTGTTGTTTTCTCTCCAACGGCCAAAGCTCTAGCCATTTTCTCGCCTCTTTCCTTAGTAAATATCCTTTCTTGTTGCCTCCTAATCGGTTTTGCTTCTTTAAGAGCTTGGGTAATCCGGTTGACAGCATCCCCTTCTGGTGGTAATGGTGGAGTCAATGAAGAACTTTCTGGTGGAATCAAAGGAGGTTTTATCCCACCTGTTTGACCCGATACATTTTGTTGAAGTTGGGATTTTGGTGCTTTTGGCCGCAATGGTTGCGAAGGCATTCCTTTGGTAGACCTTAATCCTCCTCCTATAAAACCTAAAACTTTCTCTTCTGGTGATTTTGCTAAAAATTCTTTTGTTAGTTGTCCTCCCAATTTTGGCAATCCCCCAGTTTTAAATGCTTCAATTCTCCTTGGGATTGTTTCTTTTATGTCTTTTATAAAAGGCAAATCAGTTATATCCGGTTTGCCTTGAGTTTGTTCAATTCCAACTGAAGATTGTTCTAATCCAGGCAAAGATGGCAAGGTTAAAGTTTGGTTATTAACCTGTGGATTTATAGTAAATCTGCTTGGCATATTATTTGAATATTCTTTTTATATTGGTTAGGTTTCTACCAAAAAATCCCTGACGTTTCGGTTCAACTGCTAAAGGATATAACTCATCCAAAGATTTCTGAACTTCCAAAGGTATTGTTTTCCCAGCATCTTTATATTGCTGTTCTATTTGTTCCCTCGAAACACCGGCATCTTTATATTGTTGGACAATCTTTTTAGATTCTTCAAAGATATTCTTTTCTTCTTTTTCTTTTTTGGTTTTTGTAAATCCAGTCGTTTCCCATTGTCTCTTATCAGGATTCCATTGAAAGATTCCTTGGTCAGTTTCCAAAGTTTCAGGAGCCTTTCTCGATGCTTTCTGATCAGCCCTCATTTCTTTTTGCTCTGCTCTCAACTCCTTTATTATATCACCAACAAATTGCAACTGTTCAGCAAAAGTTCTCTGACTTTGAACTGCTCCCTGAATAGTCGGTTCTAAAGCTCCCACATTCGCCGCCCTTGCCCCAGCCTGAATTGAAGGAGAAGCTCCAATCAAGTTTGTAGGAGTTTGGAATATTCTTTTGTTCTGTTCTTCCCGAGCCGACAGTTCCTGTTCAACAAAAGGCTTGGTTCCTAGTCCTTGATATTGTTGTAAAAGCTGGGCCAGAAGCATTCCAAATTGGGCATGAGGGGAATTGGGAACGGATTGACCGATATTTTGGGATTGTTCCTGTCCAAATTTTTGAGTAGCAAAAGGATCGCCTGTATTATAAAGACTTCCTAAAGTTCTGGATTGAATTGATGGTAATTGTTCAAATGTATTTGGCATATTATAAAGTAAGCGATCTTATCCTTTCTAATTCTTGTTTTCTCCTTTCGGCCTCTTCCAACTCAGAACCCCTTTTTGAAACGGCACCTCTTCTTTCAAACTCTGACGATCCCACTATATCCCGATAAAGCCCTTCTGGAAGCTCATAAAATGGAAATTCTCGGCCAGTTCTCTCAAATCTCTCTTCTCCAGGTAAAGCTCTGGGAGTTGGCGGTAATTTCGGTATCTCCTCTTGAGGCAAAGCCGGGGCTCCATATTTTTGATAGAATTGTCTTAAAGCCGCTCCTGTTTTTTGAGTCAGTTGTCTTCTCTGTAATTCTATGGCTCTTTGGGTTTCCTCGGCTAATTCTGTTTCTTCCCTTCTTCTCAAACCCGATTGGGCAAATCCTCTTTCAGCCAATTCCTCCCCAATTCTACGGGTGGCTTGACCAAACATTCTTTCGGTTTCTGATTCCAGTCTTGCAATCTCCTCCTTGGAATATCCCACATCGGTTAAAAAGGATTCTTTGGCCAATTTTAATTGTTCGGCATAAAATGGATCAATTTCCTTAGATGCTTGATCCATAAATTCGGCAATTCTTTCTGGGGTAATAGAAACTGCCGGATTGATAATTTGGCCCCTTCTCTGTAAATCGTCTAAAAACTTCTTTGCTAAATCATAAAGTTGTTGCAGTTGTTCGGGGAGTCCTTCTAAACCTATGCTTTCAGGAGCAGGTGGAGCAGGTGGAACAGGTGGAGCAGGCGGAATAGTTGGACCTCCTATTGGTGCAATTCTTGGAACTATTGATAAATCTCTGCCACCTTGAGCAATAGGAGCGGCTCCGCCACCTCCAAAAAATGATTGAGAGGTTGCTTGGGCAGTTGGAGTTGGGGTAGCAAAAGGTGAGGCAAATTGATTTGTTGGACTTATTGTTCTTATGGCTTGGCCTAATGTTCTTATACCTTGGCCGATTGGTTGCAGAGTTCTTCCGGCAAATCCTGTAAATCCTCCTCCAACTGTTGGTCGGGCTGAAGCCGAAGCCTGAGC
>ERZ1292637.819-Hain-H14-01um-R3-819-length-15011-cov-6_pt1 | contig 11116 bp, 9 predicted proteins | sample MGYA00564405_ERZ1292637 | MGnify/ENA primary metagenome ERZ1292637 (study PRJEB36523, sample SAMEA6512645) | groundwater metagenome | collected 2019-01-09 | study: AquaDiva: Metagenomics assemblies of 32 groundwater samples | reverse complement strand
TTTGCTGTGGCCTGTTCCGTTTTCGCTAAAATCTGGGCCGGTTTTAACGCTTCATCGGCTTGTTTGATTACATCGTCCACACTACTTTGAGCTTGACGGCCGAATAAACTGGTTTTTGTCGCCCCTACCGCTCCAACGACTTTTTCACCAACTTTTATTCCAGCTTCAACTCCAGTTTCAATCGCTTCTTGCCCGGCTTTTATAAGCGGTTTTTCTACCGCTTTGGCCCCGCCTAGAGTCAAGACATCAATTAAGCCAACAATATTATCTGTTGCTTCGGGATTTTTTTTAGCTAAATCAACAAGCATAGGTACAGCCGCCACCAATTGGTCGCCGATTAATCCCCTCTGCCCGGGTTCTCTTGCCAGATATTCTTGGATATTATTTTGAATTGATTGTTTAACTTTTTCCTCGGTTTCTTGGGAAGCCAACGCCTTAAAACCCTCGGCAAAAATATCGCCCACGCTTCGGGCTACGGCAAATGCTCCTTTGGCACCAAGTTCGGCACCACCTAAAACACTTGCTCCAACTTGCCTTAAACCAGGTTCCGGGGCCGCCACTAACACCTTTTCCGCTATCCTCTGGGTCTCTTTTTGAAGAACCTGTCCCCGTTCCTTAAACTTTTCGCTTATACCCTTAATAAAGTCCAGTGCGGGTACTTCTGGTTTGGGTATTTCCACTTCAGTTGTTTCTGGTGCAATCCCCAAAGACAATTTACGCTTGGCTATAATGTCACTGGCACCGATAGCCGGTGGAGTAACCGACAGTCCGGCTTTGGTTCTTAGCTCTGCAATTTGTTCCGGTGTAAGTGGCATATTATTGATTTAATTCGGGAAATGCTTGAAGTATCTCATCGGCCGAATATGGTTGACCAGTTTCAGAATTTATTGAAATAAACATATCAGCGATAACTTTGTATAACACCGGATTTGTCGTTTTAATATCCGTTAATTTGACCGTGATTTGCTCTTGTTTTTGTTCTTCGGAACCGACAATTTGCCCGTAGGCACTGGCGGGATTTTCAAAATCAAATTCAGTTAGAAATTGTCCGGCGTCTGGTATACCCCGCTTCTCCAATGTGCTGACTTTTTCATTTCTCAAATTTTGGTATTGTTTTTTGGCCGTTTCAAAACGGCTAGTAATAACCGCCAAAATGCTTTTCTTGGCCTCCTCTGAAACAAATCCACCTTTAGGATCAATCAAACCGTTCAAATAAGCTAGCTTACCGGCAAAAATGTTGCCCGATTTTTGAGCACCAGTAGCATATTCTGTCTCGCGGACAACCGAAGTAGGATCAAGAGTTTTCATAAAGTCGTAAATTATTGCTATATCCGCCGCACCACTTCCCTGACCAGTGTTGGCTAGGGTATTTTGGTATTTATTTTGAATCTCAATAAAGTTTTTAACGATAGGGGAACCCTCAAAAGAAGTAGAGATGGTGTTTATCAATCCCGATTGAGCCGTCGTTAATAAACCCAGAGCAGTAGCATTGGCCGTTTTTGCTTTTTGATTGGCTACCCGGACTAAAAGTTGCTCCAATGGGGGTGGGGTAATACCCCTGGAAATCAAATCTCGTTTAATGGCCAAGGCTTCACCCAAATCACCGCCACCGGTTTGGAGCCAGTCACCCGCCGCTTTCACGGCCTCCAGTATCGAACCAGAATTAGCAACAGCATCCTTAATTTCATCCGGCACATTGCCCAGTTTATTCAAATCCAATAAAATGTCTGATATACCTTTTTTCTCATCCTCGGCTGGTTTTTGCGCGTCCAAAGATTTTTTCAATTCATCGGCGGTAATATCAAACCCCTGCTCGTTCAAAGCCGTGAGCATTTGGGTTTTATCGGTAAAGCCCGCCCCGACTAGAGAGGAAACAGCCAGGTCGCGGTTGATTTCGTTTTGCCTCTCCTGCAGTTTCTCCCGCTGTTCCCGCAATTCTTTCTGTTGAGCGGCCACTTCTTTGGTGTAGTCCTGCTTGATTTTCAAAACCTCGTTCAGTTTGCGGTTGGCTTCGACCAGCTGGTTGCGGTCAAACAGAGCGTCGGTTTCACTGATGGCCGAGAGATATTTTTGATTGGCCTGCATAATCTTGTCCCGGCCAAGTTGTAAAGAGCGTTCCAGTCCTTGTTGCATAGTCGTCAGTCCGGCGCCCGAGCTGGCGGAGTAGCGGCCCGGTTGTCCCCCGAACGCAGACCTAAAACCAGCCACGGCAAATTCGCCCTGTTTGGCTTGAGCACTTAAAGTTCGACTCATCTCTTCCAAAGTCCGGCGGCGCTCATCTTCCAAAGCGGTAATCTTCGCTTTCTCGGCCGCCGTATCCGCCAGGGCGATCTTCTCGGTATTGAGCGAGATCAGTTCCTCCAGTTTTTGCGTCTGTTCCTGAAGTGGCGTTAGTTCATCCTGTACCTCGGTGGGCAAAACTTCTCCGGGTTTGGTCTCGGTTGGCTGGGGAATGAGCCCGGTTAAATCTTTAATTTGGGTGCCTAATTTATCGGCGCTGACTCTGCCCGCTTCCGAGGAAATCATACTGACCGGCCGGGGTTGATATGATAGACCCAGTTGAGTGATCTGCTCCGGCCGCTCTCTAAAAATCTCCTCGTAAAGACCCCGATTAAGCGCGGGATTTATAAATAGGTCAGAACCATAGGGATTGTAAGTGATAGAACCCCCCGGTTGAGCGGCGGCGCTTTGTTCAACGATGTTTAACTTACCCTGGTCGGCCTGCGCTTTGGCCTCTGGCGAGGCATAGTCATAATTTACCCGATAGCCGGGTTTAAGTTCTATAAAGCGGGCCATAGTTCTTACTCTGGCGAGGCATAGACTTCAATGTGCGTGCCGACGGGTAAATTACTGGCGTTGGTAGTTTCAAAAACGAGCCGCGTGATTTTCTCGTTGTTAAAATTATCTATACCCACCGAGCTGACAATGTTAAATCCTTGCGGTAACTCACCAGCGGTGCCGCTAACGGTATTAACCATCAACATCCAACCACCATTAGTCACATTTGTTTCTGATTGACCGATGTTTATAATCGAGAAGACTGGATCATCGGATGAAGTGGTGATTGGCGTCCGGCCAACTCCACTTACAGTATCTCCGCCGGTGGTGGTGGCAGTCCGATAGTAATGAGTATTTTTGGCCGTCGCCTTGTTAAAGCCCACTTGAACTGATCCAACAGTTGCTTGTTTCATGAAGAAATAAACTTTTAAGAATTGACGTTCGGGAATGTCGGGAACAGTCGTCGTGGCAACTGCGGTCGCCAGCGTGGTACTGGCGACTAATTCCCAGCCGTCGGTTGAGGGAGACATCAGTTGGAAATTCGAGCCAGTGTAAACCACTTCGGTGGGAATGCCCCGTTGCAGGTCACCCTCATTTAGTTGCCGACCACGATGACTAACAATGCTGGTCGAGGCCAAGGTGAAATCATTGCTATCAGTCAGCCGGCGGCCGCTTAAAGCTACGGTGGTTGTACCGGTATTATCTATATTGGGGGTAAAACGGAGAATTTGTCCCGTGCGGTATTTTTCAATCGGAATATCCAGTTTGGTTAGGTAATTAGTCGAGGTGGCTACGCCAGTATTGCTATTTACAGCACCGGTAGTCGAGGTGGCGTAAAGCTGGGTGCCGAAGGCTAGCTGGCCTACAGCCAAATCCTCCTCATAAGTTGGGTGCTCGATGAAAAAGGGATCAAACAAAATGGCTGATGACGAAACCGCCCGGCCAATTCCCCGAGTAGAGGTAGCGGTGGTTGTTGTCCCGTTGGTAGCCGAAAGAAAATAATTAGCCCCAGTTGTTAATTCGTGCTGATTGACATCCAGTCCCTTGACCAGAACTCCCCCGGAGACAGCCTCGCCCGCCGAACCGGCGCCTTGAGCGATGCCGAGCAAAGATTGATTCACCGCATTGGTGCTTGAAGCATTAGCTAGATACCACCGGGCATCACTGATCCTCAAGTGGACAAACTGACCTTTAAGGATAGTCTCCCCGGCCGTGGCGGCCACAACCGTCTTGTCGAAAGAAAGCGTCGTGCTGGAATTGGCGACATCCAATACATAGCCTCGTGAAGCGACCGAAGACGACGCTGTTGGATATGGTACTGTCCAATTACCAGTGATGGCTTCGTTGTTTTGTTTGACGGCGTATTCGGCAAAAAAACAAGGCGAATCGGAAAGGATGAACACCGATTGTCCGGGGTGTCTTTGAGCCAAAGTGGTGGAAGCGGTGCAGGAGGAACCGGCTGGAGTGCGGGTCAGACCTCTAGTTACACTGGTCAAAGCCGCCGAGCCATCGGAGTTTTGCGTGATACCAGTGAAAGAAACAAACTCGCTTCGGGTGGTCTGGGGATCAACCGTGCCATAGCCCTTATCGGTGTTCAACTTGGTCATCGTGTAGAGCAGGTCGGAAACCGGCTCTTTGAACGAGGAGAGATTGATGGTCGTGTCCGTCGTGCCGATGGAGGATTTTAGACGGTAAGTGCCGCCGCCAGTAACATTAAAAGTTCCTAGCCGGATTTCTTCCACTGTGATTTCTCCTTCTTCAATCCGGTCGCCGGCCATCACGCTTAATAAATACCTATTTTGTTCCGCCGTGCCGGTGTAGTTTTCAATTCCTAAACTTTCGGCCCCCGGCCGCCGTTCCTCGATGGAAGGAAAGCGGCCCATAGTGTCAAGATAGTATTCGTAGAGATTGGCGTAAGCAAAAACCGAAGTCGCTAATGATAAGTTTAAGAGGAGGGCAACAAGGATTTTTAAGTTTTTCATATTATAATTTTAACTTATAATCTCAAGCTCGTAAATAAGCTGGCTTTTCCGTGGCCAGACGCATATTCGTTCCCCATTGCAGAATTTCCCAGCGACTATCTGCTCCGAGGGTGTAAAACTCAATGCTGGACTCAAAATGATTATCTGGGTTAATGTCCACGATTTTCCTGAACTTCGGTATCGTTTCCTGTTCCCCGCCTTCGGGTAAAATGCCATCGCCTAAAGGATTATCCCCCAGGGAAAAATCCCCTAGAGATGGATAGGGATTTCCTAACCAGAATTTAGCCGGTTTGCTCGAATCATTGACGACAAACGATAATAGAGAATCATTGCCCTGATATTCGATATAAGCGTTGCCTAAAAGTTCTACTCCGTTCGGCATATAACCCTCCACCCAGATTTTGTCAAAAGTTACTTTTTCTGTTTCCCCGCCTTGGTAGGCGAATCGGGCGGTGCAGTTATAAGGAATGGGTTCATCGGAAGGATTGTCGTCAAACCACTGATTAGTGTCCCAAACTTGATAGATTTGCGGATTGACATTGGAATGGCCGTAAATTACGCCGTCAATGACGGCAAAACGCGAGATGCCCCTGATTTGCGGCGGATGCCATAACCGTTCAGCCACGATCTCTCCCTGACGGTTAACCACCTGACGGATTTGATACATCCAGTCCCGGGTATTATTAGGCGCGGTGATGTAAATGGTGTCCCCGCTCACCCTTAAGTGCCCGCCGCTGAAGTCTTCTTCCTTCAACTCGCTTTCCACCGCCAATGATAAAGAAGGGAAACGAGTGACTGATTCATTAACGAAATTACCGATGGTGCGTAGTTGTTTATCTTGAGCCAGATAGACAATATCATCGCCGAAAACATCAACAAATTCGTGACCCAAAGCCGCCGCCAAATTAACACTGGGCCTTTTTTCAACTTTAGTAACTTGAACTGTTTGAGCCGCCCCGTTGGTCGTGTGGTAAATAGTGGTATTTTCAAACTTAATTTCATACCAATCAGAGGTACCGGCGGAAATCCACGGCCGGCCTTGTCGGGCGGCGATGGCGGTGATCGCCCCGTCAAGGGTCAAAAGCTCCTGACTGCCCGGTGTCCGGACTGAAGGAACGGAATAATTGGTAAACGAGGTATTAAGAGAAATATAAACCAATCTTGAACTATACGAGGCGACATACGCTTGATTGTCAATGACCTTTATTATATCCGCCTCAAAACCATCCGCCGGCTTATCCGCGGAAACTATCACCGCCTGCACCGCGATACTATCGGTGGCAATGCCCGAAGGATCGGGCGTTACTCCGGTCAAGATGGTAGTGGTTTCTCCGCCGGTGTAAGTGTATTCTACTCCGCTGATGACGATTTTCTTTTCGGCAGATGTATTGGAAGCAAAACCCACCGTCGCCCAACTGTCAGTGCCGGTTTTGGTGATAGTAGAGGCGGTCGCGGTAAAAACTTTGGCTATTCCGCCCGACCAGTGGAAAATGTTATCATCGCCTCTCACAAAAAGTACACGGTCTTTCTTTTCTGTGGCGTCCCACCAGGAATCAAAAACAAACCTCGTCAAAGTTCCCGCCAACTGACCAAGGGTGGAGGTCTGCACCAGATCATACCAGACAAAAGTGCCAGCGGTTAAAATATCCGACTCCACTTGTAGCTTACCGTTAGCTACTCGCAAGGGTCTGGTTAAACCGAAAGAGGTTTCCCATTCCCAAGACGCTTTTACTCCGGCATCGGTCGAATCGGCCGCGCCTCGCCTTCTCAATCCGGGCCTAGAAGCAATCGTACCTGAATTCTTTTTATAAACATTTTTAGAGCCGCGAATAAGAAACCCTTTAGCCAAACTAGTTTTATCGGCCGCCGAATTATAACCCGGAAAACTTTTGACCAGGTTGTCTTTGAAATTGAACCCTTGGCGCAGTGTATTTTGCATATTTTACCATCGGCCCCTGCCGGGTAATCCGCCGTAGGTCTGAATCGGCTTTTTGGCCTGACTAGGATGTTCCCGCCGGTATTTAGCATATAAGCCCTTCTGGTCTCGCAAATCCGGGCCTAACAGCTCCTGTCTGGCCCAAGTAATATCATCAGCCGGTATCTCGACCTGCTGGGTCAGGGCCAGCAATGCTTCCAACAAATAGCATTGAATCAAGTCATTGTCCAAAACAATCGTGTCCAAATCATCGGTGGTTTTGGTAATCCACGTCCCCGAGGAATTTTTGAGCAGAAACTTGGAATAATACTTGAGATCAAAGACGCTACCGATGGAGAAAATAATGTTATCTACTCGAATATCAGCAATGGCTCCAGTGGTGGCCAGAGTAATGCGGAAAGAATCAATCGTGGCTGGAGCCACCGTGCCAGTTTCTGTAGCCGTTGACCAGGGGACTTTAATCAGGTTCCATCCGACTTTGAAAGCCGTGCCGTCCGCCTGGGCGGTTTGGGCCACTCCTGACCAATAATTACTGGTTAAATCATTACCCCAGCGGATTGAAATGCTGGTTACTCGTCCGACATCGGTGGAATTTTTTAGATAAATGGGAATAAAAATATCCGCCACCTCGTCCTCGTCGGTCATATCCACCGCCGACATTGTGGTATTTTGGATGCCGTCTCCCGAAGCGGCCAAATCAAACCTGACCGAGCCGGAACCAGAATACTTGGTGATGGTATCTTTAACTATCCCCGAAGCCGTCCCGACCGCCGACCAGGTGCCGTTGTCGGTCACACCGTTCATCCCGTGGAGCGTTACTCCGCCCCGCGTCCGCCAATTAACCCGCAGAATTTTTGATCCCTCACTGCCTTCAATGGAAATCTCCTGGGTGTGGAGTAGTCTCCGCAAATCAAACGCCTCGCCCAAACGCCGGCCGACCACGTCCCCACTCGTGCGATTGGCTTGCGGGTAGAGGTCAATTATTTTGTTAAAGTCCGAAGGCAGGGAATAGTTGTAGATGTCGTCGTGAACCAGTTGAGACAGGGAAGTCTGGCGAATGGTCTCAACTGGATCAACCCGCAACAGCAAGGAATTGGCCGCCCGTTCGAGCAGTAAATCCAGCCCGGTGATGTTATCAAGATTAGTGCCGTGAGCAAGACCGGCCAGGTTGTCCTTGAGGGTGCCAACGGTCATCTAAGTCTCTACTTAAGGTTGCTTGAAGACAATCGACATTATCGGGGCGTCAGCGGTCAGGACTCCACCACTGGTAGTCGCCACCGACGGTAAATTGCTAGTAGGACTAAAAGCGACGCTAAATTGAGCCGAATCGTTGGGTGTTATACTGGTATTTTGTGTTCGTATGTATTGGTGACCGCTATCACTAAATTGTACCCCAATATAATACCGACCAGCCGGCATGGCCGTTTCATTAGTTACTAATTCACAATCAGGGCTAGTCGCCACTTCATTACCTACCGTACTAGAAGCTGTTTGAGCCAGCAAAGGTGAGTTGACTATCGTATCTTCCGTGACCAAGGGACCATAAACCATACCCAACCAACTGCCGGTGTCAGTACCACCATTGGTATAACAGACTTTTTGTAATATGCCGGAACTTAAATTGTCGTATGTTTCTAACATAACCAAATTTGTCACGGCATTGACGGCGGTACTAGTGGTCGTAAAAGACCGATAAGGCACACCGTACCGAGCGAATGTTTGGTTAATTGGATTGTTAATACTACCTTTTGTCAACTGCCCGATGGTAATTGAAACCGACACAATAAAAATCAAGAACGCCGCGAAAACAGCAGTTTTTTTCATTTTAGTATTCAGTTACGGTTAAACTGGTAGTGGCTCCAGTCGCCAAAGCTGTAATCGAACCGCCGTAAGGAATGTCAGTCGCCGCGCCGATAATAATCGAACCGCCGCCGGCGTTTAATCTGATGCCGGTAGCGGCGCCCAAACTGGTGGTAGCCACTAAAGCATCGCCATCCAAAGCCAAATAAACCGTACCAGCACCATCATTCACTAAAATCAAAGTCGTTCTACCGGTCGAAGTGGCCACGATTCGATGACTGGTGCCGGTAGCCACTGTCACCGCCGAACTGGAGGCCGCTTTGTTGAAACGATTAGTGATTGATTCAATGGCGCTTACTTGGTGGGTACCGTTATAGATAGACCAACTACCGCCAATTACTAACGCCGTAATAATTGCTATGAGAAATTTGTTTTTCATAAATTTAATTTGCTAATTACCGACCCTCGCCTCGCGGCTCACAAGGTGCCGCGAAAGAGAGTCACTAATCTACCATTTCTCAAATCTCAAGAAGTAGTTACCGTCAAAGTTATTAACGTGCAGAATACCATCGCAACTAGTAATTACTGTACTAACAGTTGTCGTCGCCCCATCTTTTCTATTACAGGTAGTACCATCAGTGGACACAACACCAAGTGAGAATGTTGAAGTGGCATAACCGACTACCCAATCATCGGGGCCAAGAATTATCGGCGAAATGCCAGCCGTAGAGGTAGCGCTTAAGGTTGGGCCAGTAGCGTTAATTCTTTGCATCGAACCGTTAGAAACAATCTCCCCGTGCGTTCCAGTCCACGTCCCATCGCTAGCCGTGCTGGAAGTCGCGATCGTAGCTTCGTCAATAATTTCACCGAAACATTCTTTAGCTGCCTTACCAAGGTTACAAAACAAACCAGTTACCGGCAGAAACGCAGTCGAACTGGTAGCCACGAAGAAATCTTGGGAAGTTGACGCCGCCACAGTTATTTGAAGAGCGGCTAGAGAAACCGTGCTAGTTGCCCGGAAAGGATTCAGAATAGCAAATAGTGTGCTGGTGCCGTCTGTGAACGAACCTGAAATCTCACAACTATCCAATCCATTTCTTGTCCAACATCCGCCGGCCGTCATCGAACCGGCCGTGCCGAAAGTCGAAGTAGCCACGACTACTGATCCAACATCTGTGGCTTGGAAGTAAGACGAAATCAGACCATTAGGATAACGGGTTGACCCTAAACTATCACTTTCTACACCCGTCAGGGCTTCTTCTACAATTATTTTAATTTCATCTGCGGACGGCCCCACCGTCCCAGAAATGATGATTGCTAAGACAATAGCAACCACCCATCCGTAATCTTTTAGAGTTTTAAGCATGATGGTTGCATTAAGTTGCTAATGTCTAAGTCGTGCCATTTGACGCCGCATATCCTGTCCATGTCGCCGGCATCACCGCTTCACTATAAAGAGCACGCATAATGTAGCTGTGATTGGCCGTATTTTCCGGCGGGATCAATTTAGTCTCCAGGTCGTAAAAGACCTTGCGAGTAAATTGATGATTGCGACTGACAATATGGTAAGAGGTATTGGCATTAGCCGCGGAGTTCCAAGTCGAACCCAGGAACACCGAAGCGCCAATCCGCACCATCCCGTAATCGGTATCAAAGACGTTGATGTTGTTCTCACCGCTGTTGGCGACCAAAACTGAGTTCATAATCTCCTTGGCCGCTCTAAACAGGGTGAAAGGAACAAGAATACCCTCGAATACCTGCGAACCCGAATCACCGTGCTGGCCGCGCTGATTGGCCAAAGACGTCACCAGCGTCCACAAGTTATCCGGCGTCAATGAACCTGTCTCCAGATTATCGGCCGAATTGCCGCTGATAGTCGTATGGCTGTTGGAAGCCGCCGGTTGCAAGTCGTGGGGCATAGTGTTGAACGATCCGGCGATACCATCGCCGTAAGTTTCAACCATTGCCCGTCTAGTCTGCGTCCGTCGGGCCGCTTGGCCAATGCCGGTGCCGATGGCCGCTCGCTTGCCGACTTGATCGGCTTTGAATGCCTCTTTAGATACCGGTACTTGCATTACCCAACGCTGGGTAGCTTTGGTTCTGCTGGTGCCGTGGCGACTGTCGGTGTTCGGGATTTCCTGCTGTTCTTCCGTCGCCTGGAAGTCTGGAATCCCTTGATCTTCTACCCAGATGAACGAGGCCTTATCGGTTGGGTCCACCTTGAAAAAGAACGGGTCGGTCGCCTCAATGTTGCTCGGCTGTTCGATGCGCTGATATTCCTCAAACAGCGCCGCGTCAATAGCCGTTTCGCAATAACTGGGCGACAGACCATAAGTAAATCCGCCTTGTGGGTTTATGTTATTTTAATGATTAACTAATAATTAAGTAGCGACATCGTTGCGATAAGCCCGGCCGTCAATCGCTACTTCCAGCTGTTGCTTGGCGGTATCGAAATCCGTCAATGTGAAAGCTGAAGTGTCGAGTGTACCAACTTCCTTAATAGTGTAGAGTTCGCCACTGTCCACCGCGCCCGTGGCGCTGTAATCAATCAAGACGACATCGCCCTTCAGAAGCAGGGCTTCGGCCTCGGTATCTACACTGGCCACCGTCTCGGCCCGAC
>ERZ1292637.1250-Hain-H14-01um-R3-1250-length-11119-cov-6_pt1 | contig 11119 bp, 15 predicted proteins | sample MGYA00564405_ERZ1292637 | MGnify/ENA primary metagenome ERZ1292637 (study PRJEB36523, sample SAMEA6512645) | groundwater metagenome | collected 2019-01-09 | study: AquaDiva: Metagenomics assemblies of 32 groundwater samples | reverse complement strand
GTTGACCCCCAGCTATCACAGCTATCTTCGATGACCCAGATTTTTTGTTTTTTCTCATATTTTTTTACGAGCTTCATCAGTGCTGGCATATCCACCGGATTCCCGAGAGGGTGAATTGCTATGATCGCCCTAGTCTTTTTCGTGATAGCACGCTCCACTTCCTCAATCGCAAAACCATAAGTCCCAATCTTGGCATCCACGACAACAGGGACAAGCCCACATTGTAGAATGATGTTGAAGATAGTGGGAAAAGTAACAGCCGAAATAATGACTTCCGAACCCCTCGGGAGTTCCAAAGCACTAAGAGCGAGCAGGCCAGCGCTACTGCCAGAGTTTGTAAGTACACAATGTTTTACTCCAAGGAACTTGGCAGCTTCAGCCGAGAAGAGCTTGCCCTCTTCAGCTTCTTGCCAATTTCTAGTGAATGTTGATTTTACTACGGATTTGAGGATAGCCCAGAGTTCGGCCAGACCCGTTACCGCACCGCCGTAGCGAATCACACGTTTCTTTTCTACTTTCTCCATTTTGATTTGTATTCTTTATAGTAACAACTCTCGCACATTCCCTTCGCGTAGTATTTCCTTCCGCATTTGCAAAAATCAGGAGTCTTTTTGTCGAACCTCTTGTGGCACTTCACGCACAATCTTCTCCAGTCTTCAAAGACCCTCAAGTATTTTCCGCTGATGTTTGCCCAATGATACTGGCGATGCCCTAGGTTCTTGCTTCCGCATTCCTCGCAGAAATGTGGTCTCCCTAAGTGTTTCGTGACCCACACATGCTTTGCAGTATACCCCGCATCTTCTCCTTTCCACCGTGGCATACCACCCTTCTTAAACTCTGTTGTTGGAGACCTATGCTCTCCTTTCTTGAACGAACCACTATTCGGTTTAATCAATCCTCTCGTCCCCGCATTCCACGGTACTTGTCCTTTCTTGAATGGCATACACCTATCATAGCGCCCCCATATGGCGGGGCAATAGCGCACCTGTTTACAATCATTCCCTCTCTTCCTTTCTCTTAGTAGCGATGATGCCACCCATTGTAAGAAGCCCGCAAGCGATTGAAGAAGCCGTCTCCAGGGCTGCTATAAGGACTCCTGCGGGGTCAGTTACACCTTCGTCAAGAAACTCTGCACCATTGTCCTCTAACTGCTTCCTAGGGGCTTGTAAGGCCTTATTAAGCAATTCGGAACTCGTCTTGGTTTCGGCGAATGTCATACCTGCACCAGGAACAGTTCCGTCCTTGAAGGCGACCCTGGTAGCGTTTACCGCATCTTCGACCTTCATCTTGACAGATTTCTGTTCATTCTCTGTATTCGCACCGACCTTGATGAGCGCAATCCCGCCTCTGAGCGAGGCGATGGTTCGTTCCAGTCTATCTTTGTTGAACTCGACCGTTGCTTCGTCAAGTTGGCGCCGGAGTGCTTCTAGTCGCTCACCAATCTTCTCGTCATTCCCGCCGATAATTACGGTCTTATCCTTCTTCGCAACAACTTTCTTGGCGTAGCCCAAATCAATGACTTTAGCGTCTTCGAGCTTCTTGGCCTTGGAGTCGAAGATGGTGGCCCCAACTACGGCGGAGATGTTCTTCAAGCTCTCCAGCTTACCATCGCCAAAGCCAGGGGATTCCACAAGAAGGGGGCTAAACGTCCCGCGAATCTTGTTGACGATAACATTCCCAAGAAAGTCCTCTCCGAATCCGTCGGCAATAACAACTACTTCCTTTTTGGTCTTAAAGAGCTCCTTGAACAGTGGAACGACATCCATAAATCTCTCTAGCCGTGCGTTGACGAGTAAGAAGCTCGGATCATTGAGCACGACACTTTCCTTATCCGTATTCACGAGGTAAGGGGAAGCGTAACCTTTTTCTACCTCAACGCCCTCGACAATCTCTACTTCTGTACTCGATGTTTGGGAGTCCTCAATGACCAAAACCCCATCCTGGCCTATCTTGAACAGGGTATCAGCGATGAGGCGTGCTATGGGCTCGTCGTTGTATGAGTTGTATGCAACCCTGAACAGCTCTTCGCTGGTTTCTACCTTTTTTGCCTTGTTCTTTATATAGTCCACTGCCTCCTTGGTGGCTTGTTTGATTTCTCTTGCCTCCTTGGAATAACTTTGTTTCGTTTCAAATGGATTGGTTTCGTCCATCATCACTTGATCCAGGATGGCCTTGGTGAGAATAACCGCCGTCGTGGTTCCGTCCCCGACTCTTGAGTTCGTCTTCTCCGTTGCTTCCCTGATGTACATGACGACCGCGTTCTCGAACTCATTTTCAAGCTCAATATCTACGGAGGCCGCGTGTCCATCATCTGCGGCCTTGATGCTGAACTCGTTAGTGGCAATGAGTACGCTCTTCCCAGCGGGGCCATAGGTTGGGACAATCATGTCCGCGTACTTCTTCACCGCACTGACTATCGTCTTCTTTGCGTCGGATTGTATTATTTTCATCTGATCCATTCGTTATGTTCGGTCTGCCAGTCGATTGTATTCTTTAAGCTCTCCTCGAAACTCACTGGTGGACTCCATCCGAGTGCTTTGAGCTTGGAGTCGTCGAGCCCATAATGCGGATCATGTCCCGGGCGGGCAGAGTGGGAATCTACGATTCTATATTTCAACTCTTTGCCCATAAGTCGTGCAATGGTTTGAGCTAATTCCAGATTTGTGAGTTGCTTATCCCCTGCGATGTTGTAGCAGTCCGGCTTGTCGATTGCGAGGGGTTGATGGAGAGTCGGCTTCGTGTTTTTCAATATGAATAGGACAGCATCGGCAACGTTTCGAGAATGGATGTAGGAACGAGAACCGATTTCTCCATTCGATTCTCCGTGAATCGTTATCTCTTCTCCGCGTTCGATGGCTTTTTGGATCATCACCGGGAACTTTGACCCCTGTTGCATCTCCGCGAAATTATTCATCGTATGGGTGATGACAACGGGGACTCCATACGTCCTCCAATAGGCAGTGGCGATGACCTCTTGGCACGCCTTAGAAGCGGCATAGGGGTTAGAGGGGACAAGCGAATCCCACTCTTTGTAAAATGATTTTCCATCTGTTGGACCGAACACCTCGTCTGTCGAAAACATAACGAACGTTTTTGGCTTCACCTCGCGTGCGTATTCGAGCAAGTGCAGGGTAGACCAGACATTGTTTTGGATGAAGGTAACCGGGTCATAGATGCTCGCCTCTACATCCGAGAGGGCTGCTAGGTTGATAATGTAGTCAATCTTGCCGAGTTTCTTCTTGGTCAATTCAGAGAATGGCCCCACAAGGTCGTGTGTGAGAATGTTGATTCTGGGGAGCCAATCTGTGTGATTCTTCGTAACCTCAACAATTCTGTCAGTCCAGCCTTTGTGCCGGAAACTAGCCACGCCAACAACATCCCAATCCGTGTTGTGCATGATGTGAGCCAAAAAATGGCTTCCTATCGAACCCGAAACCCCGGTCAACAAAACTTTAGTCATGCTTTAGTACAATTAGACCGTTATTATGTGTGTACTTCTCGTGGACCTTCCATTGGGGATTGTTCTTTAAGAATTCGTCCATCACAGGGAGGAGCTCATCTTCGCATGCTTTGGTATCGTGTAGGACGATGTACTTTTTCGCCTTGTCCGCGTGGAGCGCGAGTTCCTTGGTCAGTTGTTCCTTAAAGTGAAGCGTGTCGATGAAAAGCAGATCAGTTTCTTCGAGTTCAATTTCAAGTGAGCTTTTTTTGATAAACTGGAAGTCGATATCCAACTTATCGCATTCATACCTCACCTCATCGGGGTTGAACCCGCCGTATTCCAATGGGTTCTTGATGTCTACGGAAATCAACTTGCCTCCGCGAGGACGCATGCCTTCGAGGAAGCCCCAGGAACTCACCATCGTCCTAACGCCAAGCTCCGTAATGTGTTTGCAATTTGCGGAAATCCTTTTAAGCGTTCCAAGGTGTTCGTTTATATCTGAAGGTGTTTTTTCAGCAAGTTTGTAGTTTTGTGAAATATAGTTGTCGGTTTGATAACGCGCAGTTAGGTATTCCAGTTCGTCTATCTTCTCTTTGTCTGTCAGCTTACTGGTTGTCTGATGTGGGCCACACTGAATGACCACGTTAAGAGTATTTAACAGTTTTGGTTCACCGTATTTTTCGTATAGGCGCTGGTAAAGGTCGCAATCTACCACCCAAGTAAGCGGTTCCTCAAAAAGAAGGTGGGAATCTCTACGAAAGTTTAGAGTAGAAAGTCCGCCCAGTGTGTTCACACCAGCATATATCCGGTCATTCCATTTCGGATAGTGTGGATTAACAAAGTTTAGTTCATCTGGAATGTACTCCTCACTCGGTACAGCTTCTTGTCCGAATCCTCTCATCATGGTTATTATGTTGCCTTCCTTCAACTTCCAGTAAGTATGAGTACAGCCACTCATTACCCAACCGACACCTGGGGTAAAGGCATCCACTACGTCTTGCAATGAATTTTCATCATAGAAGTAATCGTCTAGTTGCATGACCTTAATAATCTCGCCTCGTGCCCTTTTTATCGCAGAGTTGGCGTTCTCTGCCATTTTACCGTCTTTGGTGATGACTAACTCCCAATCTTTGAAGGTTTGCTTGGAAAGTGAGTCAATCAAACGCCACAGGAAAAACGCTCCATTGTCCATCTCGTGAATCGGGAGGATGACGGAAACCTTTGGTGCTATCCTTGACATAAGATTAGTTTTCGAGTGAGGCGCTTCGGAAGTTCATCGAATAGTTTGACTGCGGTGATCGTTTTGTCTGGGGTAGTCTCTGTCGTTTCGATAGTCGCGGAGTAGACCACTGACACACTTGAGGTTGGAACGCCCCAGGAGCTTTTCCGATAGTGATCTTCGTAAAGCCCCACGAGCTTGAAGTCCTTAGCCCCAATCCCCAGTTCCTCAATAACCTTCCGCTTGGCTGCTTGGAGAGTGCTTTCACCCTTTTGGGCCCTTCCTCCGACGATCCACCACGATCCTTTGAGTGGTTCTTGGGCTCTTTGCACGAGGAGAAACTGATCTCCGTACATCAAGATCACGTCCACCGTTAGGATGGGTACTAACTCTACAATCTTCCTGTATTCTTCGTCTGGGATTAAATTCGTAGCCATGAAGGAGGGAGCTTAGTTCTATTAATCCCGTCGGAATACCAAGACTTCGGAGCCACCACTGTCTTACTCGGGTTTGGGTTCAGGTATGCCGCCCACCAAGAGAAGCTAGAGTTGGCAATAATTTGGTGCTTTGCGGATGCTAGGAGGTTAAAATCTTCCACCTCGTCGCCCTTCTCCATGACCTGTATATCCTCTCCTTTGAATCTTTGCTTGCAATACTCGGGATCGTCAGAAAAGATGACGAACTTCTCGCCTGGGAAGAGTGCCATTGCACATTCGTAGTAATCCGTCGAACACAGGTCTACATAAAAGGGATTTTCTGAATACTTGGGCTCGTTAGGGTTGACTGGATTCGCGCCCCTGCGGACGTGGACGCCAACTTGGTCAAGATAACCAATCCCCCCACCGAAGAGTTGTTTGATTTCTGATTCGTACTTCTCAAAGTATGCTGGGTCTTGGAAGTAAAAGTCCGTCCCAAGTTCTCGTGCTTGAGCGTATAGGAAAGCATACTGAAATAGGCGATTGCCAAGTCTGCCAAAAATGATGTCGGGATTTACCACAAAGGGAAATCCTTATGGATTTGAGCCATCAACTCGGAGCTATGCTTTTCTGCTTCCGTTATCATCGAGTTTTCTTTAGTCCGATAAAGGATTAAGATGTCTTTAAGTGTAGCAATTTTCTTGCCCCTCGACAAAAGGTTTATCCACATATGGTAATCCTCGAACCCAAATACCATTCTCGGCGAGTATCCTCCGATCTCTAGTAACGCCTCTCTTTTAATCGCCGAGAAATACCCGATCCTGTTTCCTAGCTTGAAGTCCTGGAGTGTCGGGTTCTCCATGAGCACAACATCTCCCTGTGATTTCCCAAAACATCTAAACGAGGGGGCTACGATGTCGGCGTTCGTCTCTTCAATCTTCTTGCCGACCAATTCGAGACAGTTAGGGAGCATTATGTCATCGGCGTCCAAGGGGTAGAGGTAGTCCCCCGTCATGTTCATTACGATCGTGTTCCTGGCCGAAGCTAACCCCTTATTGACCTGTTCGATGTACTTTATTTGCGGGTACTCCATCGCGACATACCGAGTGTCATCCTGCGAGCCGTCATTCACCAAAATGATCTCGTGGGGTTTTACGGTCTGGCTAAGAACAGACTCAATACATTCCTTAAGGTATTGACCCTGGTTGTAGCATGGGATGCCTAAAGTTATTTTCATAGAGTCGCCATCTGGTCACTCACTGCTTTTCCGGCCTCCCTAGAAGTCGAGAACTGCTTAGTCAACGTCATAATTTTAGGTGAGTAATTCCTGCCCCAGACCTTGATATAGTATGGGGCGATAAGTGAGTCAGGATAGATGTATCCTGGGTCGAGAACTATTTCCGGTGGATTATCATAGAGATACTTGTTCCAGTGTGATTCATCGTTCCACCGTGCGATGTAGTTAATACTGAAATCAGCATCAGTATTTTTACGCATAACCTTCATTGCCTTGATGAACTCTGATGTCTTTCCTCCTTGGAATCCTCCGGCATAGTAGTATTGTTGGAATACTTTCTTACCGTTTTCCTCTAAGAGTTTTCCTGGCATCCTGATATATGCCTTTGATTCTGGGTTCGGGTCATACGGCGGATAAAATGAGAGCCTAAGAGCGTACATGGGGTGCTGGGCAGCCGTTAGTCCATCAGATAGGATTTCTTCTCCGATCCAGTCGGTGATCCGCATGTCTACGTCTATGTAAAAGATATAGTCGAACTTTTGGAGGTACTCTTCTTGTTGGAGAAAGAGGTGATACCTCATAAGGGTCGGCATGGGCCAATCAATGGGTTCTGTTGGGAAAACGGTAACCCCATTCTTTCTCATATCCGCAACACTTCGTAGAAGTTTGTGAAACTCTTTTTGCTTGTCCTCTGATGCGACGAAGTAAACTTCCTCTTTCCCTACAACAGAGGTCTTAATCTCACCAGCGTTTGCGAGATTGATTGCGAGCGCTTCAGCGATCTTTCTCTCATCCTCGGGGATGTCGGACCAGACCATGACCTCCGTAGAGTATTTGTCGCGTATCGAGGGGTGTTTAAGAAAAAACGTATTGACCCCCCAGAGCATCTCATTGGCAAATTGCCAATAATTCGGGTTGACGCATATACAAACGATTCCTACTTTTTTCATGCCGAGTTTTATTTCCTATTATACTGTTCACTCATATCCCCACAAGCGGCTTGGTTTCCCGCAGGTTTAATGTAGTTCTCGCCTGACCGCGACAGCTCTTACATCTCCATACCTGGTATTCGGTGGTTTTGTTGAGATGCAATCCTCCTTTGTGGAATCCTTTTGAGGAACCGCATCGTGGACAAGCCGTGTTCGGGGTCAGCATTCCCATTGGTGGGTGATTGGGGATCCATGGGAGGATGCGCTTGTAAAGTTTTTCGAGAAGAAGAACGTCTTGCTTGTTGTACTTTGCCATCTTCTTCCAGGCCGCCCTATCCCCAGCCATGCACGCCAACCATAAATCTATCCCTTGATGCTTTACTTTCCTACCGATTCCATAGAGGTTCCCGAGATCATCTAGCTTATTGGAGGTATTGGCAGAGACTCTGCGGACTGCCTTCAAGGTATCTACGGTCTTGTACGGTGAAGGCGGCGGAAGGTCGTAATATAGAAATCGTGCGTTCACTTTCTTTTCGTCAAAGGCCAATAAATTGTGTGCCACCAAAATCTTGCACTCGTCTAGTAGTCTCCAAAGGTGTCTAACGAGTTTGTAATCATTCCTCGGATTCTCAAGGAAATGCCTCAAGCTCTTCGGCGGATCGATTGTAAAGACCTCTGCCGGTCTGTCTTCCCACTTGGCACAGAACGAAAGGATAGACCAGTCGCGGTAGATTCCCACGAGGTTAGTATCCCATTGCGACCAAGAGAAACCACAGATTGGCACGGTCTCCAAGTCCAGAAATAAGATGTTTGGTTTCACTTCCCTCAAAGTGAACCTCTACGGTAGCAGACAAACGCCGCGAGTCCTAATGGAATATATCGCGGCGAGGCTGTTTTCAATGTGACCTGCTTTCCTGTTTGTCTTAGTACCAAGCGTAGTTTAGCAGAAACTTGACATGACGTCAAAGGACCTTATCCACACCCCCCTCTATACAAAAATAATGGATGCCCCATACTTGGAGTATTAAAAGCGCGGAATAACCTCGGATGCGTGTAGAGCGTCAAATTTTGGTCTCCCCGTCTCCGCCGAGATGAGTGGACGAAAACATGAAACTCCTGTCTACACCTGGGGTTTTTTGTTTGTATAATCCATGCCATCAAAATACATATTCACTTGGGAAGGGTATAAGAAGTGTCGATCCAAAGAATTTGCGAAGTGGGCAGAATCTTTTTTTGGCAAAGAAGTTCCGTACAGTGATTTCTTACAATCGTATCTCAACAGACCAAAGATGAGTAAACTGAAAGCAAGCAAACGCCGTCGAGAGGCAAGGAAGGTTTATACATGGCTCACTAGCGTCGGATTAATGAAACACCCGTCGTTATTTTGAGGACAAACAATATAAGCAAAGGTGTAGTGCTTCCCTTTGGAAAAACCAGCACTATTGTTTCCAAGTTATATGTGGGACAAAAGGCGTGACCCCTGCGCACCCACCTCTCACTTGGACGCAATGTAATCAGATAGTGATTGGAGTACGACTGGGAAACCAGCTTGGAAAAGAATAAGAATGATAAGTGTTGGTTGTGATTAAGGGACGAACCCACTCCGGTCTTCACTACTTGGCTTATCATCACTCACATGAGACTATCCTTATACGATCACACGCGACGCGTCCATTGCTTGCTTGGACAGGGGTTAGTTATCTCAAAATGGATACCCCGATCACCTATTTAGAAAACGTATCAGATAGAAAAGGAGCCAACACCTACCTAGCTTCAATCTGCGAACCATACTTAAAGCATTTTCAGTATTCCAACGAGACGTTAGAAAAAGACCTCAAAGTATTCTGGATCACCGTTTACAAAAAAAGAAACGAGGCGAAGATCAAAGAGATTCTCGAATGGGCCAAAAAGAAAGAATTGCATGTTAAACAAGTTATTAAAGCCCTCCAGTAGCTTGTTGATAGCCGCTATTGACCGCCAACACAGTTCGTGTATACTAGGAGGGTAATAAGAATGACAAATGAAAAAATGAAAAATAGTATCGTTGATTTTCTCTATTGGACGCTCGGAAAGCTAGAGGGACAAGAGATAAAAAAGGTAAGTGTCGATCTTTCAACAAGCGTAGAGCTTTCTCGTGTAATCCCTAGGAATGGGAAGTGGTATCAGATTCAATTGCTATTAGATTGTTGGATAAAAGCACCAAGACGAGGGACGGTAGTATCTTTCGATCAAGTTGCACTCTATAAGGATGGAGCGATTAAAAAAGAATTGGTCGCCAAATACATGTTCGATGAACATAAATAACGAATGAATGAGAGAAGATACCCAATTTACGAAGTCGAATGCAAAGGAGATGGGAAAGAGAGGATTAGACGCCCGTTGGGGTTCGAGGTACGAATTGCTGTTGGAGCTATCCAAGCTCACGACGAACGAGGAACAGAAACGCTACCTAACCTGGAGGACTACCCATCTCAAAGTGTTCCTAGATATTCTACGCCGCAAGTTAAATAATAAACTCAAATGAAGAAACAATATAAGACCCCCCCATACCTTCGCGGGTACATTCGTGGAAGAGAAAAAGAAAAGAGTATTTGGAGCAAGACAAACTTCTTCGTCAGATTACTCAAGGCGCTAATGGGAGCACTATGAAAATTATCCAAATCATTCCAAGGGAGTGGACAGGCAGGGACGGAGCAATCAACACAGAGATAGTCGGACTCGGGGATGATGGACTCGTATATCAGTGGCACAAAGGAAGCGGTAAGTGGGTTCCGTATGTAATTCAATCAAGATAATGTCACATCCCGACACAACAAGAGAATACGGAGTAGACGAAAGCCCGCTCATCCCTGACCCGGGTACCCAAGAACAGGATGAGTGTCAGTGTGCCCTGCTTCACCTCAAACCTTGGTACTTCGATCCAGGTACTCCGTCTGACGGCCACGCTGAACACTGTCCGATGTATATTCCAACGAAATGATAGACGGCTATCTCGATAAACTGATCGGCGAGAACCTCCTGGCAAAACAGGAATCGGAAAAGCGCGAGGGTTCTGGCAAGCTATCCGCCTCAAAGCTCTATTGGCCCCTGCAATGGCAGATACTTGCGACCAAGTTCAAGTTGAAATCGAATCTTGACGAATATACTTTGCGAAAGTTCCAGCGCGGAAAAGATGTAGAGGAATGGTTTATCAAACAGATAAAACCCGTTGATTCGCAGAAGTTCTTAGAATATAGGGGAGTGATTGGATTCTGCGATTCAATCGTAGATACAAAAGAATGGGAGAATAATATTGGCATCATTCCTCTTGAAGTAAAGTCGGTGACGAATATGAAGTTCAAGAGGATTGTACGCGAAGATGACGAAGGAAATACTGTCGGCGAACCAGACAGGGGGCATGTACTCCAAAACGCTCTCTACGCTCTCGCGCTTGAAAAAGAACATCATGCCATCACCTATATCGCATCAGACGACTATCGTGTTGCCACATTTATCTGTAAAACCGCCGAATCGAAAGAAAAGATTGATCAGATCATTGACGAGTTCCAGGCGGCTTACATGCTCGATACGATTCCAAAGTTTGAGCCAAGAGAAAAATGGCAAGCCGACATCAAATACAACAACTTCCCAGAATATGCCGGAATGACCGAAGATGAGCTTAAAGAGGAGTATAAAAAACTAAAACAATAACATGGCACAGTACCAAAAGTCGGTATCTATCGGTGGTTCCTGGGCGAAGGCGGCAGAACTGGCCACGATCTGCTTGACGCGGGGTGGGTGATGAGCGCCTGCATCGACCTGGTCAAGAAGAACATTGCGGACATGACCGAGAAGGAACTCGATGAGGTTCTTGGCCAGATGCGCGTGCGGCAGGCG
>ERZ1292637.1248-Hain-H14-01um-R3-1248-length-11135-cov-8_pt1 | contig 11135 bp, 33 predicted proteins | sample MGYA00564405_ERZ1292637 | MGnify/ENA primary metagenome ERZ1292637 (study PRJEB36523, sample SAMEA6512645) | groundwater metagenome | collected 2019-01-09 | study: AquaDiva: Metagenomics assemblies of 32 groundwater samples | reverse complement strand
GTCCATTACGCGAACAGTCTTTCCTGCCGCTGCGCGTTCTCGATGCGCTCGCAGGCGATGTCGAAGTAAGGCTCGTGGATCTCTACGCCGATAAACCGCTTACCAAGCTCTACGGCGGCGACTCCGGTAGTTCCTGCGCCCATCATCGGGTCGAGTACCAGTTCCGGCATACTGGCCCGCTCCATGCACCAGCGCATTAGCTCGACTGGCTTCTGGGTAGGGTGCTGCTTCGGGTAGCTGGCAACGTGCCTGCGAAACAGCTTTGCGGGCTGCTGTAGGTTCGTCCAAGCGTACTCGCACATGGAGAGGGTCAAATCCTCCGGCTGCACCTTGTCCCACACCAGGAAGCCTTGGGAGGCTGGCAGGCCGAAGTAATTTCCCCCCCAGATGATCTGGATAGGGGCGCAGGCCAGAATCGCCTGAATCAACTCCTGCGAAGCCGGGGCATCATCCCAGTCCTGCTTTGCGTGTTTCTGGCGTACAGGGTTGGCCGCGATCCCGATTCCGTAAGGCGGATCGGTGATGACCGCATCAGCGCGAAGCTCCGGGAGGATTTCGAGGCAGTCCCCGAGGTACAGCGTCGCGTTGCCGATGACTTCCTTGCGCTTATAGGGAATCATAAATTTCTATCGCACTTGTCAGTTCGTCAAAGTAGCTCATCAGAATTGCACGAATTTGCCGACGCCGACATGAGGGTAAGTCCGCTGATAGCGGTAATACCGCAGGTGCGGTTGCAGGCTATCGTAGAACGTGCCTGCATCGCGGTATCCCCATACCGCCTTAGTCGGGGTGTCGCAGGATAATCCATTATCCTCGATCACGAAGGTCAGCGGTAAAACGTGACCTTGAGTATAGCGACGCGCCTCATGGAAGACTCCGATGCTCGCCGCCATGTCGCCGACGAAACACCACACATGGCGTTCCTCGAGACGGCGCTTGATCCCCGCCGCAACCCCGACCGCAATCGGCAAACAGCCTCCGACAATGGCGCTCGTCATAAATCGGTGCTCAGGGCTTTGGATGTTCATGGAACGGCCTACAAGGATTTCGTTCCACAGCCAGTCTTCGGGGATGCCATGCAAGAGGGCGTGGTAATGCGAGCGGTAAGTCGAGAATATCCAGTCTTCGCGTGAAATGCTCTTGAAGATTTCGATCAACTGGGTTTCGTTGCCTCCGCTGAGATGCACCGGCCCACGGATCAACCCCTTCTCGAAAGCCTCGACTACTCGGCGTTCAAAGGCGGCGAGCTTTTCAGGAGTCACGGCTTTTGCTTTGCACGGGTTTTGACCTGCTCTGCAAGGAGCTTCTTTCTATCCTCAATCGACCCTGTGGATAACAAGGGGGGTAGGGGGGTTATAGGTTTTAATGCTTCTGCTTTTACTTCTACTTCTACTTCTGCTATTGGTTGACTTTGTTTACCGCCGGTTGACAGTTTTACTTTAGCCCTACGCTCCCGCTGGTAATTTTTCATATACTCGCGGCGCTCCTCTGCGGTCCTGATGGCCCTGTAGTGCAGGTAGTTGACTATTCGCCAGCCCCACTCGCGGTCATCGCTCAAGCGGACAATCCGTCTACCATCCAAGTCTGGTGTTCGACTGTCCGGGTCCGGCTGTTCAAGGGCTATGATGCCTGCCTTGATGATCTCGACAGGAATAGTGGTGCGACGTGCCACAGCCTCCGGAGTCATGTCCACAACACCTTGCTCATCGGCAAGGATCACCAATTGCTGAAACGTCACCAGCGCCTGCCAAGGGCCTTTGGTGCCGAGTGTGCCGTCATACATTTGGACGAAAAGTTTTCCGTACATCGTGGCTTTTTAATGGCATATTTCCACAAGCTGAACCATAACACGATATTTACGGTTGTTGCAATATGTTCACAGTATACTTGACTTTCCCTTGCCTTTGTGCTTATCATTGCCGCCATGCACCCTGACCGTCTAGCCGCTGCCCGGAGGGGCGAACGCTTCTACCTCTCAAAACCCTGCAAGGCCTGCTCAGGAACGCGCTGCTACGTTTCTACGGGCAAGTGTGTACCCTGTACCAGAGCCAAGACCAAAGCCACCTACGAGGCCCAGCAGCGCATTCTCCATGACGCCAGAGGGGGTAAATAGTGACCCGCCATCCCTCCTGCCCTGCTTCCTGTCCATGCCCCCCGGACTACTGCCGCAAGCAGGAGGATTTGGTCAACGCCTATGCCGATTACCATGCCAAGCGCGACCGGGAATGGGAGACTGACTATGACAACAGGTACGACACCACTCCGGATGGCGGGCTGATCCGCGCCCCCAAACCATTTTTGGGATGGAGAAAACCATGAGCGAAATGTATCCAGCAGCCACTCGAAACCAAGGCGATATTTTGGTCGTTGAGTGCCCTCACTGCCGGGGCGATGTGAAAATGCCAAGCCGGGACGCGGTGCTGGAGGAGGCGGCTCGATGGGCCGAGGACATGAAAATTACCGAGCAGGGAGTCACACGTAAGCCAAGAGACGGATACTGGATTGCTGATGCCATCCGCGCCCTTAAGAAGAAACCGTGAGCCGTCCTGACCACCTACAAGACTATGACGACTCCGCCCTTTGGTGGAGTCAGGTCGGGATTTACGAACAGCTCTACCGGGAGTACGAGGAAATCAAGCCCGATATGAGCTTCGAGGAATTCTGCGAGCAGCACCAGGACGCGAGATAGCCATGTTCACCCCCGAAAGGAATTCACAATGCCCGTAACCGTCGCCAACATCACGCAAGCAAAAACAAAGCGCAGTCTGCGCGTCCTTCTTGGGAACAAGTGGTACGGCGCGTACCTTGACAGCGGCCTGGAAAAAGGAATGATCATCGAGCCTGTAATCGAGACCAGCGAGAAAGCTGGGCCATGGATCGTCAAGTGGACACCGGCTGAAGGCCACACACTCCCTGAGTCAGCTAGCGCGGAACCCGAGGACGAGAGGAACCCGCCCGCAGAAGGCGAAAGCGCAACGCCACAACCCGCGAGGGAGCGCCAGGCAAGCAACATGATCGCGCCCCCTTACTGGCTTCCGTTCGTCTCCAACACCATCGCCCATGCGATCACTGCCGGCCATATCCGTGAACCGGGGCAGATCGGCGCTTGGGCCAAAGCCGCCGCCGAAACCGCGATTGCCTTGGAGACCCTGGGTTGAGCCATGAACACCTTGCGCGCATCCATGAACTCAACTGCGTTGTCTGCCGATTCTGGTATGGCAAGTTTCGTCCCGCTGTGGAGGCTCACCATCTTGAAAGCGTCAGGGGAGATCATTCAGAGTTTGCCGCAATACCTTTATGCGCCGATTGTCATAGAGGACTACACGCCAATCGTCGTCGCGCCTTCTACCGGGCCCACAAAGGCATGAGCGACGTGTCCCTCTTGGCCTACACCATCAAGATGCTCATGGAGCAGGAATAATGAGCCTTGACCCCGATAAAATCTATGCCGTGGTGGAAAAGTGCGGCCTCGAATGGGCGGACAAGAAAGCCGCCTTCGAGCTGCTGGCCGACCTTACCAAGACCGTCCTGGCCGACCTCACCACCGACACCATGACTGGGCACAAGTGCTCCAAGTCGGAAGCTGAAACGAGGGCCTACGCGCACCAGCGTTACAAGGAACATCTGACCAGCCTTGCCTCAGCTCGCAGGGCATGGCTCGTTGCAGAAGTAAAATGGAAGAGTTCAATTATGCTAGCTGATTTGCGACGTAGCGAAGAAAGCACTCGGCGTGCAGAGATGGGGTTGCGATGAAAACACATGGCTTTGCTGGGAGAAATGGCTCGGCATACAAACATCAAATCTACAAAACGTGGCTAAATATGCGCCGCCGTTGTAGTGAGGTAAATAACATTTCTTACCATAACTATGGAGGCAGAGGAATCAAAGTCTGTGACAGATGGAATTCCTCGTTCGAGGATTTTCTCTTAGATATGGGTTTACAACCGAAAGGAAAAACGCTCGATAGGATCGACAACAATCAAGGATATTACAAAGAAAATTGTCGCTGGAGTAGTTGGATAGAACAGTGCTTGAATCAACGTTCTAACCGACTCATTACAGCGTTTGGTAAAACCAAGCATTTAACAGTTTGGGCAACCGAAAACAAACTCGCATCTTCCACAATTTCTAAGCGACTTTCTTCTGGTTGGCCTGCTGAAAAAGCAGTCTCGGCCAAAGTCAAATATCCAGGACAAGGTAAGCGTCCGGACCTCCGGCGCTCAGAAGAATCAACCCGCAGAGCAGAGGTAAACATCCGATGAAATATTTCATTATTACTGTTTGCATGACTTCGCTGCTGCTCATTTCAGCATGTGAAGATGCTACTAGTCGAGCCAATGCGGAAAAGGTCAAACTTTACGGGCGCAGAGATGTAGCATGTAGTAAAGAAGGGGTCTTGTATTACTGCTACGGTATAGGGGGGTGCGCTCCAGCGTTCGGTCGTGACTCTAAAGTGATTTGGTGCGAAGGTAGCAAATGAGGATTCGATGACCAAACTCGAAACCATCAAGCTCTGCGCAAAGGCAATAGGTCTCAAATGGACAGAGGGTCCAGTATCTATATTTGTAGACTGGCCTAATATTTACGACCCCCTCCACGACGACGCTCAAGCAATGGCGCTGGTGAAGAAGTTTAAGCTATCAATGAGCTGTTTCCCAATGGAGGGCGAAGATTGGGCTGTATCTGACCTGCTTGGGACTGCCGATGTGTTTACAAATGCCAACCTCAACCACGCCATCTGCGAGTGCGTTGCCAAGATGGAAAAATCCAAGTGACTACGGCCCTCCCCCCGTTAGGCATGGTCTTTCCCTTTCCATGCTTTTCTCCTCCCCTGAAACGGGCGGGAGGGCCACCAACAAGGAGTAAACAATGACGCATCCGATTGGGTATCTGTTTCTAGCTGGCGCAGTTGCGTCAATCGCTGCGGCGTTCCTATTCCATGTGGAGTTCGTGCTTCTGAGCATCGCCTGTTCATTTGTCGCAGCGTTCTTCGAGCGTGACTACCCTAGCGGATTCTGACTGAAATGAGCCAGCTTACAACCTTGATGGAGGCATTTGACCGGGGCGAATCCCTCACCGTCGCCCGCGCCCTCAACGAGTACGGCGTGTACGCCCTCAGCCAACGATGCGGGGAACTCTGGCGACACGGGTATCCGGTTGAATCGAGAACCATCAAGACACCCTCAGGGAAGCACGTCAGCGAGTATTTCCGTGGGCTGGTGGCGTATGGTTGACCCTTGGATGCGTAAAGAAGTCATCGGCAACGCGACGCTGTACCTCGGGGATTGCCTTGAGATACTGCCTACGCTGCCGAAGGTGGACGCGGTGATTACTGACCCGCCATGGGGCGAGCAGCACATTGACTTAATGCAAGGGAATCGAGGATTCGACTTGAAAAGTGCTCTCAGGCTGGCGTTTTCTGGATTGAACGAACTAGGCCGCATGGCCGTGATCTTGGGCTGCACCACTCCGCCGCTCGAGCTGGGGCTACCATTCATACGGCATTGCTATATTCGCAGGGCCGTAGCGCAGCCACGCGGCCGGGTTCTCTACACCGGAGAATACGTTGATGTCTACGGCAGCAGAGCCAACTACCCGAACGGCTGGTCTGTGATGCCAGGAGAGAAAAGCTATACAAACACCGGCGGGAAAGGCGAAGGCGAAGGACATCCTACACCACATAACGAAGTCGGCACAAGATGGGTTGTAGATATTGTTGCCTGCGACGGAGGACTGGTCGTTGACCCGTTCATGGGTAGCGGAACAACTGGAGCAGCTGCGTTGAAGTCTGGAAGGTCCTTCATCGGCATCGAGATTGAGCCAAAATACTTCGACATCGCCTGCGAGCGCATCGAGAACGCGCAGCGGCAGGAAAGGCTGTTCGCATGAGACGCCTCAAGCCCTCCGAGCATCAGGAACAGGCCGCAGTCATTGGGTTCTGGCGTCTTGCCTGCAAGACCTACGGCCTTCCTGAGTACGTCCTTTTCTCCATCCCGAACGGCGCGCACCTTGCCGGTGATTCCCGTTTGCGGGCGATCAAGATGGCGAACCTTAAGAAAGCGGGGCTGAGACCAGGTATCCCCGACCTTTTTCTAGCAGTCCCGAAGCACGTATTTCCCGGCCTGTTCGTCGAGATGAAGGTGAAGCCCAACAAGCCCTCTACCGAGCAAGCAAAGGTTATCGCGGACCTCAAGGCCGCAAGTTATGTTGTATCGGTCTGCTACTCCGCTGACGAGGCGATCAAGACCATCAAGGATTACCTGAAATAAGGCTTGACAGTTTTCTTCACGTGTGAAAGACTCACACCATGACGCAAGGCGCTCGTCCGCATCCTGACACCGTAGCCGCCGTGAAGCAATATCTGCAATCTTCCAAGCGCGGCTATAGCGTGTCTATAGGAAAGGTAGCACGCCACTACGGTATTGATCGCACTACTTTGAGTAAAGCCCTCAAGAAGCATCGGGCGCTCAACACAAAGGGAAAATGATGGACCTCGCCGCCGAGATCGAAAGCGTCAAAGAGTCTCAAGAGGTCGCCCGCAAGCTGGGCATGAACTTGATGGGGCAGCGTGTCCACGCATGGATGCTCAAGCATGTCCTGAGCTTGACGTTGGAACAAGTGCGCGAACTCACCACGATCATCAAGGAAACCGAATGACCGATGACTGGGATGTGATTTCTGACTATGGCGACGCGGCGGTAGCGATGGTTTGTCTGATCGTGTGGGCAATCATCATGTCGGGGGTGCTGTGAAGAAAGACGGACAATTCAAGATCGAAACGGGAATTCCGGTTCCGCCGCACCCCAGGAATAAGGGCCACACAAAAGCGGTCAGAGCCCTCAAAAAAGGTGAGAGCGTTCTATTGCCAGTAAAGATTCATAGCATAAGTAGCATTCTCCGTCGTTTTGGTTTCTCTGCTAAGACCCACGTTTGCCGCACTGTGGAAGGTGGCGTTCGTATATGGAGGATTGCATGAAGACACCACGCTTCACTGACGCCAAGCGCAGATACCGCACAGCGGAGGAATCACGCGCTCCCAATTATCTCGCGCGCCGCTTCAAAGCCTTCAGGCGCTTGCAGAGGATGCAGGCCGCGAAGTCGAACATCGCGCCCATCAAGCGAGCGAGCAAATGATTCTCCGGCCCCGCTACCGAGCGGAATCCTTCCATAAGGGCACTGTGGTGGCGTCGAACAGCGGGTGCTGGGGGAGCTGCGCAGCGAGTGCCAATAGGACAAAGGAGAAAGCATGAACATCAGAAACGACAGAACGGTTTTCAACGTTGGCCCTGCGCCAGCCAATTTCCTCGACCTCAAAGGGTGTCTATGCCTTCTGAATAGCGCGACCTACTCAAGCATCAATCTAGCTAAGAAAGCGAACGGATTGAACGCTCGGACTCTTGGGCGCAACGAGAAACTTCCGCCGACTGTGCAGGAAGCAAACCGCGACATCCATTCGCAGTCTTAGGAAGGGGAGAAAATGGACGAAATCAAGCCCGAAACACCTACACCATTATGACTGACTGGACCGATGAATATCGGACGCAGATCGAGGACTGCCGTAAGCGAGAGCAGCACCTTTCGGCATGGGATGCGGACTTCCTAGACTCCATCGAATCACGCCTTGACGACAAGAAGCCGCTAACACCGAAACAAGTCGAATGTCTCGACGGCATTTGGGAACGAGCCACAAAGAAAGGATGACCATGAGCAAGAACGCGACGAGCACGGATAGGACAAAGACAAGGAGACGCAAATGACCGAACACTGTGGCGAATGCGGTTCAAGGAAATGCAACCACGGAGCTTGCCCGCAGTGCTACCCATGTCGGCATTGCGATGGCGGCGACCGGAACGACAAGTTCTTCGGCTATCCAGAAGATGACTTGGACACTTTGGTGCCAAGCGAGTATGGGCGCGATGACTGAAACTGGAATCGTGCCAAGAGGAGAACAGAATGAAAAGGACAAAAAAAGTCATCAAGAAATATCAACCATCCCCACGTTATTCTGGGGTGTGGTCGAAGCCATTCTGGAACGCAGTAAATGGCATTCGTGACCAGAACGCACGTCTACGCCTTTGGGAACTTGGCGTCATTTTGCAAGACCTGGAGTGCCGCGTCCTTCGCGCTCTTGAAAACTCTAAGTGACGGTTAGGAAGATTCGCGCAGGTAGATGGCTTTCGGTGGGCATGGTGAAGCCCTACTGCGCTCGCAATCCTGACGCGCAAGGAACGCCTGTGCTGATCTGGCCGCGCTTGGATACCGATGGGTTCGCCTACTACGGGAAGCGCGCCACCGGGTCCTACGCGACGTTCTACCTGCATGGTGCGGTGTTGGAAGGCGTGACGCATTGGATGCCGATGCCGAAGGGGCCTTCCCGTGGGCGCTAACAGCCAGAGTGCCACCGAGAAGCGCCTGTCTCTTGAGCCGGATGCGGATATGCGCTGGATTTACGACTACACGCATCCCGACTACAACACCGACCGCGCCAAGCATTTGCGCGAGGCCAGAAGCCGCGCCATTGCGAACGCACCGGAATGGATGCGCAGAGATGCGGCGTTTAACGACGCGATGAAGGGGGAAAAATGACCGCCTCGCGCGCGTCCCGCCGCTACACGCTGCGACCCCTGTGGAAGTCGGCGCGGGTGAGCTCATACTCAAACGGCAAACTGATGGTGGTCCCGGTCTGGAAGCAGCGACGCCCCGGGACGCTGACGCGCATTATAGCCGCCGCGCGTCTTGCTGACCTGATCGCGGCGCACCTGAAACGGAGGAAGAAGTGAGCGAATCTACACCAGAGCACCGCTGTCCCTGCGGCTATCTTTGGTTCGAGTGCATCCCCACTGAGGCGCGGTGCAAGGTGGGTGCTTCGCGCGGTGCTACAGACGGGAAACGCTGCTACCTCGCAGGCCCGATGCGCGACTACCCGGAATATAACTTCCCTGCCTTCTTCACTGCCGCTAAGCTGCTGCGGGCGCGAGGGTACGAGGTATGGAGTCCAGCCGAGAACGACGTACACGCAGACAGCTTCGATCCGGCCAAGGACACCGCGCAGTCCATGCGTCACTACATGAAGCGTGATCTGCTGGCCGTGCTGGACGCTGACTTCGTGGCCGTGCTGCCGGGATGGGAACGCAGCCAAGGCGCGTGCTTGGAGGTCCATGTCGCTCGCACTTGCGGCATTCCGGTGTGGCACGCCGACACCCTTGCGACGGTGCGCTCGGAGTTCGCGCAAAGGGACGCGGTGCTGGAGGAGGCGGCGAGGGCTGCGGGTAAAAAAGGACTTGCACCGCTTGACGCTGCCGATGAAGATTTCCTTTTCAACAGCGGATATTGTCAAGGGCGCAGGGATGCTGAACAGGAAGTTCTCTCCCTCAAGATTGCCGCTCCGCAGGAAGTCTCCAAGAGCGCAGCATCGGACCCGTCAGCGGCTTCAGGTCGCTCTGGCCCCGATGCGCCTGCGGAGTCGGCGCCCCGAGAAGCGCCCAGATGCGCGCACTGCGTGGCCGTGCCAATCAACCTTCTAGAACAGACTGTGGAGTGGCTAGACGAAGGGGTGCCAGCCGCCTTGTACAACGCGCTCGCTGACTTGACCCGAAGGGAACAACGATGAAGCATTGCTGGCAAGACAAGCAATCTTGGATTGAGCGGGAGTATGGATCCCTTTCGCCGGAGATGATGGCTAGCCTATTCAAGCCGTCCGCGACCTGTTTGCTGGCGGATGGACACAAGGAACCACACGAATGGACTGACGACTCGGAAATAGAGGTGCAATTCAAATGAGCAAATCTGATAAACCGAACAGCAGCATCCCGACGCCGAGGACAGATAAAGAAGAAGCTGGATGGGGGCGTAGAACCGCTGGCTATCTTGGAGTCCCAGGGCATGAAATGGTAAGAGCAGAATTCGCCCACCAGCTTGAGCGCGAGCTTGCGGAGGCGAAGGCCGACCTGAAAGGAATGGACGAGGAGAACACACGGCTGCTGAATGAATCTACGGCCCGGCCCTCTCTCGCCGCGCAATGTCCAGACCCTAGAGGGCATTTATTTCGAGACGGTAGAAAGCGTTGTTACTTCTGCGGTGCTTCGCCCCCCTCACCCCGAGCAGCGCAGGACGCAGAGGCCGCAGACCTACGTGTCAGACTGGACACCGCGAACAGGCTGATAAACGAGGCAATCTACGAGAACGAAGCCCTGCGCGAGCAGCTTGCCGCACTCTCCGCAAGAGGAGAAACAATCATCGACCACGACCTGATGGAGAAGATCAAGGACCCGCGCTACTCCGCAGAATGGATCGGCAACGCGGTACGCATTCGCGTAGCGACGGTGGACATTAGCGCGAAGGATCGCTGATGGGCCACCGCAAAGGCAACCGCAGCGCCGCGACCGTCGCGCAGCTTCTCGGTCTCGAAGGCTACTCGGACTACGTTCACAACCAGGTTAAGCGGTACTGGAAGCGGATCATCATGCGCGGTGGCACGAGGCGGGTTCGTCGCCTTGAGCAAGACTTCTCCGAGTTTATGGCCGATGCGACCGACGCTGAAAGGCTGATCGTCGGCAAATTCATCTCGCAGCGGGCGAAGGAGAGCTTCGACACCGGGCTGCGGATCGGCCTCATGGCGCACGCCCATCAGAACGACAAAGAATCGGCGTGGATGTTCGGCGCGGCTGACGACCGGAGAAAAGAATGAAGATAGTTACAACGTGCGAGCGATGGGCCGCGCTGTGGCGCTCCAAGAATCTACTCGATGGCGAGCGAAAGCACATCATCAACAAGGACGACTTCCTACCAGCCCTATTCCGCACCCGCCGAGAGGCACGAGAGTTTATCGACCAAGAGTACGGCTACATCAGGACAAGGCGCGATCTGCGCGAGGAACCGCACGGCTGGAAGATTCCTATTCCGGTGCGGGTGAAGATCGTCGCCACTCCTGACGGTAGTCGCTTAGCAAAATGATGGAACTCGAATGCCAATGGCGCGGCCCGTTCTACATCTGGGCGTCGAACCAAGCGGACGCATCGCCGCCGAAGGATTGCAAGACTGTCTATGCCTGCTACATTTGCAGCGCCCAACGTCCTGCGCACGATGGAGATGGGATGGCGAAGATGCGTATAGTTGAATTTGGCTACTCTGGAGAT